>Ga0115013_10001090_pt1 | contig 15878 bp, 14 predicted proteins | sample SouAtlMetagenome_2_FD_88686 | JGI IMG/M metagenome (GOLD analysis project Ga0115013, IMG submission 88686) | Marine eukaryotic phytoplankton communities from Atlantic Ocean - South Atlantic ANT15 Metagenome | ecosystem: Environmental > Aquatic > Marine > Oceanic | place: South Atlantic Ocean...
ACAGACCAATACCAAATCCAATACCAGCCATACCGGCTGCCACTCCCACCGCTCTTGTAATTTTAAATCCACCGCCTGGCGATAGAGCTAAAACTACAGAACCTGCAAAGACTGCACCTAATGCTTTAATTGCATCAATGTCCAGACTTGTAGCAATTGTGCCTATTGCCTCACCAGCTTTAATTATTCCCTCTGTATCTAAATCACCTATTTTCGAACCAGTAAATTCTACGGCTTTTGCACCAAGTAATAAACCTGCTGCACCTAATCCGATACCTATACCAATACTAGCAAACAGTGCACCTAGACCTAAAGCGGCTGCTGGTATAGATCTTAATAAATATCCTATCCCAAAGAAACCAGCAATTCCAAGATTTCTTTTACCTTCGGCTGCTTCTGCAGAAGTATTAACTGAATCCTTTATACTTTGAAAGATCTTTAATAATTCTTCTTCTCTTTCTGCTCTTTTAAGATCCTCAATTGAACGATCTTGTTCTTCATCTTTATCAAGTCTAAGTGATTCAACTGTTGTATTAAGCATTTCACGATTAACTTCTAAAATGCCTTGTAGTATACTTTTAACCCCAGTTAGTTCTGACGATATATCGCCTTCCAGCATATTTGTTTGTGCAGAAAGTGTTTCTTTTATTTGTAAAAGTATTTCAACATCACTACTTGGAACTTCGCCGTTATCCATGTTCGGCTTATCCCTCTGCAGATCTGCGTCTTTTTTTATATCGTCGTCAGCCATTTACTGTTCCTTTTATTTTCCGCCGAATGCTTTACCAGCTTCGCTAATTCCAAATGCACCTAATGTGACTACTACAAACGATGTGTAGATTGTTTCTGATACTTTTAAATCTATGTCCCATGCTAATGCAGTGACTAAGTCTGTAATACCAAATACAGTCATCAAGAAGAATGATATAAATCCTATAATAGATTTTTCATTAATATCGTTATCATCTAAGAATAAGTCAATCATTTTTCTTTTAGGTGGTGCTAATTGAGCTTTAGCTTTTCTGGCTTCTTCTTGCATTTCGACAATAGTGTCTTCAGCTTTATCAAGCTTATCGATTAAAGACATATACTTGTCTAAATCTATTTCGACTTCGTTTCTACTGTTGTCTGTATTTTCTGCCATTTTCCTATCCTAATTTGTTTTGTTTACTATTCTGGTCATCTATCCATTGTTTTAACATTGTAAGATAAACCTCCCGCTCCCACGGCATCATATTTTCAAGTTCAGTCAAACTATATCCATGATGTTGCATTAAAGCAAAATTAGTCTGATAATGATTAATTAAATTATCGTGCGAAAGGCTTACGTAAAAAAACTTTGTAGACCTCTTAGTTCTATTTTGTTTTCTTTTTTACATTTTTCATTACTACAGACAAATTCTAAATCATATTTTAACATTGGCATACTATTGAAAAAGTTTCCAACTTTTTTAAATTGTTCTGTAGATAAGCCTTCGATGAATTCTTTAATTTCATCTTGATTATCATCTGTTGCTTTAAATACATTTTCATCATCAAATATATTTTGTACACACGCAATAATTAATTCCATAATACCTTCTACTGTCTCAATTCCGTGTTCTCCGGACATTTTCATCAGTGTCTTTGTAGTAGGATGCATCATTGTGATGCCTACTGAATCACTTAGTTTAATTATTTTATCATCTGGATTCCAATCAGAAATTTCTACATCTTTAACATCAAGAGAAACCTCAGTGTGGGAATCTTCACAATGTACGCATTTAGCATTTAATGTAATCTTTTCTCCTACTGAAATACCTCTTAATTCTAAGAATAGTTTTTCTACATCATATCCAGCTAATTCAGACATGTCTAATTCTGTTTCAATACATGCATCAATTAGTGATGATATTGCCATTGTTATTTGTTCAGCGTCTTGTGATTCTAAAGCTAACAATAACAATTTTTCTTCTTTGACCGTATAAGGTCTCATTATTATTTCCCTTCCATCTGACGGTAAAGCCGTCTTATGTCTAGGTAAGTCAAGTTTTGGTAAAGCCATAATTTATATCTCCATTATGTGAATAATCCTCCAAGGGTGTCACCAATAGCACCAATGGAAGAGGTTAAAGCGTTTTCTGGTTCATAATAATCATAAGACCATCCAACGGTTATTTCGTGAATACCGTCTGTCGCGGTATTATCTAAACTCATTTCTCCAACCTGTGTTGGATAAGCGTTAACTAATTTTACTCCATATACAGGTTGTCCTTGTTTATTTACTTGTTGAATTCTAACATCTGTACAATATCCACCGTCACCTCTTTTATAATTTGCTCGGTAATCTCTTGTATTGAATATATGATTCATCCAGGAATCAAACATAGTCTTCATGTACATATCATTTGTAATATAGAAAACCATATTTATATCACCATCTGATTTTCCTGTAATATATTTTTTACTTTCTCTTTGTGCTTGATATTCTGCAGTGTTTAAACTTCTTGATGGGAAAGATGCGTTCTTACATAGAATACTAATATCTCTCGGATCACTAATAAGTGATTTCCAACTAAAACTATTATTAATTATATTACCTAATAGGTTAGTAGGATTTAGATTTAGTAAAGATACTGTTGGGGGTGTAAAGATTACATTAAATCTATTGTTTGGTGCTATTCCACCATGTTTTGCAATCTGTGATTTTATTGTATCTAGTCTATTTGGCATTAGTACATATTCCTACTATATCTCCAAACTGTATCTCTGGAAACCTTTTTAAAGTTATCTATTGGTAAAAAGATAGCTATTTCCCATTCTGTCATTGGCACTCTAGCCATATTTCCCTTTACATGTTTAGTTAAATAATGTTTAAAACAAGGTTTAAACTCCTTAAACTTTGTAGCTTTCTTTAGTAAGTCATACTTTAAAGCTCTTATTCTAGTTGTTTCTGTCATCTTTTTTGGAGCTAAACCCATTAATTCGTCAAGAAAATTTGCTCTAACTACAGGTGAAAGATAATGTAAATTCAGTCCATGGAATCCTCCTGGAGCTGGTTGTACCATTATAGTTAGTGGGAATGTATCGTAATACGGTAAAGTCTTTTTAAACTTTGGATCGTAAACATACATAACCATATCACCTACATCTGGATTCTGTTTCCTTTTTAGAACAGGATCGTTTAATACCTTTGTACGTGATACATTTCCTAACTCATCAACCTTTTTTCTAAACCAATTCATAGATTGTTTAGATCTAGGAACGATTTGATTACGGTATGCGCCTGCTTGTAATGTGTCAAATAAACTTGCCATATATCTATTTATGAACCTGTCTTGAGTAGTTTGATCCCTAAATTCTTTAAAGTTTCCTCAGTCCATACCTGAAACTTCCAACCTTTATGCTTTGCAAATTGGTCAGCTGATTCCCATTTATCCTGGTTTTTAATGTATGTCATGACCTCATTAATATATCTTTTTGTTTTTCTTTTAGGTTCTTTCGGGGGTTTAGTCTCTTTTTTGGGTTTAATTTCAACTAATAGTATTTCACCATTAGTCATTTCGACAAATAAATCTATGAAATATCTGTGCATTCTTTTATCTGTACGTGAAACATACGGCACAACAACCTCTTCAGAATTCCATGCTTTAACGTTTGGATTGCTTTCACACCACTTAAAACATTGTCTTTCCCAAAGTGATCTGTATACCACATTGTTATAATCGCCGATATATTTTTCGGGCTTTGTAATTTTAAATCTACCTTTGTAACTCATATAAATACTCTTATAAGAAAATTAATTCTATTCTATTTATAACGGAAAAAAGTATGGCTAATCCAATAGCAACAAACATTAAGAACATGACCCAACTTGGTCTTGAAAAGACAAAAGAAAAGGCTGACCAATTTGTAGCACAAGAAGCTTCTAATGCTCAGGTTTATCGAACCGCAGATAATTTTGTAGAAACAAAGAACAAGATTTTACATTGGCCAGATAATTTAAGAGAAGACGGAAGAGAAGTTGTTAGATTCTCTATAAGAAAAAGATCCGATTTAGATAACGTACCAGGGTCTATATATCTTTATCAAGCCCCAGGATTTTCTTTAGCTGATACAGCACAATATAATGGTGATGCTTTTGGAGTAAAGGGAAGAGCATCTTTAGAAGCTGTTGATATGGCAACTGAAACAGTAGGAGCTATTAATAATGCAACTGGTTCAAACTTTGACGTTTTAGATTTTGCAAAAGGGATTGGTAGTAATGTAGTAAAAACTGTTACAGAAGAAGGACTTGATATTGGATCTGCCTTAGTAGGACAAATGGGAACAATAGGTAAAGCTTTACAAGCTAAACAAGGAAAAATACTAAGTCCATTTAGTAATATTACATATCAAGGACCAACCATGAGGGGATTTACTTTCCAATATAAAATGGTTGCTGAAACAGAAGATGAATCAGAAATGATTCGCAGTATAGAAAATACATTTAGAAAATACCTATATCCAAAAGAAGCAGTCGATGGATTTGTTTTAGAATATCCACCATACTTTATGATTCAATTTTTAAGAACACAAATAACCGATGAAGGTAATTTCCAATTAGTAGAAAATGAATATCTTCCATTCTTAAAATTATCATATCTACAAAGTATGTCTGCCACATATAACAGTTCATCAAACGCTTACCACGAAAAAGGACAACCAATTGAATTAGATTTATCTTTAACCTTTGCAGAAGCTTCAATGCAAACTCGTAATACTCTATATGAAGAAGGTGATAACGATGCAAAATATTTAGAAGGAAGACCAAGGAAAGGAATAACTAGTATGTTTAATGGAACTAAACAACCACCTAAAGGCGGCGGAAGTGGTGGATTTAATCCGCAAGGTGGAAGATAATGTATTTTAATAAATTTCCTAAAATTAAATATGACTTTAACCGTGATGGAATTATTAATAATGTAATAGATATATTTAGACAAGTAAGACCTTTACAAAATTTTGTAGATGAATTCTCAACATATCAATATATTACTATTCCTGATGGGGATAGACCAGATATATTATCACAACGTTTATATGGAACATCGGAGTTTTATTGGACATTCTTTATTATAAATGATTCATTACACGATGGAATTGGTACATGGCCAATGTCTATGTTAGACCTAAATGAATATATTGCAAAAGAATATGAGGGATTTGCATTAGAAACAAGACCAGATTTAGTTACAAATACAGATGATGGTGTTACAGAATTTAAAAATAGTTTAGCAGGAAGGTTTACAGTAGGACAAAAAATTACAGGGGCGACCTCGGGCGCGGAAGGCACGCTCGTGCGAAAGGATATATATTTAAATCAATTAATAGTTCAAAACGTAACAGGAAATTTTTTAGGAGCTGGAGATAATAATACTTTAGAAAATATATCAGGTAATAGAGTAGATGAACAAGGTAATATTACATTAGATACTGTACAATGTTTTAAAGCTTGGAAATATGCAGATGCTCCACATCACTACTATGAAACAGGAGATGGTAAAGACGATCTTGTTGAAAAACCAGATAAAAGTCTTACAAATGGAATAGAAGCTCACGTAAGTAATGCTAATTTCTTTTCTGTTCCAGATAATGCTACTTTGGCATTACAGTTACAAGAAGGTTCTGTAGCAGCTCCTCAATATGTTAGTAATAGACAATATGTATTTGATCTAAATGAACAAAGGTCTAAGATAAGAGTTATAGATCCAAATATGATTGTGGAGTTTGATGAAGCATTTAGATCATTGGTTAAATAATTATGGAAGCATCTTATAATATAGGGGCAGGCGGAAAACACGTTCACCCAAACGCTTATACAATAAAACAATTTAGATTGTTCCCACACAATGTCAAATTCAGAGAAAAAGAAGCTGACGAAGAAGAAAATATTGGAACTATGGTTAGTGAAGCAATGCAAATTGTTGAAGAGGGTATGGATGGAGGTCCATCGGCTGATATAACAAATGCCGTTCAATCATTTTCACTTGCAGAATCAATAACCCAACCAAGTATTATGGGTGAGGTAGTTATGGTGGATGCTACCAACATGATTGAAAATTATAGAATACAAGGTGGCGAAAAAGTAAGAATAATCGTAGAACAAAATTTAGTAGAAGAAAAAAAAGAAATTAAATTAAACCTATACATTTCAGAAGTGTTAGGACTTACAAAAGGATCAATTGGAGCACAATCATTTAAACTAACGTTAGTAACAAAAGAACATTTTAAAAATGCTTTATTTAAATTAAATGCCCACTTTAAAGGAACCGCAGTTGATATAGTAGAAGGTATTATTAAATCATCATTAGGTGGAACAATGGCCACATCGTCATTTCTAACCCAGGCACCTAGTTTTGTTACTTCAATTATACCTGAAGCCGAAATAAACCCAGATTTAGTATCTTCAAATAAACTATCAGGAATATACCCTAAGCTAAGACCGTTTGATGCAATCAATTGGATTTTAAGAAATGCAAATGATACCCTTACACCTATTTTCTTATATCAAACACTACAGGGGTTTCCAGGATATACATTAAAAAGTTATAGACAAATGGTAGCGGAAGGTGTATATTCAAAGTATGATAATAAGCCTTTTGGATTAACACAAACACCAGAAGATAAAGAGTTTTACGATTTACAAAGAAAAAAAATACAAGGGTTTACTATAAACAGTTATTCTGATAAAATGCAAAAAGCAAGAAATGGTGTTTATGCTGCAACAGCAGAAGAAGTTTCTATTGATAATAAAAAACATGAGGTATATAAATATACGTATTCGAATCCTACAAAATTAAATGATTTTAAACCTTTTACAATGACTGAATCGCTTGGTGGAGGATTTACTAGACTAAACGATGAAGAATATTTAAGCTCTAGAAACTATTTTATTAATAGAGATTCAGACTATCATCAAAATCTTGCTACATTCCTTCCACAAACAGTTGCTTCTTATGAAAATTTAAGTGATACATCTATGACAATTCAATTGTTTGGTGATCCGCACTTATCACCTGGCGCAGTTATAGAATTAAAAATGTTTAAAGATCAAGGAAAAGATGCGCAAGGAAAAGATGAAAATTTAGACAATGCATTACTTGGCGGAAAATATTTAGTATCAGCTATTACACATTCTTTTTCAGGTCAAGGTTATATTATGTCAGTTAATTTGTTAAAAGATTCTAGTAGAATAAATTTTGAGGTGGAAGAACAACTATGAGGAAAGACGGATTTTTAGGAACTGAATTTCATTGGTTTACCGGTGAGATAATTAGTTACCATTCAAAAAATAAAGCAAGAGTATATTGTCACGGGTATCATCCAAAAGGTTTACCAGATAATCAATATCCATTTGCACACGTTATGCTTCCAACTACTGTAGGAGGAACAAGTGATAGGGCAGCTAACCATAGCTTAGAAAATGGTTCATGGGTGGTTGGATTCTTTCGTGATGGACCAAGTGCACAAGACCCTATTATTATAGGATCTCTTCCATCTACTGACGATGGAACTGGTTCTTCTGGTGATAAAAAAGTATATGAGTTTCATGGCCATAGATTAAGTTATGAAGATGGTGGTTCAATTATAATAAAACATCGAATAGGTTCTACAATTGAAATGGATCAGCTTGGTGATATAAAAATTACACCTGCATTGGGTAAAAAAGTAATATTGCCATGACAGATATACCTAAAACAGAAGTTCCACCAATGGAATGTCCGAATGTATTATTACCAACCCCCGCAAATTTATCTAACCTATTTGGAACATTAGCAAGTAATGCTGAAAGAATGGTCCTATCAGAAATAGAAGAAATAAAAGAAGAAGGGGAAAAGATAAAAGAAGTAGTAGAGGATATAAGAAAAACATTTAGCCCATACGATCCAAAGTTTCAGGAAATATCTATTATTGAAAAAGAATTTGAGATAATGATTCAAAGACTAATAGAAGAATATCACATGTATATTCCTGCAAAAATATTAGAGTTATTAAGTTCCGTTGTTCCAAGTGTTATTGTTCCAATACCAGGATTAGAAATATCGGTTGATGTAGTAAAAATAGCAACTGATAGAGAATATTTAAATACAGTAATAGCAGAAATAGAAGATGTGGATAAATTCTATGACTTATTACCAAGTGAGTATAAATTATTTAATGGAGATTTTGGATTAGAATCAAAAGAACTAAAGAAAAAACAAATACAAGATTTTATAAAGAACGAGGTAACAAAGGCACAGAATAATTTAATGTTTGGCGGGTTCGGTGCTTTAATTGGAACTTCCCCAACAAAAGAAGTTTGGGAAACTTTATCTTTACCTGGATTACCTACTCCTTTAAATTTAGATGTTAAGGGTTCGATTGACGAAGCTCTTGCAGATGGTAAATCGGATTTAGAAAAAGTAGAATCCTTAAAAGAAATAAAGATAGAGGGGTTTGATATAGCAGGATTATTAGGTGGTGAGTTTAATGATATTATTGATAGCACAGAATTTAAAGTTGCTAGAATAAATCAAAAATTAAAAGAGTTCGAAGCTTCATGGCAAACCTTTTTATTAAAAACGTGGATGGGAAAAGTTACAGAATTTTTTAGTAAGATAGGATTATCACAATTAACAGAATTACTTAACATAGATTTTTGTAAGTTTTGTGAACTAATTGGATTACCTAAACAATTAACTTTGCCGGCTAGTGTTACAGCAGTCGCAAATGAAACTGTTAGTCCATTAAGTAATCAAACTGTTTCGATAACTCCTTACAATCCGCCACCAGAATAAGTATAAATAGATATATGAGTTATTCAGATAAATCAACAACAGCAAGCGTACAGATTTCTACAGTTAGAAGAAAAAAATCTTTTGCGGATATAGATTTAAGTTTACCAATACATCCATACAGAGGAGATCTTACTCCTTTAAAAGATGATGATGCTATAAAAAATTCGGTTAAGAATTTAATATTAACTAATTTTTATGAAAGACCTTTTCAACCAGATAAAGGTGCTAATTTAGTTGGATTACTTTTCGAACATGCAGATGCTTTTACAGCTTTAGAAATAGAAGAAGCAGTAAGAGATGTATTAGGAATATATGAACCAAGAATTATAGTGAACGGTGTAATATGTAATGATGATTCACAAAAAAACGCTTGGAGAATAACAGTTAACTACACTATAAGATCCTTTGGTATTCCTTCAAAGGTTGGTGTTGTATTAAAAAGGTTAAGATAAAATGGCTACAGATTTAAAAATTACGGATTTAGATTTTGAAGATATAAAAGCAAATCTAAAAAATTACTTAAAACAACAAACAGTTTTTACAGACTACGATTTCGATGGTTCAGGACTTAATGTTATATTAGATGTCCTAGCTTATAATACCCATTACAATGCCATGGCTGCTCATTTGTCATTAAATGAAGCCTTCCTTGATTCTGCACAGATAAGAGGAAACGCGGTTTCGAGAGCTCGGATGTTGGGATACGTTCCTACTTCCGAGCAAGCGCCAAAGGCTGAAGTTGATGTGGTTATAAATGCTGCAGACGTTCCTGCACTAAATAGACCATCAGCTTTAACATTAAAAAGGGGAACAAGATTTTCATCTACAGTTACAGGATTATCTTTTCCATTTGTTACAACAGAGGCTTCTAATACAGTTTTAGCTGGTACAACATATACATTTACAAATGTTAAATTAGCAGAAGGTAATTATAATTCTATAAAATATAGAGTTGATAATGATATAAAAATACAGAAACACCAAATACCACACAAGAATGTAGATATAAGCACACTTCGCGTACGTGTGCAGGCGAACGAAGAATCTAGTCAATTTGATATTTACACTAAATTTGAAACACTATTAAATGTAGATGCTTCTAGTAAGATATATCACATACAAGAAAACAATGCAGGATTTTATGAAATATATTTTGGAGATGGTGTAGTTGGTAATAAACCACAAAATAATAATATAGTTACACTAGACTATGTACATACATCTGGACCAGATGCTAACGGAGCAGGAAAATCAATAGGTGCTGTTGGTGAATTTAGTTTAACAGATACAGTATTATCCGGATCGAGTGAAACAGTTACAACAAAAATTGTAGCTTCAGGTGGATCAAATCAAGAAGATTTAGAATCTATTAGGTACAACGCACCTATTACATTCTCATCACAAAATAGAGCAGTTACAACAGACGATTATAGAGCGATTATAAAAAACAACTTTTCAAATATTGCTTCTATTAATACTTGGGGAGGTGAAGACCAAACAATTCCAGATTATGGTAAAGTCTTTATAGCTATTCGACCAAACACCGCAGAAAATTTAACAACTGCAGAAAAAACAGAAATAATAAACACGATTCTAAAAGGTAAGAACGTAGTTTCTATTACTCCTGAAATAGTTGATCCAAATTATTCTCAATTAGAATTAGATGTATTCTTTAAATATAATCCAAACCTAACAGATAGAACCCAAGCAGATTTAGTAACAGTGGTAAAAGATACATTAGATGATTATTCATTACTTCAATTAAATAAGTTTGATGGAATATTTAGACATTCAGAAGTATTAAGAAACATAGACAAAGCAGATCCAGCTATTGTTAACTCAACAGTAAGACCTTATATGTTTCAAAACATTACACCAACAGCAAATCAATTAAATAACTTTACATTGACATTCCCAGGAGAATTCTTTGTACCAGGCGGAGCTACTCAAAGTGTTATAGAATCTACTTCCTTCTCTCAATTTGGGGTAGATAATTTCTTTAATGATAAAGCTATTGATGGTTCTACAGACAGACAAATATTTGCTTATAAATTAGTTGGGGATAACAAAGTAACAACAATTGAAAATTGTGGAACAGTTACACCATCAACAGGAACAGTTACATTAAATAACTTTACACCAACAGATGCTACACAAATTCGTGTAACAGTTCAACCTAATTCATTGGATATTGCTCCAAAAAGAGATCAGATATTAGAAATATCTGGAACCAGATTAACAGTAACAGCAGAAGAAGATCTAATTGCAACTGCTGGTTCTTCAGGTTCTATAGATTATACAACAACATCAAGGCTTAGAACATAATGCCACAATACGGTTCAGACTCAACAAACCCTAATTATATAGAAAGTGTAGGGTCATTAAAGAGAAAAACAAAAGAAGATATACGTATCGATTCTTTGATACCACCAGCTATTTTAGAAAGTTCTAAAAATATTAATGGCGATCCAGACATAAAAACTTTATTAGAAGAATATTATAAGTTTATGAATATGGATGAGTTCATCTATACAGCAACGGAAACTTTTACAGATTTAGTTGCACCATCCGCAACATACGCAGGAAAAGGTAAAGCAGTATTTAGAGTTTCAGATCCAAATGATGATAACAATGAATTCTTTCAAACAAATTCAGCAATGCAACTTAAATTTGGTACTACAGTTATTCCTATACCTGCCACTGGTGGCGGTCGTGCAGTTATTTCTAATGGTAATAACCTTCCAGGAAGTTTAAAAACTTCACCAGTTGTAACAGGTAAGACTGTAACTATTGATAATTTGGATGCGACTTATATAAACCAAAACTTAACACTAACAACACCAATAACTTATTATGTTGGGCCAGGACCAAGTTATATTCTAAACGCTATTGAAGAAGCTATGAATATAGATTATAATGACGAAGTATATCTTTCAGCTATGCAAAAAGAAATAGCTTCTGCAATTCCTAAAAATTTAACAAGTGTAGAAAAAAGAACATTATATAAAAATATTGTTGAATTATATAAGTTAAAAGGTTCATCAGATAGTATAGAGATATTCTTTAGATTATTATTTGATGAAGAAGCTGAAGTAGAATTCCCATGGGATAAAACATTAATACCCTCAGAAGGTAAATGGGACGCAGGACTAAACAGATATTTAGATAACAAAGGATTCTTATCCAACAATACTAAACTACAAGATTCTTTATTCTATCAAAAGTTTTCTTATAATATTAAAACAGGACAAAACTTAAGTAAATGGAAACACGCATTTGATAGACTTATACACCCAGCTGGATTTATATTCTTTGGAGAAATTTTAATTCTTACACAATTAACACGTTCAGCTCTAGGTGATAACGCTAGAATAAGTAGTACAGTTTTAGGTGATGGTGAAGTTCAAGATCCTAATAACCCAGGACAACAATTTAGAATTAGAAATGTTTATCCAAGAACAAATAGAAAAACATTATCATCAATGCCTGGAGAACAACCTGGTGTTATAGGTATAGAAGATTTACCATTATTAGTAGAAATGTTTGCCGCTACATTTATGCCAAACGTTGTTGCACGAATAGATAGGAACGCAAGATTTTCAGTTAATCTTAATAATAATGGTACAATAGGCGGTATAAATATAGTAGATGGCGGATTTGGTTATTCAGGCGTACCTAGTATTACTATATCAGGAGATGGTGGTTCAGGCGCAGCAGCAACTTGTACAATCGATGAGAATGGTATTGTAGTAGCAGTTTCAGTTGATCAAGCTGGATCTGGATATGCAACAGCAAGTGCAAGCCCAGCAGCTAATCCAGATAAGGGTAAAGTAAAAACTATATTCTTAAGTAATTTAGCTGATAAAGAATATACTGTTAAACCTACTCTTATATTTGAGGATCCAACTTCAGTAGATTCTGATGGTAATCCATTAGCTACTAACGTAACAGCAACAGGAACTGTTATATTAGATGGTGATATAAATAATACATCAGGAAAAATTACTTCAGTACAAATGGATGTATTTGGTAATGGATATATAGTTGATCCTAAAATTAGGATTAGCTCTGCTTCATCTGGAGAGCTTAGAGCCCAAGAGGTAAAAGAGATTGCAATAATAATGCTAAATCACGTAGCAAATATTGATCCGCATTCTCCAGGGTTTAGAACATTAACAGGTAATAGTTATTTTAATCGAAAACAAGATAACTATTATACAACTAAAAAATTTAGAGATGGGTATCCTATCAGTTTTTATGGGGATAAAACCATAGAAAGTAGATCTGAAAGTGATATAAATAGATATAACGTGAAAACAATTATTAATCAGGAATAAAAAATGGCAGCAATAATAACAACACCTTTTAGAGTGGTTAATGCAGAAAACTTTAAGGAAGATATTGCCGAATCCTCAGTATATGTAGGGATTGGTAAATCGGATGCTTGGTCAACCAATACATCAAACCTAGTAGATGCAGCAACCCCTTTTACCCCAGAAGATACTATAGACGATCTTCACGAAGCATACCAAAATATGATTGGTATGAAAAAAATAGCATCAAGTGATGTAGCACACATTGTAAACAGGTATACATGGTCTGCAAATCAGACATACGTAGCTTGGGACTCAGACGATTCTGCAATATATGACAAAAAGTTTTATGTAATCACATCCGAGTTTAAAGTTTATAAGTGTATTATTTCACCAGGTACTAATTCAACAGAAGAACCAACACACATTAATACTGATCCAACTGCAGAATCAGATGGTTATACTTGGAAATATATGTACACAGTCACAGTGACTGACGCAGAAAAATTCCTAACAACATCTTATATGCCAGTGACATCACAGTTCGTTCCAGTCACTGCAACAGTTAATGGCGCAGTTTCTAGTTCAACAAGTGTCACAATAGACGCTGGACAGAATAATGAATTTATTAAAATAGGACAAAGAGTTGATGGAACTGGCGCATCTTCTGCTCCAACGGTTACAGCAATTTCAGCTAACAAACTTGTAATTACTTTATCAAGTGCACAATCTATATCAGATGGCGCTACACTTACATTTGGAAGATTAGCAGATACAGATGTTAACTACGCTAACCAAACAGCTCAAATGAATTCAGGAAACACATCTTTAACAGCAGTAGCTGGTATTGAAAGATTTAATGTAACAAATCAAGGTTCAGGATATACATCAGCAACAGCAACTATTACTGGAGACGGTACTGGTTGTCAAGCTTCAGTTACAGTAGCTGGAGGAAAGGTTACAGGATTAACTATTTCTTCTGAAGCAAATAAAGGAGATGGTTATACAGTTGCAGATGTAGTTATATCTGGAGACGGAACAGGCGCTGCAGCACAAGCAATTATAGCTCCTCCAGGTGGACATGGTACAGATCCAATTAGCGAACTTGGAGCTTTCTTTGTAGCAGTTAATACACAATTATCAGGTTCAGAATCTGGTGACTTAACTGTTGGAAATGATTTTAGACAAATTTCTTTAATTAAGAAACCAAAAGCTTTTGGAAGTAATGCTACACTTACATCAACAACAGCTAGAGTAAGAAGGTCTCTAGTATTAGCGTCAGGCGCATCTTTAACAGGATTCGCAGTTGACCAAGTTATAAATGGTTCTAGTTCAAGTGCTAAAGCATATTTAGCAGAGATAGATACCACTAATAAGATATTATATTATTATCAGAATTCTAAAACAGGGTATGGAAACTTTGTGCAAGGAGATACAATTACAGGAACAAATCCATCAGGTGGATCCGCAGCATTAGACCAAACTAATGGAACATCTTGGTTCGGTCAAGCTACAAATGGATATGGTCCAGAGGTTACAATGAATTCAGGAGAATTATTATTCCTAGAAAACAGAGCGGCTATTAATAGATCTTCATCACAAATAGAAGATATTAAACTGATTATTGAATTCTAATTAAAAGAGAGAAATTATGCCAATAACTAAAGTTAAAAACTATGCCATAGCACCATATCATGATGACTATGACGAAAGTAAAAATTATCATAGGATCTTGTTTAGACCTGGATTTGCAGTACAAGCTAGGGAGTTAACACAACTACAAACAGCGTTACAATCACAAATAGACAGAGTCGGACAATATAGTTTCAATGATGGTTCAAGAGTTGTTGGTGGTAAAGTTAGTATTGATACAGAAAGAGATTTTGTTAAATTAACTTCAACATCTGCGGTAACAGATTTCATAGGAACAACTATTACCGGTGGAACCAATGGGGTTCAAGCAGACGTTATCGCAGCAATTGCAGCTACTGGTGGTGACCCAGATACACTTTATATAAAATATAAAAGTTCTGGTACTGGAAAAACAACTAAGCTATTTGCAAATGGCGAAAGTATTACAAATGGTTCTAAAACAGCAACTCTCGCATCTTCGGCAGCGACCGGAAAGGGATCGAGGGTAAGTATTGAAGAAGGTGTATACTTTATTTCTGGTACAATGGCTTATGTGGCATCACAATCTTTAATTTTAGACAAATATACAAACACACCTAATTATATTATAGGTTTAAAAGTCACAGAGTCATTAGTAGACAGTTCAACAGATAACACATTAGTAGATAATGCGCAAGGCACACCTAACTTTGCAGCTCCTGGCGCACACAGATACCAAATTGGTACTGAATTAATTAAAGAATCTTTAACATCTCCAAACTCAACACATAGTAATTACATTATATTAATGAAAATTAAAAATGGTGTTGTACAAGTAGAGACACAAGATAGAACAGCTAATACAGAATTAACTACAAGATTAGCTAGACGAACACACGAAGAATCTGGTAACTATACCGTTACACCTTTATCATTAGATGTAAGAGAACATTTAAATGATGAAGCAGGAAATAATGGTTTCTTAACATCTGGAAGTGGTGGATCGGCTACTAAACTGGCAATCGGGGTCGAGCCCGCGATCGCGTACGTGCAAGGGTATAGATTAGAAAACTTAGCTACAATATCGAAATCAAAAAAAATTATTAATACAACTATTTCATTCGTAGATATAGCAGGACTTGTTAAGGGTGCTTCA
>Ga0115013_10001092_pt1 | contig 15862 bp, 11 predicted proteins | sample SouAtlMetagenome_2_FD_88686 | JGI IMG/M metagenome (GOLD analysis project Ga0115013, IMG submission 88686) | Marine eukaryotic phytoplankton communities from Atlantic Ocean - South Atlantic ANT15 Metagenome | ecosystem: Environmental > Aquatic > Marine > Oceanic | place: South Atlantic Ocean...
CTAAATGTAAATGGTGGCGCGGTATCTATTGGCCACCCCTATGGGATGTCTGGGGCGCGAATGGTCGGTCATGCGCTAATAGAGGGTAAACGGCGTGGCGCTCGCTATGTGGTTTGCACCATGTGCATTGGTGGCGGACAGGGTGCTGCCTCACTGTTTGAAGTAGCCTAATCTGTCGGCCAGTAACGCCTTTTGAACAGGCTTAACAAAACCGGCTAAAATTATTTCTTAGCCGGTTTCTGCATCAGTTCAATCAGGTAACCATCTGGATCTTTTATAAGTCCGATGATTGAACCACCCATAGATTCATACTCTGCTGCTTCTTTATAAATATCCACATTAGCCGCTCTAGCAGTTTCAATAATGCTTCTCACATCAGGAACGTTGAACACTAACTTGGTAGGAAGATCTGTGCAGTTTCGCCTATCGTGATACTGCATCAACAATATAGCTGTTCCACGGACACCCTCAAACCCTAGGATATTTTCAACCATGATGTCCAGGGTGATCGTTCTATGCACGACCATCCCGAGTATCTCTTTATAAAAATTAGTTGAAGCATCGAGGTCGCTGACCGCAATACCGGTAGCGGTTAAATAGGTCGACATGGTAATCGCTCCAGGCAGTAGTTTTTATTAAAAATCGATCAACTTACCCGACTTGCCACCTTCGGTTTCAGGGGGCGTAAAGCCGAGAATAGCCTTTGTCTCGAGGAATTCTTCCATGCCCCACTCGCTGAACTCACGACCATTTCCAGACTGCTTATAGCCGCCAAACGGTGCATTAATATCAAGGTTAGCGCCATTGATATGGACGTTACCCGCTCGGAGTTGAGCGGCAACAGTTTTTGCTCTATCAAGATCGTTAGAACTCACATAGGCGGAAAGTCCGTATACCGTGTCATTGGCAATCGCGATCGCGTCATCATCATCACTATATCCAATCAGGGAGAGCACCGGACCGAAGATTTCTTCTCTGGCAATGCTCATATCATTGGTCACATTTGAGAATATGGTAGGCTTTACAAAATAGCCCTGATCAAGGCCATCTGGCCGACCAACACCGCCAGTTTCAAGCTTAGCACCCTCATCTATGCCCTTTTGAATGAGAGCCTGTACTTTTCCAAACTGCAGTTCCGACACCAGCGGCCCAACTTGAATAGTTTCATCTTTGGGATCACCCACAGTGATACTTTCCGCCGTGGCTTTGGCAATGGCTGCTGCCTCGTCCATTCGACTAGCTGGGACCAACATACGCGACGGGGCATTGCAGCTCTGGCCCGTGTTCATGCACATGCCAATTGTATCTCTGGCGATAACACTCTCGAAGTCGGCATCATCAAGGATGATATTAGCCGACTTTCCGCCAAGCTCTTGTGCAACACGTTTTACCGTGTATGCCGACTCTTGAGCCACAGAGATACCAGCCCGAGTTGAACCAGTGAACGACATCATATCGATATCAGGGTGACCCGACATGGCGACGCCAACCGTTGGCCCATCTCCATTGACTAAATTAAAGACTCCTGGAGGTGTGCCCGCTTCATGCATAATTTCAGTAAATATAATCGCATTAAAGGGTGCAATCTCAGATGGCTTGAGCACCATTGTGCAACCTGCAGCAATGGCTGGGCCAACCTTTGCAGTAATTTGATTCACAGGCCAATTCCAAGGTGTGATTAATCCGCAAACACCAATGGGTTCTCGAACCACATGTGATGTGCCCTTGTCTTGCGAAAATTCAAAATCTTGAAGAGCTTTCTGAGCAAAAATAAGATGTCCAAGTCCTGCCGGCGCCTGCGCGGCATTAGCAAGACCCATCGGAGCTCCCATTTCTTCCGAGACAGTCTGTGCAATCTCGGTCATCTTGTTTTTATAAGACTCAACAATGCGGCCAAGTAATTCAGAACGCTCTTGCTTAGAGGTTTTCGAGAACGTTTTAAAGGCTTCTTTAGCGGCAGCAACTGCATTGTCTACGTCCGCTTTACCACCCATGGCAATGGTACCCATCACCTCAGTGGTAGCAGGATTTATGACGTCAAGCATTTCAGATGTCGATGGAGAAACCCACTCTCCATTGATATAAAACTTATCAGAATTTTTCATTTTTTCTCCCCAAAAGCATGCCGAATTGCTACTTTTAAATTGTTGTTATGGCAATGAAAAATCTCACAAAACCACAATGCAAGTCAACGACTCGATATGTGAATCCCCCCATTTTTACCAGGGCCGGAATTTATCTTTATGGATTACATTATTTTCCGAGCTTTTATGCCAAATCTGGGAGGGAACAACACCAGCTATTAGCCCTTCCCAATATCTCGAAGGCTCCCACCTGTCGCGACTAAGCGTTCAAGCATGGGGGCTGGTGTCCAGTGCTCTCTGCCATACAACTCAGCGAATTGATTAATTCGATTGAGCGCAGCCTCAAGACCAATGGCATGCTCTGCCCAATACATTGGGCCACCGCGCCATGCGGGAAAACCATAACCATTAATATAGACAATGTCGATGTCCGACGCGCGGTAGGCCATACCTTCGTCTAAGACGTGACAGCCAATGTTGAAAAGAGAAAGAAAGCAGCGCTCAACAATCTCTTCATCACTTATCTCACGTTGCTTGATCCCAAATTTTTCTGCAGCTTGGAGGATGAGTTTTCTTGTAATGGGCGAAGGAATCGGATTCCGATTACCGGCCTCATAATCATACACACCGGCACCAGTCTTTTGTCCACAGCGCCCCATCTCCACTAGGGCATCATAGACATAGGAGGTGCGCACATCATAGTCACCCTCATTGAGGTTTTGACGCATATAGTAACCAATATCAAGACCCGCCATATCGCCCATCGCGATAACCCCCATGGGCATCCCAAAATTGTACAAAACACTATCGACCTGTTCTGGTGCCGCACCCTCAAGTACTAACATATTGGCCTCATGGCTGTAGCCACGAAGCATCCGATTACCAATAAAGCCATAGCATACACCGGCTACAGCCCCGACTTTATTGATGCGCTTACCCAGCTTTAGTACAGTTGCTAGTACCTCAGGAGCAGTTTTTTCAGCGCGCACAATCTCCAACATTCGCATGATATTGGCGGGAGAAAAAAAGTGCATACCCAGCATACGCTGCGGTCTATCAACGACTGTTGCTATTTCATCGATATCCAAATAAGAAGTATTGCTAGCCAGAATCGTGTCTGGCCTAACGGTATCACTCAGTGTCTTGAAAACCTGCTTCTTAATATCCATTTTTTCGAACACGGCCTCAATCACCAAATCCATCTCTGTTAAATCACTATACTCTGTGCTACCGGTGAGTAGAGCCATTCGCGCATCAACCTGCGCATGGGTAATGCGACCCTTACTGGCCGAAGCTTCGTAGTTTCCTCGAATGGTGCTCAATCCCTTTTCTAATGCCTCTTGGTTCACTTCAAGTAGCGTCACAGGAATACCAACATTGGCAAAATTCATAGCAATACCGCCGCCCATGGTGCCTGCGCCAATGATACCTACAGCATTGATAGCCTTTAGTTCGACGTCCTTTGATAATCCAGGCACTTTAGTAGCTTGACGCTCAGCAAAAAAGACATACTGCAGAGCCTTTGACTGAGGGTCAGCAACACACTCACGCGTCATCTTTCTCTCGAATTCCACACCCTCTTTAAAGGGCAAATTAACAGCTGCTTGCACGGCTTTGACAGCTCGCTCAGGCGCGTTCATACAACGCGTTTTTCGTGCAATAGTCTGGCGAAACGTATTGAAGTACGCATCATCATGCGCTTCCTGATCGATCACCATTTCCTGTATTTTTCTCAAAGGTGCATTCCCCGCCAGTAGCTCCTCTGCGTAGGCAACAGCACCCTTGACAATATCGCCCTCAATTAAGCGATCTATGAGGCCAACACTATGTGCCCTTGGCGCCAACACTGGATCACCACTCGTCATAGTTTGTAATGCAAATTCAACGCCAGAGAGTCTAGGTAGCCTCTGAGTTCCTTGTGCGCCAGGAATGATACCTAGCTTTACTTCTGGCAAGCCTATCTTTGTCGTTTCTGATGCAACGCGGTAGTCACATCCTAGTGCGACTTCCAGACCACCCCCAAAAGCAGTCCCAAACAAGGCAGCGATAATGATTTTCGGACTAGCGCTGATGACATCGATCACTTCTCCCAGGGATGGAGGCTTGGGCCCACTGCCAAACTCAGTAATATCTGCACCAGCCATAAAGGTGCGTCCTCGGCAAGCGAGTACCAGTGCCTTGATGCTATCATCCGATGCCGCTGTTTCTAACGCTGATAGAAGCCCTTCACGAACAGCATGAGAGATCGCATTGACTGGCGGATTATCAATCCAGATGATACCTATCGAACCTTGTTTTTCTATTTCACCCTGCATAATTTAACTCCAAAACTCTGAGATTTTATATTTAAGAAATTGATTTTTAAATTGAGTATTCTCTGATTTAGCAAGAACCATGAAACATTTTTCCTAAGAATGAATTCAACCATCGCAACAGGAAATAATGCCAACGATTCTGGCTAAGGCTCTCACTTAAGAAAAACCTATCCATGCGGAATATCTCTTTAACCCTGAAGTGTCCCATAAACAGTTCCGCCGTCTAACGGTATAGTAGCACCCAGCAAAAAATCACCAGCGCGCGAACACATATAAACGGCCGTTCCTGCTATATCATCTGGCTTACCAATGCGCTTAGCCGGTATTCGGGGAGCTACGCCCTCAGGGTTATCTCTAGCCCAGATATTCATGTTACTGGCAAAGGCACCTGGTGCAATCGCGTTGACGCGAATATTGTCCTCAGCCAATCGATTTGCCAAACGACGTGTCAGGTGAATCACAGCTGCTTTGCTAGCAGAATATGAATACGTTTCAATGCGGGCATTTGAGAGGCCATCAGTTGAAGCAATATTAATCACCTTAGCTGGCTGCTCTGGAGTGGCTGAGGCTCTCATCATCGGCGCCAATTGTTGTGTGAGGAAAAACAAAGATTTAACATTGATATCCATCACTTTGTCCCAGCCAGATTCTGGAAACTCATCAAAGGGCGCCCCCCAAGATGCGCCTGCATTGTTGATCAGAATGTCAATCTTGTTTTCACGCTCTGACATTTCGTTGACAAAAGATTTGATCTCTTCCAAATTTGACAGGTCGTGAGGGATAGACACACATTCTCCAAATGAAGAGAGCTCTGCTGCAGTCTCGTTGCACTGGTCTGCCTTGCGAGATGTAATATAGGTACGCACTCCGCGTCGCACGAATTCCGTTGCAATCATTTTTCCTATCCCTCGGGACCCACCCGTAACAATGGCGACTCGGCCACTTATGTCAAACATATCTGTCATTTTTATATCCTTCCTAGTTCTTTAAACTTTTTGGTCTCTAAAACAAAATTATACGTACGCATTAAGTAGGTTTTTTTATAACTAATACGGACCCAAACCCAGCTAAAATGGGGGATTTGTCAAAACTCACAACTACGCATAGTTACCTTGTTCAGATATCATCTACGCGAAAACAAATCATATATCATTATTTCAACAACGAGAGAAATCCATGACTGACATTCACCCAGAACTATTTAATTTATCCATCTCTAAAAAAGCAGAACCTCTGCTAAGTGCAGTAAAAAAACATATTGCTGAAAACGTTATTCCTTGGGTAGAGGAATATCATGAGTTGAGAAAAAATAATGAAGACCCGTGGAGTTATCATCCCAGACAACTGGAATTGATCGAGCAAGCAAAGCAAAAAGCAAGAGATGCTGGCCTGTGGAACTTCTTTCTACCGAATGCCAAAACCGGTGAAGGTCTCAGTAACTTGGACTATGCATATATTGCAGTTGAGCTAGGTAAAACCCCACTAGCTTCGCAAACTCTAAACTGCGCAGCTCCAGATACGGGGAATATGGAAGTATTGGAAAGAGTTGGCACGCCAGAGCAAAAAGAGCAGTGGCTGAAGCCTCTGCTAGAGGGAAAGATTCGCTCAGCCTATGCGATGACTGAGCCTGACGTTGCCTCATCAGATGCTACTAACATTCAGACCTCTGCTGTTCTTGATGGTGATGAGTGGTTAATTAATGGACAGAAATATTATATTTCTGGCGCGGGAGACCCTCGCTGCAAAGTATTAATCACTATGGTCAAAACTAGCCCAGATGCAGAGACATTTCGACAGCAGTCTCAAATCTTAATTCCCTTGGATACTCCTGGCCTTGAAATTCTTGGGCCAATGCATGTGTTCGGAGACCCATGCGCACCTCACGGACATATGCATCTTCGTTTTAATAATGTTCGAGTACCCAAATCCAATATTTTACTAGGTGAAGGGAGGGGATTTGAAATTTCGCAGGTTCGCCTTGGTCCTGGTCGTATCCACCACTGTATGAGAGCGATAGGTCAGGCCGAAGTTGCTCTTGAGCTGGCAGTTAAACGCGCCAGTACGCGTCATGCTTTTGGTAAGCAAATCGTCAAACTTGGTAAAAATCTGGAACTCATCTCCCGTGCTCGGATCGAGATAGATGCCTGCCGACTGATGGTATTACAGGCAGCAAAGGCAATGGATGTGCTAGGTAACAAAGAGGCACGCGTATATGTCAGTGCTATCAAAGCGATGGTTCCAGAAAAAGTCTGCAAAATCATCGATGATGCGATTCAAATGCACGGTGCAACGGGCACCTCTCAATGGACACCGCTGGCGCATATGTACGCGCAACAGCGCACCCTGCGCTTTGCTGATGGCCCAGATGAGGTTCACCATATGGTGGTAGGTCGTAATGAAGTTCGTAAATATGAGCTTTGGTAGAACGATCTTATAGAAAACTGGCGTTGCATATCAGTGGTGACAGCTCCAGACTATGGGTAATTTAAATATGAATTTGGCGATGCCATGCCGACCATCACACCAAATCGTCATTTAAGGAGTGAGTACTGTCTTGAAGAATGAGGATACGTTGGTTTGGACGCCCAAACAGGTGGTTGAAAAGTTTATCTCAGCCTTTAACTCCATGGACAAGAACTTACTTGATCAAATTTGGGCCTCACCATGTGTATTTATGGTTGGAAACCAAACAAATGTTTTTGAAAGATATAGCCATGCAGTTGACTTTAATAATATTCTCGAGAGTGGTTGGAAATACACCAAGATAAATTGGATTGAAGACAGGTATAAAAGTGAGGACATATGTCTTTTAAGGTTTAACTTCTCACGAGTTTCCAAAGAGGAAGAGGAGCTTAATAATTACACAGTCTCTCACCTTCTTAGAATGTTTGGAGATAAATGGAAAATAAGTGCTCTTATAATGGACGAAACATCAGGAATGTCAGGAGTCGCATCTAGATAGAGAAAACACATAGTAATTTGCACAGAGACTAGTGCAACTTGCTCCCTCAACTTGTCAAATTCAGGAGCGTCATGGCTTCTATTATTTTAATCAGGCACGGTCAGGCGTCTTTTGGGGCTGCAAATTATGACCAACTATCTGGCCTAGGCCGCCGTCAAGCGCAACTATTGAACGACTATTTTTCGGACTGCGGCATCACTCTTGATGCCATTTATTGCGGCACGCTCGCACGACAGCGTCAAACGGCTGAAATCGCGACTAAAAATCAACTGGCAGAAACACCTTTTCACATCGATCCTCGTTTTAATGAAATCAGGAACGATGAGCAATTCGAGTTTCTATTACCAGAGCTGATCCAGCGCAATCCTAGCGTGGCTAAGTTAGTAGAAAAGGCTAAAAGCGACAGCAAGAGTTACCAAAAAGTTCTAGAACAGGTCTTTCAACTGTGGGTTTCTAGCAAGGATAACGATTCTGAGATACAAAGCTGGCAAAATTACTCTGATCAAGTTGAAAAGGCCGTGAAGGATTTAATAAAACGCGAGGGTAGCGGTAAAAATATTGGTTTATTCACATCTGGTGGCACCATTGCAACGATTGTCAGCCAGGTGCTGGGGCTAGACGGCAGCTTCGCCTACCGATTTTATGAGCCAGTCATTAATGCCTCAATGACTCGCCTTTTATACAACCAAGAAAAGGTCTCTCTTTCTAGCTTTAATGACCACTCTTTCCTCCAGTGGAAATCGGGAAAGCAAGGTAATTCCATGATCAGCTATCGTTAAAGTCTCAGGTAGTACTGAGGGTTTTATTCTTCGGTAAATCTGCTTCTATTTATCCAATGCTCAGTTACACTGACCCGAACTCTAGAGAGCTTTATCCTGTTTTTGAGATAGAGACAAAAAACCGCGAAATAAAAATGGTTACCACGACTCCAGATAAACTCGAAAGTGCTGCGCACGCGAAAGGATTCGGGCCCTGCTCTAGCAGCCAATACACAGGTATCGATTGAGAGTGCAATAGCGCGAAACTAATAAACCCTGTTAGCATTCCAAACAAAGCACCTCGCTCGGTCACGCCGTCCCATAGGCTGCCGATAATAAGCGGTCCAGCCATCGCCGATGTTACGCCGCCGATTCCCATCCAAACTAACAAAGCTATATTCACGTTCAACAACATCCAGGCCAGGCCAGCACTGATCAGGAGCACCGAGACGGTTGCCCATCGACTGATCAGAAGCACTCGTTGGTCAAGTGCTTCTTCAGATATATCTGGCGACCAACGTTTTGCTAATGAACAGCGATACAGATCATTGGCAACCACCTGCGCTGATGAAACCACCAAGCCATCCGCTGTGGACATAATTGCACACAAAACAGCTATGCCCAACAATGCGGCCAACCAGCTGGGAAACAGCTCGGTAAATAATACTGGAATAGCCTGATTTGCCCCACTATCAAGCAAGCTATCACCTAAATGTACCCGAGCCAGCAATCCGCCCAAGGCCATCGCCGGCAGCACCATCGCTGATATAAACGCCAGCATAAGAAACCGGCGTCGGGCCGAGTCATCCCTCAGCGCCCATAGCTTGTTACCTATATGAGGCATCATCCCGAATGGGATATGCGCAATGATGATGGCGACCACAGCCCAAGGTGAGCCAACGATCTGTGCCTGAGGATGGAACAGGCTAAGATTGTCTGGGTTTAATTCACCAAGGCTCTGAATTAAACCTGGCAACCCGCCAGCAACGCCAAAACCAATGAAAAATAAAACTGCGACGCCAACGGCAATACATAGCATGACAGCGCCCTGAACACTGTCAGTTAAAATATCCGCATGGGCACCACCAAGAGTCACATACAGCATTAAAATACCGGCCGTGACAACCAGTGCAGGGCCGGGGGACAGACCCAACAGAGACTCAAACATTACCAGACCAGCCACCAATTGACCGGCCAGATAAAAAAACAGGATCAGAGACATTAAAGCTGCAATAATTCGAATGCGGTTGGACCCATAGCGATCACCCAAAAATTCTGGAATCGAACGACTACCAAAGGCATTGCCCGATTGGGTAACCGCTCGAAGGCAAATCATAATGCCCAGATAAATTCCCACGGGATAACAGAATGCGTACCACATTACTGACACGCCATTTGAGTAAGCCAGCCCTGGTAAACCTAGAAAGGTGGCCCCTGATGCGCCAGTAGCAGCGAAAGCTAGCGCTAAGGTAATAGGCCCATAGGATTGGCGTGCCACAGCATAATCGTCCGCCCGCTTAACTCGGCTACTGGCCCAAAAACCTAGTGCCAGCATGCCCGAGGCATAGATAATAAAAAAAAACCAAGACCAGCTTTGAATACTCATAAATTTTCCCCAATAAGACAAGGTCCCTGATCGCAGGTCTCAAAACTATTATTCCCCAACGGACTCAATCTCGCTACGATACGGGATAGAAATAGAAGCGCCAGCACGCTGAATACATTTGGCGGCGGCGAGGGATGCTATTTCCATGCATTGCTCTATAGCACTGCCATGACTTAGTTCGGTAATAAAATATCCGATAAAGGTATCACCTGCAGCTGTTGTATCCACAACCTCAACACGGGTTGAATCAGTCTTGATAGTCCTCTTACTGTCCTGATAAATAGAGCCATTCTCACCGAGAGTGAGAACCACTTGTATATTGGGATAGCGGTCTCGCAGACAAGACAGTATATCGTCAATCCCCTGTTTTTGGGTTAGTGCGGCCGCCTCGGTCTCATTGAGAATCAATAAATCAACTTTGTCCAGCGGATACCGCAAGACCTGCTCTGACATGGGTGCCGGATTGAAGGCGATCATCATCTGCCGCTCAGACGCATAATCAATCATCTCAGCGATATTGTTGGTCTCATTTTGAAGCAACAGCCATCCAGCCTGACTTGATGATTCCATCGCACTGTTTAAAAAATCCAAATCAGTACATTGATTGGCCCCACCATGAAGGATAATGCAATTTTCACCTCTGGCATTGACCTGGATAATGGCATGTCCACTGGGAGCATCAGTTTCAATCACATTCGCAACATTAATGTTATTCTCTTTGAGTGTTTTTTTCAGCAAAGCACCTTCTTTGCCAATGCAACCCACATGGAAAACATCTGCACCAGCACGTGCCAAAGCAATTGACTGATTTAATCCCTTGCCACCCACAAACTGTTTATAATCGTGGCTGGCAAGCGTCTCGCCAGGCTGAACAAAATCCAAAACGCCGTAGACATGATCTATATTAAGCGAACCGAAATTGATAATTGATTTAGGCATGGCTGTTCCGAGTAAGTTGCCACTCGTCCCGCCGTATAGGTGATACAAAAATGAATATATTGCCCATTAAGTACCTCAAAATTACTGGCTTATGGAGCGAAATAACGCTTCTTCTGCCCTATCTAATGACAATGTAATGCGTGATCTCAACACTTCCAGATCGATGCCATCAGTGCTTTTTTGGCCAGCCAGATACCGAGCATAAACACCATGCAAAATAGCAGCACCTTTCCAGTGATTGACACTGATGTAAAAATCTAAGTCACCGACAGATAGACCGGTTCTATCAGCATAGCGATGCGCAAGTTCCCGTCGAAATGGAAAGCCTGCAGCGGCCGTTGGGGCATCGGGGCTCCTAGCAATATCGGCTTCAGATTCGGGCCAACTTTTCAAGGAGTAACCAAGATCTGCGAGCGGGTCGCCTAATGTGCCAATTTCCCAGTCAACAACTGCAGAAATGGTAGAATCACTACCAACCAAACAGTTATGAAAACCATAGTCACCATGCACCACACTAGCTCTACTCTGATCGGGAATATTTTGAAGATAGTGGGCCCTGAGTTCATGAGCTCTCACATCGTCGAATTTGGCAGGCTCAACGGATGCTTCCCAGGATCGATACCAAGTCTTTATCTGACGCGCAACATAACCTTCTTTTTTGGCTAGCGTACCCAATCCTATTTCATCAGGATCTAGGGCATGAAGATCAGCTAATGTGTCTATAAAAGAATAAGCTAGGGTAACACGCTGACTCAGTGGCACCCAGTCCTCAGTCTCCTCTCGTGAGTGGAGCGGACGCCCCTCTTTGAATCCCATCACATAGAACCATGCACCCGTGATCGCTTTGTCCTCACAAAACCCCAATGCCTCGGGCACCGGAAAACCAGTTGGATCCAATGATGATATAAATGCCCACTCTCTAGACATATCATGTGCCTTGGGAAGTAGTTTACCCATCGGTGGGCGCCGAACGACAGCCTTATTACCCTTTTTATCCTTTAACAAATAGGTCAAATTCGAATGGCCACCCTCGAGTTGAACCCAATTAAAGGGAGGTATTAGCCTAGGTATATGTGATCTTATCCATTGCTCAACGGCCGGTACATCGAAGCCCTGAATCTCTCTAGCACTCATCCTTTAACCATCACCTTTATCCAAGTTGATATCCAAACACTTTCTACGCAGTGCCAATTTATCGATTTTTTCTGTGCCGACCCGAGGTAATCGTCCGTTGTGAAACCAAATTTTACTCGGCAATTTGTAGCGAGCAATGAGAGGTGCCATCGCTTGTATCAATTCATCTTCAGATACCGTTTCACCCTCATCCAAATAGACACAAGCACCAACCGCCTCACCTAGTCTTTCATCAGGAATAGAAAAGACCGCGGCCTCAAGCACGCTCGGGTGTGCATGCAGCGCGGCATGGACCTCAGCACAAGAGATATTTTCACCACCGCGAATTATTATTTCTTTCTTGCGATCAACAATGGTCACTAGATCATTATCATCGATACTTGCCATATCACCGGTATACAGCCAGCCATCGCGTAAAACATCTGCTGTTGCTTGTGGTTGGTTGAGATAGCATCGCATATTAGATACGCACTTAAACACCAACTCTCCAACCTCCCCGGTTGGCACCTCTTGATCGTGTTCATCAACAATTTTAATCTGCGGAAGCGGCGCTTGCAGACGACCTGCGACACCTGGATTTGCAATGAATTCCTCACCGCGAAGGCCGATTCCCATGCCATTGGTTTCAGTCATACCCCAGCCGGTGCCAATCAGCGCATTAGGCACCGCTTCAGCAAGGATGCCCACCTGGTCTGCAGGTCTGCCTGCACCACCAGCATCAAGATTTCGAATCGAGTCAAGCGTGACACCCATTGAGTTGGCTGCATTGATCAATTCCATCGACATGGTTGGCACACCTGCAAATCGAGTTACCTGTTCTCGCTCAACCAGTTCGACCGCTTTTTTAGGATCCCACTTATGACAGATCACCATTTTCATACCCAACCAAATCGACATCAGAATACCGGGGTGCGTTCCTGAAACATGAAAAAAGGGCACCGTTACCAGTGAACATGGCTGAAACGGCTTTCCTTTCTTATCAATCATCGGAGCGGGTGACCAACCCAGTCTGGCAGAAACCTTCAGGCCAAATAGCCAGGATTGAATAGTCGAAATTGCACCTCGATGTGTCATAACAACGCCCTTGGGGAACCCAGATGATCCCGAGGTATACATAATCGCAAAATCATCATCCGGTTGCACATCTACTGTGGGGGTTTGAACATCAGAAACCGCGTCTATTGGCTCCCAGAATTCAGGATCTCTCTCAGCATTTTCACTGCGAACAGTCACTGACTGCAGACCCAGCCGATCAGCAAAGGATGATAATTTTCTCGCCTGAATAGCATCAGTGAAGACCAGCTTTGCAGCGCTGTCAGTAAACCCATATTCAAGTTCTTCCGACGTCCACCAGCTATTTAGACACACGGCGAGGGCCCCGATAGATGCCAAAGCCATAAATAAGATTGGATACTCGGGACAATTGCGCATCACCAACGCCACCCTATCCCCCTGTTTGACACCGTAATGCTGAATGAGTCGCTGGGCGACCAATGATGTTATGCGATAGAAGTCGGTATGACTGTAACGCTCATTTTCATACACTAAAAAATCTGCATCCTGGTGGTCCTTGCAAAATGCCAGAACATCACGCAGTGTCTTGGGCCCATTGCGAAAAGTCATGAATTCAACGCCACGAATCTCGCGCTGCTCCAGTTCAAATAGCGGTTCAGAAGTTGAGACTGCCTTAACGGACTCATTAAACGCTTTCTTTACCGAATCGGGCGTCATCAGGCCAAATCTGTTTTTTGATTGGAAACCGCAGCTCGTCGCCCTTCGAGCTCAGTTAATATCTCAGCATGCCGCTTTCGGTCTATTGAGTAATAGCTCATGAAGAAAATACCGATGGCAGAGATGATCAGATAAAGTGGCCCACACATAAATAACAATCCCATGACGGTGTCAGGCGCCAGGTTTCCTGCCTCGGCATTGTCTGGGAAATTGATAATTTCAAGACCAACGCCAGCAAGCAGACCTCCGACTCCTTGAGTCGATTTATAAGCAAAGCTCCGGATAGAAAAAACCACACCCTCAGAGCGCATCCCTGTCCGATATTCATGGTCATCAGACACATCACTGAGTTGAGAGTCAATCACAATGGTTGCCACTGGGAAGACTAGGAATCCAAGAAAGATGCCCGACACCAAGAAAAGAAGATCAAATCCTGATCCTTGAGCCGGGAAGACTCCCGCCATCTTAAATAAATAAGGTACGGCGCCCGACGTCACCATAATTATATTGACGGCCATCCAGATAGACTTCTTTTCCAGCCTTTTGCTCAAAACTGCTAGTACGGGTAATGCAATAAATACGCCAGGGAGTTTAGCGATAGTAAACCAAAACATTTCTTCTGTCGTGAATGCGAAAACATAAAGTTGGGCATAAGGCATGACAATATTGATGATCCCCAATGCAGTATATAACGTCATCATGCTGCCACAAATGGCTAGGTACGAGGGATTCTTAAGTAACTTAGCTACCTCACTAAGGTAATCCCTAATAAGAAACTTTGAACTGAAGTCCACGTCATGAAGAAACGGTATTTGATCCATGGTCCCGAGTGAGCAGACCAAAATCGAAAAAATAATGGTAACCGCGCCAACCACGGAGAGCAGTAAATATCTTGGCTCGTTCATCAGCCCATTTTCGTACTCCGGCGTGGTTGGAAACATTAAATAGTAAAGTATCCCAGTGAAAACCATAGACAGAATCATCTGCGAGACTGCGTTATAACCAAAGATTGATGAGCGCTCATCATAATCATCAGTCAGCTCAGCTCCCAATGCGTCATGGGGCACCAAATACATAGTTTGACCAAATCTCAGTACCACGGAAAACCCAGTCAGCCAAATAAATAGGCCGGTTTCAGAGAGCCCGGCAAGGGGCTGATATAGAAGATAAAAGCCTAGAGCCAGAGGTATTGCCGAAAAAAACATAAACGGATGTCGTCGACCGAACCGACTCTTAAAATTATCGGAGATCGCGCCGATCAAGGGATCTGACACGGCGTCAAAAATCATAGCTACCATGAATGCCAAGCCACATAAAGAGGGGGACAACCCAAGTACTTGATTGTAATAGATGATCGTGACGATACCGCCGGCAGTAACCGTCGCCTCTTGAGCTGTTCCCGCTGCGAACAACAATTTTGTTCGCAAGGATATCTTACGTTGGCGGCTGGCCTTTTGCCCTTGACTGCCAGCGGATATTGATTCCGTGCTTGGCATATCCAAAATCTTTATAGACCTTTAAATTCAGGCTTGCGCTTTTCAACGAAAGCTTTGACTGCATTTTTATGATCTTCTGTGGCGGCACAATGAATGTGATGAGTTGCCTCAAGATCTAGGCAGTCATCGATATCGCCTGAGGCTTGCGCCCGGTTAATATTTTCTTTCATGTAGCGAAACGCTATGCTGGGTCCGCTAGCCAAACGCTTGGCAATTTCTGTTGCTTTAGCTTGAAGAGCGTCTGGCTCTTCTACCCAGTTTGTTAGGCCGAGAGCTAGACATTGTTCAGAATTTACTCTCTCGGATAAGAAGTAAAGCTCTCTGGTCTTGGCGGTACCGATCAACTGTGACATAAACAAACTGCCCCCATAATCACCCGAGAACCCGACATTGGCAAAGGCCGTGGTGAAGAACGCTTTACTCGACATTATTCGCATATCACAGGCAAGGGCAAGAGACAGTCCTGCACCCGCGGCGGCGCCTGGAATGACTGCGATTGTTGGCTTGGGAATCTTATACAGGCTACCAGCAGTGGCACGCTGACTAACACGCTGTCGGTGGATCGCCTCATCGAGTGTTGAGGTACGACCGGTCTTCTGTTGCTGGGCCATATTTTTGACATCCCCGCCCGCACAGAATGCAGACCCTGCTCCAGTCAATACAATACAGCGAACATCAACATTTTGCTCAGCTGCCTTTAGCTGTTCAGAGAGAGCGCCCACTAACTCTCTGGACATCGCATTACGCGCCTCTGGACGGTTCAATGTGAGCGTTAAAACACCTTCATCCAGCGTTGCTAAGAGGTGGTCGGTACCTGTATCGATTTCAAAAGCCATA
>Ga0115013_10001094_pt1 | contig 15855 bp, 13 predicted proteins | sample SouAtlMetagenome_2_FD_88686 | JGI IMG/M metagenome (GOLD analysis project Ga0115013, IMG submission 88686) | Marine eukaryotic phytoplankton communities from Atlantic Ocean - South Atlantic ANT15 Metagenome | ecosystem: Environmental > Aquatic > Marine > Oceanic | place: South Atlantic Ocean...
AGGCTCAGGCTCAGGCTCAGGCTCAGGCTCAGGCTCAGGCTCAGGCTCAGGCTCAGGCTCAGGCTCAGGCTCAGGCTCAGGCTTGCGCCCGGAGCCGCCCGCCCTCACCGCGCAGGCTTTCGCCGCGATCGCCAAGGTGGCCGAGTGCTACGTCTTCATCTACCTGGGCATGGCGTGGTTCACCTTCCCCGTCTTCCAGTCGACCGTCTGGCTGCTCGCGCTCGTCACCCTCCTCGCGTGCCTCGTGGGCAGGCTGCACTAAGTAAGTAAGTAAGTAGTAAGTAGCGGTATTGTTGTGCTGTTCGAAGTCGTCTAGGCAGTGTAACCTTTAAAGGTTAGGGTTAGGGTTAGGGTTAGGGTAATTACGCAACCTAGGGTTAGGGTTAGGGTAATTACTTACTTACTTACTTCAGGCTGCACGTCTACGTCGGCTCACTGCTCACCAACCGCCTCCGAGGCGCCGCCGCCGTCGGGCGCGGCGCGCTGCCGCCCATCAGCCGCGGCAAGATGTTCGTCATGTGGTTCTCGGGGCTGCGGGGTGGGCTGCGCCAACCCGAACCCGAACCCGAACCCCAACCCCAACCCCAACCCGAACCCTAGCCCTAACCCGAACCCTACCCCTAACCCTAGCCCGAGCCCTAATCAGGCGGCGTGGCCTTCGCCCTCGCCGCGGTCTCGTACGGCAACGCCGACTTCCCGCAGCGGTGCGCGGGCATCCCCGACTTCCCCACCGAGTACTGCGGCGACGACAACATGACCGACAGCCTCGCCATCCTGCAGGCCCAGCCCCAACCCCAACCCCCACCCCAACCCCAGCCCCAACCCCAACCCCAACCCTAGCCCTAGCCTGGCCCTCCTGCAGGCCACCCTCCTCGTGACGGCCTTCACCATCTTCGTCTTCGGTGGGATGAGCACCGAGGTCGCCCTCCGCTGCGGCGTCACCCGAGCCAGCCAGCCGCAGCCCGCGCCAGATGGCGTCGAGATGCAGCCGGAGATGCAATCTCGCCAGCCGGAGATGCAATCTCGCCAGCCGGAGATGCAGTCTCGCGAGAAGCGAGCCTCGCTTGCTGCGGGCGCCGCCGCCGCGGCCGAGGGCTGGCTGCGGCCTGGCGGCTGGGCGGAAGGCTGGGGGTTCGGCCTTGTGGGCGCTGCCGGGCGCGCGGACTTGCTCGGTCGCGACGAGGGCGAGGACGAGGGCGAGGGCGCGGCCAGCGACGAGGGGGCGGATGAGGCGCGGCCGCAGGCACGCAACAACAGCGGCCGGCTGCCGCTCGGCCTGCTCACAGGCGGTGAGCACGCGAGGGACCACGCGCGCAGGCCTCGCGGCGCGGCCCGCCGCCCGTGCAGCCTGCCGTGCTGGCTGGGCGCGGCCGTCGCCCTCGCGGCCGTCTTCGCCCTCGGCACCGCCTCCGGCCGACCGCCCATGTGCGCCGCGCCGGAGCCCGCGCTGCCGAGCGAGCGAGCGAGCGAACGGACGAAGAGTGGACACGCGACCACGAACGCGTCGACGCCGGAGTCTGGTGTCTCACGTGAGGGCGCACCCCGAAGGTCCGCCCCCGACGAGACGCCGCGGGCGAGCCATGCGGAGCACTCGGCGCGGGTGCAGCGAGAAAACGGCCCGACGCCGGCGGACTCGCACCCGGCGCTACACGAGCACGAGCACCATCATGAGAAGAAGAGCAACGGCGAGAATGCGTCTCAGCATCACCCTCATGAGGGACACGGTAAGGTAGCAGACGGCCCGCCCCCTGCCGGCCACACGAGATTTAGGATTAGGTAAAAACTAGGATCGCGATCCAGCTGACCAGGTATTAGCTGGTATACAGTATATTTGAAAGTCGAAACCGCCCCGCCCCCCGCGCCTCGAGAACGCGCCACAACGCCGGGCGCGCACAACGGCATCTCGCGGTCGCGCGGGCCGCGGCGCGCAATCCGCAAATAAACAGCCAACACACAATCTGGGCGATCTGGATGCGCCCCACAGCGGTGACCGGATGTGGCGAGAGCCGAGAGCGAGAGCCGAGACGCGAGAGAGCGGGCTGTTCCAGAGGATCGCGAGTCGCAGCTACCGTACTGCCAACTTGCACGGCTGCCCTCTGACAAAACACACAAAAGCAACACACTGCACCAGCCACCACCATCCGACCAAGATTCTCGTTTTCTACTACTAACGCGCACCTAACACCCCAGGCGAGAGAGAGAGACCATACTCACCTGATTTGTGTGGTTCTAGCGCCTGCGGCGTGCGGCTCGCGCGTGTACCACCGGCGCGCCTCCATGTAGGTCGTGTACCAGATGACCGAGCCGAAGGCCTTGGTGAGCAGCCGCGGCAGCAGCCCCTTCCACAGCGAGTACAGGCCCTCGCGGCGCGCCGCCGTCTGCAGGCCGTGGAGCAACCCGTCGTACTGGAAGTGCGGGTTCTTCCCCTGCGTCATCAGCCGCGTCCGCACGACGTCGAGCGGCTCGGTCACGATGGCCGCGCACACGCCCGTGAAGAAGCCGATCGCCGCGTTGGCGCCCGCGCCCAGCTGCGTGGGGCTGGAGGGGCGGCTGCCTCCGGCGGGCGTGGGCGCGGTGCGCAGCGCGAGCGCGCGCAGCTGCTCGAGGAAGAAGAACTGCACGCACGCGTAGCTCGAGTCGAGCACGACCGTCGCGCGGAAGCCGGCGTACAGCCCGCCGCCGCTGCCCAGCCCGTTGCGCACCGCGCGCGCCACCGCCTCCCGCATCGAGAGGTGCAGCCCGAGCTGGATGCGGGACTTGACCACGCTCACGGGCACGCGCACTGTGGCCGAGGCCACACCTGGCTCGGGATCGGGATCGGGATCGGGATCGGGCTCGGGATCGGGATCGGGCTCGGGATCGGCCCAGGGCCGCACCGGTGGCAAGGCCGGCGACAGGCGTGTGCTCCAGGTAGGTGCCCTTGACCGTAGCCGAGGCGAGCTCGTAGGTGGGCATGTAGACCAGAGCGATGGGCAGGACGCCGACCACCTGCGGCACCAGGCCGCGATAGAGGCTGCGCCCCGCGTTCAGCACCAGCCTGTGCCTTGGCACGTGTGGCGTGGAGCCTGGCTCGATCATCGAGTGGTGCGGGCTGCGGGTCGCCGCAGCCAGGATCTGCAAGCCGACGCGGATGTCGCCCAGCAGCGGGATCCTCTTGGCAGAGGAGGTTGTGCGCGGCAGCACGAGGTACTGCAGGCGCGTCTTGAGTGTGTCCAGCGGATGGACGGCAATCTTGGACGCGAGTTCGGCAGCAATGCTGCCGACAATCACGTCGGCTGCCACCGCTGGTTTGCCCATCCGTCACCCAGCTGCAGTTGCAGGGGCTCGTTGCCTGTGCCGCCCCACCTTGGGTCCTTGGCCCGGCGCGTTAGCTAGGCCCGCTGCGCACGACGCGTTCTCTTGGCACGAAAGTTCGTAGGGAGTGCCAGCGGACAGATAAATGGTCGGGGGAGACGCGCGCAGTCGAATACCGTAGCCCAACAGGCGTGTCCCGTGCACCAGATTATACTATTAGACCACAACCATCGTTGGGACAGCCGACTCCGTGCATCAGCTGCAGGCCTTGGTTCTCCAGCCGCCCGCCGCAGTGGTTGCAGCAGCTCGGGCACTGGCGCTCACCAAAGGGCGTCAGGCTGGCGCACGCGCAGTACGCCGGCCCAGCAGGCCGCGTCGCGGCCGCCGCCGCCGCCGCGGGTGGCAGCGCTGCCCTGTTGCCCATTGGCGAGGGCCGCGGCGGCGCGGCCGCGGCCGCCAGCACGGGTCGTCCCTGGCGCGGCGCATTGAAGCGGCCCTTCTTGGCCGCGGGCGTGGGGTGCCGGGGAGGCGCCACCGCCGCGGCCACCCGCGCGCCGTCGCCCACCTGTCCCGGGGCCTTGAAGCCGCAACTGGCCTTGGAGACGCTGCCGGCGCCAGGACGACTGAGGCCGTGCCGTGCGCCGCGCCCCGAAGCGGCGCCGCGTGCCGGGGGAGCCACGGGCGCAGCGGGACGCGCGGCAGCTCGGCCTGGGCGGCCCGTCAGGACCTTGTCTGCGGCCGTCTGGAAGGCTGGCTTGGCTGCTTGCCGTGCGCCCGCACCCGCAGCCCCGGCGTCAGCGTCCGGCTCGTCTGCATCGCCGAAGAGCCAAGCTTGCTGGCGCTTGAGCATCTCCGCGTTCGCTGGGTTGCCCAGGCTGATGCCATTCCCAGTCTGGAAGCCGCCACCGCCGGCGCTGGCGAAGCCAGGCTGCAAAGCGGACGCGGCGCCAAAGCCGACGGCGCCCTCTGCGGCAGCAGAGCCAAAGCCGACGGCGTCCACGGAAGGCCCGAAGCCGATGCCGCCAGCGGAGGCAAAGCCAGACTGCATCGCTGACGCAGCGCCAAAGCCAGCACCGTCGGAAGCGAAGCCGACGTCCGCGGCAGGGCCGAAGCCGATGCAGCCAGCCGAAGCCGATGGATCCATCGGGCCGACGACGAGTCGGTGCTCGGAAGGGCGCGGTGGGCGGGTCGCTGCAAGCTGCTCTCTTTCACCGAGTTCAGACGTCAGCGCGCGGCAAAGCGCGCCGGCGTTCGGCGCGCGGGGTGGAACGTACAGCGGACACGCCACAGTAGTCCAATAGGCGTTTGCAAGTGGATAAGACGATAAGAGACAACAACAACAATTTGTCGTCCGCTGGCTTGCTACCCGGACCCAGCCCGGCCTTGCACCAGGGGCACCGGCGAGGAGTGGTCGCCGCCTCTGCGGGCGTCTGGCACGCGCCGATGCAGCAGTTGGCACAGCCCCTCATGACGGGGCCGTCCCGCGACCTTGACGGGGCACGCAGCGCGTACGCAGCTGGAGACATAGAGGCCAGTCGCGCGGCGCACGCGAATGCAGTCCGGCCGGCGGGGATGAAGGCCACAGAGGACCACATCGAGGCGGGCGGCCGCGTCAAGAGCATCGTTTTTGGCGGGCTCGACGGCATCCTCACCTCGTTCGCGGTCGTCTCCGGCGCCGTCGGAGCCCACCTGGGCCCCGTGGTGATCCTCGCCATGGGCACCTCGAATGTGCTGGCAGATGCACTCTCCATGGGCGCGGGCGAGTACCTCTCGTCACGCTCGTACAACAACTACGTGAAGAAGGAGCTCGAGCGTGAGGCGTGGGAGCTCGAGCACTTCCCCGAGGGCGAGGTCATGGAGATGATCGAGCTGTACGAGAGCCGCGGCATGTCGCGTGAGGATGCGACCGTGGTGGTGACGCGCATGGCGAAGTACAAGCAGTTCTTCCTGAACATCATGATGACGGAGGAGCTCTGCCTCCCCGTGCCCGAGCCCGACGACAACATCAACAGCCTCAAGGACGGCATGGTCATGTTCGCCTCCTTCGCCTTCTTCGGCATGTGGCCCGTGCTCGGCTTCGCGCTCGTGCCCATGTTCATCCCGGGGCTCACGGAGCACCAGCTCTTCATCGTCGCGTGCGTCATCACAGCCATCGCCCTCTTCGGCCTCGGCGCGTTCAAGGTAACCCTGACCCTGACCCTGACCCTAACCCTAACCCTGACCCTGACCCTGACCCTGACCCTGACCCTAACCCTCACCACGGCCTCGGCGCGTACAAGGCGCGCTTCAGCGGGAACTTCCCCGGACGAGATATACCTCGCCTACCCCCCCCCCACACACACACACCTCCCCACCTCTCCCCAGGCGCGCTTCAACGAGAAGTACTACTTCCAATCCGGCGTCGAGACGGTGGTGCTCGGCGGCGCATGCGCGACTATCGCGTTCGTCGTCGGCCGCTTCGTCGCCAGCTTCGCGGGCGAGGCCATGATTGACTGAGCCTCCCTGGCCGGGAGTGCTGCTGTCCCATGCTGTCCCATGCTGTCCTGGCTGCTGCGCTCCCGGCGCTCCCGGCGCTTGTGCACAAGCGCGGCGGCTCCAATAAAGTGCTGCACCTGGAGGCCTTTTTCGGTAGGCCTTTGCATATGAGGTCGCAGCCTTCTCTTCGAAGTCTGCAAAGTATTATTTTCGAAGTTAGCTGGTGTCCGCTGCGTTGCCCCCCCGCGCGCAAACAAACTGCCGCGCGCGACTCCAGTATCCAGACGGAGCCGCGGTGCTAGCATGGAGAGCACGTCGCGTGCTGGCAGCCACACCACCACTCTGGCAGCCACACGTGCCGACCTCGAGCTCCGCCAGCAGGCAGAGGAGCTCGAGAACAAACTGCTGGCGGAGCTGGCGGCAGCCGAGCTGTATCACCAAACCACCGCTGCTGCTGCACAGGAACCTGCCCCGCGCAGCAGGACTCTTCCACCGAGCCGGAAACCACCAGCAGCGGCGAAGCCTGCGCGCCCGTCTGCGCCGCCGGCCGGGACTGCGCGCGGTCACGTTGGGGCGCCGACCGTTGCTTCCAGAGCGTGGCCGCCTCCGCGCACCGCCCCAGCTCCTGCACCGGCACCACTGGCGATCACCGCCGTGAACAGGACGCCGCTGCGATCGCAGCCGCGGCCACCGCAGCCGCAGCCGCCGCAGCCTCAGCCGCCGCAGCCGCCGCAGCCGCAGTCGCCGCAGCCGCTGCCGCCACAGCCGCGCCTTCGCCCCGTGCCGCCGGTGCCCAAGCTCGCCGGCGTGCCCGCCGGTGCGCGGCGGCAGCTGGTGGAGTGGATGCAGAGCCAGCGGCAGGCGCTGCAGGAGGAGCGCACGGCGCTCTCGTGGCTGCTGCAGGCGGTGCAGGGCTGCGCGCGAGAGGCGCGGGGCGGCTTCGAGCAGGTGGTGGGGCGGCTGGCGCAGGCGGAGGCGCAGCAGCTGGCGCTGGCGGGGCGCGCCAAGCACACGGCGGCGCGCGCCGCGGAGGCGGAGCTGCACTCGCTGCGGGAGCGGCTGCGCGCGACGCAGCGGGAGCGCGGCGCGGCGCTCGGCCGCGCGGACGCCCTCGAGGCGGAGGTGGCCAAGCTGCGCGAGGTGGGCATCCGCCTCGAGGCGCGCGAGCAGGTGCTCCGCGCGACGCAGGGCTCGCTCAGCTCGCTGCAGCACTCGTCGCGCGCCGAGCTGGCGGCGGCGGCCGAGCGCACGCGCGCGGCGGAGGCGGCGGCGGAGGCGGCGCAGCAGCAGCAGGCGGCGGCGGCCCTCTTGGCGCGCGAGGAGCTGGAGGCTGTGAGCGCGGCCGAGGCCCAACCCTCACCCCAACCCTCACCCCAACCCGAACCCGAACCCGAACCCGAACTCGAACCCCCGACGCCTAGCCCCTAGCCCCTATGCCTGAGCAGGCGAGCGCGGCCAAGGCCAAGCTGGAAGCGGAGCTCGCGAGGCAGCGGCGAGAGGTAACGCGCCCCACGCAGCACCCCAGCCCGAGCCTCGGCCCTAGTTCTGGCCCTGGCCCTGGCCCTAGCCCTGACCCTCACCCTAGCCCATGGCCCTGGCCCTAGCCCTGACCCTAGCCCTGGCCCTGGCCCTGGCCCTAGCCCTGACACCAACCCCAACGCCAAGCCTATCCCTATCCCCGAGCAGGTGACGCAGTGCAAGGTGGATGCGACGACGCTGGTGGGCGAGGTGCGCAGGCTGCAGGCGGCGGCGGCCGCGGGGGCGCAGCAGCACGCGGCGGCGGTGGGCGCGCTGCGCGGGGAGGAGGTGGAGGCGGAGGCGGCGCGGCGGTGCGAGGCGGAGGCGGCGGCAGCCGAGGCGGCGGCGACGGCGGAGGAGGGGGCGGCGAGGGAGGCGAAGGCCGTCGCGGCGGTGGCGAGGCTGGAGGCGGAGGCGGCCGAGGCGAGGGCGGCGCTGGCGCAGCTGGTGGGCGGGCTGCGCCAGGGCGTGGCCGAGACCGCGGCCGCCGTCGAGGCCGCGCGCGCAGCCGCGGCCACCGGTGAGGGCGGCGGCGGCGGCAGCGGCGGCGGCGGCGGCGGTGGCGAGTGGGAGGCTCAGCTCGCCATGGCAGGCGAGATCATCGAGGCACCGCTCACGCAGCGCGGCAGCGGCGGAGGCGGCGGAGGCGGAGGCGGAGGCGGCGGCGCGGGCGGAGGCGGTGTGCTGCCGCGCCGCGTGCCGCCGTCGAGCGGCGAGCGGCGAGCGGCGGGTGCAGCACACACGCCGGCCCGCGGCGCGAGCGGCCGCAGGGCGGTGGGTGGTGGGGCGCACGCGCACACGCCGCCGTCGCGCCTTCCCGCGCCGCCCTCAGCCGTTGCACGCCGCAGCGTGGCGGGCGGCGCGGCCGGCGCGGGCGGCGCGGCCGGCTCCTCGCCGGCAGCGGAGGCGGAGCAGGCGTTGCGGGAGGTGGAGGCGCTGCGCTCGGGCCTGCAGCTGAGCCTGGAGGCCACCGCGGCCGAGGCACGCTCGCTCGGTGCCCAGCTGTCGCGGGCAGGCGCGCGCAACCTCCAGCTGGGCGCCGAGCTCAAGGCGGCCAAGGAGGAGGCCGTGAGTGCGGAGGCGGCCGAGGGGCGCGCCTACGCCGCGCGTGTGCAGGCGGAGGAGCAGCTCGCTGCGTTGCGGCGCGAGGCGGCGGCGCGGCAGCGCGAGCAGAGGGCGGCGGTGGAGGAGCTGGAAGCGGAGCGGCAGGCGCGGCGGGCGGCGGAGGAGGCTGCGGAGCAGGCGGCGGACCGGCTAGCCGAGCAGGCGCGGCGTCCACTCGCACCCTCGCCGCGCTCACCGCACTCGCCCCACAGCGCCGCGCTCGCCACGGTGCCCGGGGCGACGGGCGCGGTGGGGGCGGGAGCAGCGGCGGCGGGGACGGCGGCGGGAGCGGCGGGGGCGGCGGGGACGGCGGCGGGGGCGGCGGAGGTCCTCGTGAGCCACAGGCTGCTCACGCGCGAGCTCGAGGCGGCCGAGGGGGCGCAGGCGGCGCTGCATCGCGCCCTCGTGGCGGCGGAGGCTCGGCTGGAGCAGGAGAGGCGGACCTCGGGGAGGGAGCTGCAGGTGCGGCTCGCGCGGCAAAGGGAGCTCGTCGACCGCCGTGGCGCCGGCGGCAGCGCAGGCGCGGCGGCGCGGCAGGGGCCGGCGCACGCGCCGGTGGGGGCGCGGGGGCGCGGGCGGGGGGGCGCCGCACTGGGCAGCGCCGCCGGCAGTGGGGGCGGGCACCGGCCGCACTCGGCCCCAGGCATGCCGGAGCGCCGCGTCGCGGTGGAGAGCGGCGACGAGGCTGGCGAGGGCGGCGGCGAGGGTGGCGGCGAAGGCGGCGGCGAGGGCGGCGGCGAGGGCGGCGGCGAGGCGGAGGCGGAGGAGGGCGAGGCGGGCGCGGGTGGCAGCTCCCAGGGGAGCACGCCTCTGGTGGAGGAGAGCAGCTTCGGCAAGGTGCGCCCGCGCTCGGCGGCGGGCGCGCGCCTCGACGCGCACGAGCGCATGGAGCAGGAGGCGAGGGCTCGGCGGGAGGAGACGCGCCAGGCGCAGCAGGCGGCGCGGCGCGCGGCGGCGCGCAACTACGCGGACAAGGTGCGCGAGCTCTCGCTAAGCAAGGCCGTGGCGAGGGCGAAACCGGAGGCCGGCCCAGCCCCGGAGGCGGCCGTGCCGGACGCGCGTGCCGCTGGCAAGGGCGCGCGCGGCGCCGCGGCGCCCTCGCCCGGCGCATGCGGCCGCGCGGGGCCCGCCGACAGCCGCGCGATGGTGGCGGCGGCGGCGGCGCGCGAGGCGGCGGCGAGCGCGCAGGCGGCGCAGCTGGCGGCGGAGGCGGAGGCGGGGCGGCTGCGCACGCAGCTGCAGGAGGCCAAGCGGCAGCTGGGGCAGGCGCACGCGGCGACGGACGCCGCGCGGCGCGCGCACGCGGCGGAGGGCGGCAAGCTGCGGCGCGAGGCGGCGGCGGCGGCGGAGGCGGCGGCGCGCGCCGCGTCGCTCGAGCAGGAGCTCGAGGGGGTGCGGCGGGAGGCGGCGGCGGCGGCGGCGCGGGCGGAGGCGCGAGGGGGCGAGCTCGCGCTCAAGCAGGATGAGGTGGCGGAGGCGCGGCGCGCGGCGGGCGCGGCGGGCGCGAGGGAGGCGGCGTCGGAGGCGGCGCTCGCGGTGGCGCGGGCGGCGGCGGAGGCGGAGCGGGAGGCGGCGGGCGAGCGCGAGCGCGAGGTGGAGCAGCTGCGCGCCGCGCTGCTCAGCGCGCGCAGCGGCGGCGAGGGCGAGGCCCAGGCGCGAGCGCTGCTCGAGCGGAAGGCGGCGCACGCCCTCGAGCAGGGCGAGCGGCACCGGCTGGCTGCGGAGGCCGAGGCGCGGCGCGCGGCGGCGGCGCTCGCCAACGGCCACGCGGCCACCGCGGCGCTCGTGGGCGAGCTCGCGCTGTGCGAGCTGTGCGCGGTGCGCGCGCAGGCGGCGGAGGCGAGCGCCGCGCGCGAGGCGGCGCGGCTGCGCGTCGAGCTCGGTGCGACGGCGGAGCGGCTGCTCGAGACGGAGCGGCGCGCCGAGGCGGCGCAGCGCGAGTCGGAGGCGGGCGCGCTCGCGCTGCGCGACGAGCTGGCGCGCGCGCGCAGCTCGCGCGCCGAGGCGGTGCACGAGGCGCGCGACGAGGCGCGGCGCGAGTGGCGGCAGCGCGTCGCCACGCTGCAGGGCGAGCTCACGAGCGAGATGGCGGCGCTCGCCGTACTGCCGCCCCCCGCCCCCTACCCCTCCTCCGTGCCCGCCTCGCTCTCCTCGCTGCCGCCGCCGCACGAGGCGCACCAGCTGCAGCTCGGGCAGACCGCGCGCTCGCCGGCCTCGGCCAGCTTCGAGGCGGGACCCGGCCCTGGCTCGCCCGAGTACCACGCCCGAGTACCACGCCCGGCCCTTGCCTCGGCCGGCTACGGGCGGCTTCTGACACCCCCGAGGCAAGAGAGGCCGGCGTGGCAAGACTGAGGGGGGGAGGCGAGGTAGCCTAGTACCCTAACGCCGTAGCCTGCGTAGACAGCGCTTGCCATGCTGCATGGAGCATGCACTGCCTACGGCCTTATACTGTGTCGTGTGTGTTTGGGGGAAAGCAAAGAGAAAGCAAGCAACTCCAACTGAATGGATTGGAAGATGCACTAAGATGGAACACCGCGAAATCCGTACAAATAGCAAATAATGTGAACTGAAAAAAATCTGTAAGTACAAGCCGTACCGTATCAGGCTACCACGTACCAGTCATGGTAGGTACCAGCCTACAGCCGTACAGTAAGCGGTACACGGGTACACACAGGGGGAGGGGGGCTCTCCGCGCCGCCGCCACTAGATATAGAGTAGATATAGAAACGCGTGGTGAAGGCCATATACGCGCGGTCTATAATGTATCGTACCGGTACAGCGCACTCGTACGAGCGCGATGCCGACGTGCAGGAATGAAGGAGTCTCGCCTCACGATACCGTGGTAGTGTTCATGGTAGTGTTGCCTTCAGTAAAAAGCTTCATTAGCTCTTGTCCGAGCTCTCCAGCAGTCGTCACCCCGAAAAACAGCACGATGATGCTCGCCACGATGCACATGTTCGTCCATGCTTTAATCGTTTGGACGACCTGCGCGTCGGTCTTTGCCTCGAAAAAGGTCGGTTGAGCAGCGCTTGCCCACCGAAATCCCGTGATCATAACTGTGATGCTCAGATGCCCGTGAACATACTCGTTCTCAGCATTATTCATCTCAGAACGGCTATTTTCACGGTTGCGGCTCGCTCGGCGAAGTTGGTTGCGGCTCGCTCGGCGAAGTTCATTCAATTTCCCTTCAGTGAGGCCTTCCTTGCCGACCTTAGTTCATTCAATTTCCCTTCAGTGAGGCCTTCCTTGCCGACCTTAGAAAAGTCGATGCTGTTCGAGAGGCTAGCACCCGCACCATTTGGAACGTCGGAAATGGAGGCCCGACCGGAGGCAGCAGTAACAGCAGCGATCCTGGCAGCGTCCGCAGCCTCGGAGACGCACAGAAAGTGGAACTGCACGGCATCTTCGCGCATCACTTCCAGCTGAGCAATCCAAGCGAGCGTCTTCTCCCTGTTATCATCCGGAAGGAGCAGAGTGTTGATGTCCGGCAAGCGCTTCGTCATCTGGCGTATCTCGTGCACGGCTGTTATCATGAGGTAAGCCTGCATCGCTACATTCATCATTTCCGTGAAGGGCCATTGAGAGAGCGCAAGGCCGGCGCTGTCCGCGTTGTAGCCCATCAGAGCAATCAACAGCACCGTCCCACCGAGGATCCACAGAGTTGCAGCAGAGTTCGACAGCGATAAGTACGAGTGCTCGTTGCGAGAAGGAAAGTCAATGATCACGTTGTGCTCCAGCATCCGGTAATAAATCCACTCACGGGTGGTGAACTCCGCCTGGGCGATGATGATAGAGACTATCGAGATGATGGGAAAGAAGGAGAGGATCATGCTTGCCCAAGATACAGCATCGCTTTGTGGCGCAGCGTTTTCGGCAGCCGCTATCGCACGCACTGCAATCATGTTCAGAATCGATGCCCTGAAGCAGAAACCCTTAGCAGTATCGAAGATCTTGTACGCGAAAGTCCAATCAGGAGGCTTCTTGAAGGGCAGCGGGCTTGCCTCACTCTCGCCACCTCCCCCGACTTCTTCTCGAGCCACAGAGATCTCTGTGCTGTGGCTCGAGGTCATCGATGTTTGTGTGTGTCAGGTGAGCGATGCGTGAGCCTGAGCAGATGCGCCCAGATGCACGCGACGTCGTGCCAGCAATAAATACGTGTCCAGCAATAAATCTGCAACCTGTAAGCCATGCTGCAACCGTCCGTGGCACCCCCCCGGGGGGGGAGGGATTTCGGAACGCGAGGTACTTGAATATACTCTCACAACACACGGCATGGGTACCATCATCTACCGTAAGCTGACCGTAAGCCGCTACCGAAAGCCGGTACAAGCGGTAAGGCGCACGGGGGAGCGGGGCTACTCCCCTGGTTATCACCCGTGCTCAGCCCGTGGCTTCACAAAGGCGGAGCCGAGGGAGATAATCAGGGGCGTAGAGCGGGGCAGGAAGCGGGGGGATACAAGAGCGCGGTGCAAGGCAGCAAGGGGCATATATCTCAGCCATCACACCGCAATGTACAACGCGCAAACAAAACTTCGACAAAAGTACTCGAGTAATAGCAAACAAGTAGATTCAGAGGTAAACACGCCGAAAAGCGGTCTCATGAGCTCCATGACATGGTGACACGCACGCGCGCACCACCACTAGCTTGGATGTGAGTCTGAGGCACGAGACGTCGAGATCGTGGAGTTGTGCTGCTCACACTCGCACGGATGCGAGCACCATCTACGAGCTGCAGCGATTGCATCGCGCCCGCCACCTCCTCGGCAAGCTGTGGCCGGTACCCGGGCCGGCCGGGCCGGTGCACCTGCCGCTTCTGCAGCGAGGCCTGTATCTCGACCACGCGCAGCATCGGCCGGAGCAGCGCGCTCGAGAGCGGCGGCACGCCCGCGGCAGGCGGCGGCTCCAGCTCGTCGAGCGCGCGCGCGACCGCCTCGAGCGTCGAGAGGCAGCCCTCCGCAGGCGGCTTGCGGATGGCGAAGACGCCCGAGGCCGCCGCCTCGCCGAGCGTCACGGGCGTCGCGGCGATCGCGCCCTGCTTCCGGATCATCTCCCGCGCCTCCTTCCAAGTGCCGTCCACCGCCACAAGAGCGAAGCGTGCGCCCGGCTCAGCCGCAGCGAGCACCTCGCGGAGGCTAGCGGCGCCCGGCGCGGGATAGAGCAGGAGCGGCACGCGGCCTTCCGCCTGTACCCGCTCCCACAAGGGCGAGCGAGACAGGCAGCTGAAGCTGCGACCGCACACGATGTCGAACGAGTCCGCAGCCAGGCTGAGCCTGAGGATGCTTCCGGTCTGCAGCGGCCGCTTCGCCTCCGACGGATGCTGCCAGAGCACGATCGGTGTCGACACGGGCAGAGGGCGAGCTGGGAGCGCATCGCAGATGCACACACGCGCCGGCCTCGCACAGGCGGTGCAGAGCGCCCTGCGCTGAGGAGCGTCCTGCTCGTCATCCGCCGCCGCACGCAGCTGGTCTTCAGCCTGCTCGGCCGCCGGCTCCATTTCTTGACGAGCGGTATTAGGCTGAGTGACAGCCAGTTATGGGGCTGCAGTTCCGGCTGCGCTCTCGCTGCCGTCCGATCGGTAGCCAACACGGCGCGCAAGTCTGTGGAACCACGCGTCCCGCCGTGCAGTGCCACGCACACCGGTTGCCTCCCGCGTGGCGTCGCCCGCGTGCCGCATCCGCCGCCGCCGCCGCATGAGGCTTGTAAGCAACCGCTTCGACCGCCTCGACGATGCTCAGGCCACGCCCGCCCTCTCGCTTCGAATGCGGCTGGTGCTAATCGCCTTGAACATTACTGGGTGGTTTATCGTCTCGATCGGCCTTACGATGTACAACAAGTGGATGTTCTACTACTCCGGCTTCCACTTCCCGCTGCTCGTGAGCAGCCTGCACATCGCGATCAAGATCCCGTGCGCGATGGCCGCGATGCACCTGCTGGGTGTGCCCGGCCTCCGCTTGGGTCGCAGCCGTCAGACGCTCCAGCTGGGCGTCACCGGCTGCGCCACCGCACTCGACATCGGCCTCTCGAACCTCGCCTTCCTCTTCATCTCCGTCACGAGCTACACCATCGGCAAGTCGAGCGTGCCCATGTGGATCCTCCTGATGTCCGTCGCCCTACGGCTCCAGCGGCCCAGCGCGCCCCTCGCAGGAGTCGTCGCGGCCATCGTCTTCGGCATCACGGTGGCCACGTCCCCGGCGCCGGCCCAAGCCCGCGCCCCGGAAGCCCTGGTCCTTGCCCAAGCCCCGGCCCTGGCCAAAGCCTTGGTCCTGGCCCTTCAACCCTTGACCCGAACCCTAACCCTAACCCTAACCCTAACCAGCTCGCTTCCGTAGACCCGAAGGAGCTGGTGGCGCATTGGCTGGGGCAGCAGGCGGGCAGCGACCAGGGCGGCGAGCGCAGCACAAGCGTGGGCCTCGTGCTCGTCCTCTGCGCCTCCTTCCTCTCCGGCGTCCGCTGGTCAGTCACGCAGCTCCTGCTGAAGGACATGGCCGCCGCCGCGCCCGCCGCGCCCGCCGCCGCGCCTCCCGCTTGCGCGTCGCCGCCAGCGACAAGGGAGGCGAGCGGCGCGGCGTGCGGGGGTGAGCGCGCGGTGCTGGGGGAGGCGGTGCCGAAGGAGGCGGACGCGTCCTGCGCCGAGGAGGGCGGCGGCTCGGGCGGCGGGAGATATAGTGCATGTAGGGCAGATGTAGGGGAGACATCTCCGCGTGGCTTGGGCGGCGGGGGTGGCAGCTCGCCGGCGGCGGCGCACGGCGGCGGCGGCGGCGGCGGCGGCGCGGCGGGTGAGCACCAAGAAGGGGCGCGGCAAGGGGGAGGGCAAGAATGGGGGCAAGGAGCCGGGGGGCAAGGCGGGGCGCGGCAAGGCGGCGTGCACCCGCTCGCGATGGTGCTCGCGACCTCGCCCTTCGGGCTGGCGCTGCTCCTGCCGATCGCGCTCGCGCTTGAGCTCGACCAGGCGCAGCGGTGGCAGCCCGCGCCGCACATCAACATGCTCGGCTTCATCGGGCGCGCCTGCCGCGGCCCTCACCCGCACCCGCACCCCACACCTTCACCCGAACCCTGGCCCTGACCCCAACCCCAACCCCAACCCTAGCCCTGACCCCAAGCCTGACCCCAACCCCTTCCCCAAGCCTGGCCCCAATCCTGGCCCCAAGCAGGCTCGCCTCCCGGCCCCAAGCCTGGCCCCAAGCCCGGCCCCGACCAGGCTCGCCTCCCTCGGCGGCGTGGCGGCCTTCCTCATGCTGCTCTTCGAGCTCCGCGTCGTGCAGCTCGCGTCGGGCCTCACGCTCTCCATCGCCGGCGTCTTCAAGGAGGCGCGCACCCGAAGCCTGGCCCTAACCGTGGCCTGAGCCCGATTCCCGGCCCCAACCCCAACCCCAACCCCAACCCCCACCCCAACCCCAAACAAACCCCACTCCTTTCTGGCATCGACCGTGGCCACAGAACCCGCCAAGCCCTCCAGGAATTACC
>Ga0115013_10001095_pt1 | contig 15854 bp, 7 predicted proteins | sample SouAtlMetagenome_2_FD_88686 | JGI IMG/M metagenome (GOLD analysis project Ga0115013, IMG submission 88686) | Marine eukaryotic phytoplankton communities from Atlantic Ocean - South Atlantic ANT15 Metagenome | ecosystem: Environmental > Aquatic > Marine > Oceanic | place: South Atlantic Ocean...
ACGTTCAAGAATGTAAAGACGGTTCCTTCGTCAGTCGAGACCCTGAGAATAGGTGCCAATTCGCCGAATGCCCTGATGCCATTGTATGCACTGAGGACATCTTCGAGTGTGATGATGGCTCCATTTTGAGTCGAGATCCAAATAATGAATGCGAGTTCCCAGCATGCCCCAATGATATAGTGTGTGCCCAGGATGTCCAAGACTGTGATGATGGTTCCACTGTTAGCAGAGATCCTGGGAACAACTGTGAGTTCCCAGCATGCCCTGTCGTGGCTTGTCCCAAGGATCTCAAAGAGTGTGAAGATCGCTCTACTGTTGGTAGAGATCCAGCCAATGGTTGTGAGTTCCATAAATGCCCTACTGTTGTCATCAGTTGCGGCCAAGACGTCCTACAGTGTGAAGATGGTTCTACTGTTAGCAGAGATCCTGAAAACAACTGTGAGTTCCCAAAATGTCCCCCCACCAAAAACGATCCATGCCCTGGGGATGTTAGAGACTGTGATGATGGTTCCACGGTCATCAGAGATCCTAAAAACAATTGTGAATTCCCAAGTTGTCCAATAAGACATTGTGAAGGAGATATAAAGTTAGTCGCGCACGACGGAGAAACTATGTGTGGTGACAATATGATTTCCATCATCAGCCAGGACTCTACAAGCGTCACAGTCAGAGCAACACAGACCTGCACCGATTCAAGAACCACAATCGATCAAGTCTTTTGGCAGTACAAGCGAAGCCTCTTTAACGAACAATGTTATGAAAAGGATAACGTCGAGGGTGGTAAAAGCACCGAATTGACAATACAGTGCAGCCGTACAAATCCGCACGCGATGTTGGAAGTATGGCTTGCAGACGATATCAACAATGGTTTATTGTCTGAGGGTGACGACGCCGAAATCCCCGAGTGTTGCCATCCTGATCTTCCCACCGGAACACCGGCAATTCGCTATGTCTTTATGATCAAATGCGAATCCTCCTGTTAGAACAAAATACCGATTAGAAAAATTAAACATGTAACAATACATACCAAACTACTGTACTATTCCCTGCAGTCCTTTCTGACCTAGTCGCACTGCATTCGTCTCCGACATGAAGATCATAGAAACTCGATAAGCTAGCCACACGGTTTTTCCATGCTCTTGCCTACATCAAGATTCCTTTGTATCGTTGGTCTTTCTATGTGTTTTGGAAAGGTTCGATTCAGAAATCAAATAACCTTTTGATTTCGATTTTGTTGTTGCATCTGTTCAGCGAATGGATAGTGTCAACATGATTTTCAAAATCCGAATCGTCAAAGATTTCTTTTGATATATAATAGAAGATGATGTTGATTTCATTCATTCATGATTCAATCGATTTGGATCGACTCACGCTTTCTTGTCCGTGAAGCTGAAATCGAACGCAAAAATCATTATCAGAACAGCTGCTGCTCGAAAAATCATAACCGTTCTACTGAAATAGGAGAATGATTTCAAGGTCTCTGGGATGTTCAAGATTTGATTTTGTTTCACAGACTGTGTAAACACAAAAACACAAAACAAGTTTTCAAAAATCGTTTTTCTCCGATAATGGCTGTCGTCAACCCAAAGTCTCGGCCGGGACAGAAAAGAAAATTGCCGATTTCATGGAAAATCGCTGCGGCAAGTTCCATTCTGCTGTGTGTGGGAACCATCTTTGCTACTCTCATGGTTCGTGGATCCAATGAAAGTAGTAGTGTCAGCAACAACGTCGTTCGCTCCATCCGCACGACAAAGAACACCAATCCTTCGGCATCTTCTTCCGATACCATTCGCCTGCGATCCGGTCTGGATATGCCAGCAGTTGGATACGGCACCTGCTGCCGCCCAACGGCCAAGGGCCCAGCCATATACAAATCGACCAAGTTTTATCTCAAGCAGGGGGGACGGTTGATCGATACAGCCATGGCCTACAAGAACCACGTGGAAATTGGAAAGGCCATTCGAGATTCCGGTATCCCACGATCGAAGCTGTGGATCACCAGCAAGATTCAACCCAACTTCGTTCAGAGCTACGAAGTCTGCCTCGCAGCCGTAGACGGTATTTTAAAGGAGCTGGGAACGGATTATCTGGATCTGGTACTCATTCATTCCCCCAAACTCGGCAAAACCAAAACCATCGAGCTCTGGAAGGGACTCATCGAAGCCAAGCGCCTCAAAAAGACCCGGGCTATCGGGGTGTCGATTTTAATAAGGGCGAAATCGAGGACATTGTAAAAGAGACGGAAACTTGGCCCGATGCTAACCAGATCCAGCAGCACCCGTGGTCCTCCAAGGCCTGGAAGGACCTAGCAAAATGGCAGACCCAACAAGGTGTTGTCACTATTGCCTACACGAGTTTGGGTGGAAGTCGCTTCCACCGAGACGGAGTTACGGTGTGGCCCGAGTCCGTAACAGGACTGGCCCAATCCCACGGCGCAACACCCGCACAGGTCCTGCTCCGGTGGGCACTCCAAAAGGGAATAGCCGTTATTCCTGGGAGCGCCAGCCACGAGCACATTATCGAAAACCTTGCCATTCCTTCCTTTGAAATGACGGAACGAGAAATGGAACAGCTCGAGGGTGCCGTGGCGCCTAAGGAGTGGTTTGATAAAAAGCGAGGGCCCAACAAGTACGGGGACCTGGAAGCTTCCGCACCGTGGCAAACAGGAGTTGCCAAGAAACCTAAATGATATAGATTCATGCTTTATTTTCATTCCTTGGAGAGTAAGATTTATTCGACTACTAGCTAGTACGATAGAACGTCTTTTATGCCTCTATGCCTCGTTTCCGACGCAATTATTGTTTTATTGTGTATTATATTCTCCTCTTCGCAGTCCCCTTGTCTCTAGAACTCGTTTTTTCCAAAACTAACTTTGCAAAGCATGTTTACGATCACTCGCGTCGAGAATGGCGGAAAAGGGACTAAGTTATGCACATATGCCATCATTTCATCGCAAGATTGTCGAATCACATGAAACAACATCAATTGCAGCTTCGCAAAATGTCAAGCATCCACCTTTGATTATATCAAACAAATGACTGCCTTTCTTGCTTGCTCTTTTTCTACCCTTGATGTTACGCTTATATTGGAGAAGTATTTGTGGTAGCACAAAGATTTTTTTGCTTGTGAGATAAAGAGCAGCGACAATACAAGTTTTCTTAGTCGAGAAAATCCAGCTGGAAACGCTGGCTAGCAGGCCATCGGTAGTGCAAGACGTGGTAGAGCAAATTCATTACCGGGGATCCTAAAGAGTTCCTTTGACGCTTTTCAAAATCGCACGTGACTATGGTGATTGAACCTTCACCGCTGCTCCCACCAAACAATACACCGACTCCAAACTATCCTTCGTTTTGGGCGCATTCTTTCACGAGGTGTTGGTGGTTATCAACCATATCCATTTTCTTCGTCATTCTTCGAGGTCTTTCGAGCTGTAACAGTCTCAGTATGACTCCAAATTATTCTATACTTCGACGCCTCAAACCAAATTTACTGGCTATTCATGGTAAATCGAAACTACCGAGCCCAAATATTTATGCTAGCATTGCCGGAAAATCATCGCCCTTGGGCCTTGCTCCTAGGACATTAATTTTCCGTCACGAGACTTGTCGTCTTCGTTCTATTGCCCTATTTTCTACAACAAACGAAGAAACAGCGAGCCAAGAAGGTGCATCCCAAGAGAGTCCCGAGGATTCTGACAATATTTCTCAACAGGTGTTGTACCAACAATTCAAAGATCTCTCTCTCGAAATTCAAAGACACGACAAACTCTATTATGGAGGAAGCGAAGCAGATGCCACCAATAGCGATCAGACACCTATCTCGGACGATGCCTTTGATGCCCTCGTCCGAAAAGAAGAGGAGCTCGAAACGAATTACCCAGACCTTCTCGAGAAATGGCAGGAGGAGTCGGGGCTCGGTCCGGCCGCCACTCGCAGCGGAAGGGTAGGAACTGCCGCAACGGCCTCCAAAAGTGGAAACGATCGACTCAAACGGAAGCACTTGACTCCAATGCTATCACTGGATAATGTTCACACGGAGGAACAACTCTTGGGTTGGCTGAAACGAGTAGTAAAGGCAGCAATGGCAGAACAAGACGAGGAAGACAAAGCATCTTCCTCAATGGTGACCACCATTGTGACCGAGCCCAAGCTCGATGGGGTGAGCTTATCTCTGCGGTATGGTGTGGATTCTTCGATTGCTCCCAACGACCGTAAATCTACCACCCTCTATTTACAATGGGCATCGACGAGGGGAGATGGTGCCGTTGGACAGGACGTGACACCAGCAGCAAATCAACTCCACGGTATACCCCAGCAGCTTGAGTTGCCATTGACAGAATTAGGGGATGATTTTGCTCTAGAAGTCCGTGGAGAAGTTGTCATGCCACGATCGGAATTCTTGTACATTCAAAAGGCCGAGCAAGCTGCTGAAGAGCTACAAAGAAAGGAAGATGAAGAAAATACCAAGACAATAGAAACTAGCGCGGATGGAGATAGTGATGGAAATAACAACGAAATTTCAGAAAACATAGATTCCAAAGAAGCTGGCAATTCTACAAAGATTCATTCATCGATTGTTTCTTTTTCCAATCCCCGAAATGCCGCTTCGGGGATATTGCTTCGAAAAGAATCGGACGATCCAATAGAACAGGCTCAATCGAACGAGCTGCGATCCAAGCTTCGATTTTATGCCTACGATTTTTCGGGGTTGGAAAATCTAGGGCAGCAAAACACAATGGCATCAGAATCTGACGGAATACAAATCCGAGACCAGCTTTCCGAGTGGGGATTTTCTTTGGCCCTTCCCGTAGCGATTACCAATATGGAATGGAAGAATCCCAGTGCCGAAGACAATAATGAAATCGATGATGCTCCTGAATCCAGTCTATCATATGATGAGTGGTTTCAAGAAATCTTCGTGGAGAAGGACCAAACCAAACCTATCATGGAGTATTTTTCGGCGTTAGAAGAATATCGGGAAAGTCTACAGGAAGAAAATGAAAACGAAGCTGAAAACAATAGTTCCGAAGCAGCATCAACAGCCAAAACATCTAAGAAGAGAAACGCTGCTCCAAGTAGTAAAAATTACGATTGGGGTGACTTTGAAGTCGACGGTTGCGTGCATAAGGTAGCACAGGCATCGATTCGATCAACAATGGGCTACTCCATGAAGAGCCCCAAATGGGCCACTGCCCATAAATTTCCCGCGCAATCTTCTGTAGCACGCTTGTTGGACATTCGTGTTCAGATGGGAAGAACTGGAGCTCTCACACCCGTTGCTATCCTGGAACCAACTGAAGTAGGTGGTGTGACCATCCAGCGTGCCACTCTGCATAACTTTGGGCATTTGCAAGAAATTCTGGGAAACGATGATGGATCTCTAGAGATCCAAAAGTATGAGCCTGTGTTGGTCCAACGGGCCGGTGATGTTATACCCCAAGTTGTTCGACGGATTAAATCGAGTCCTTCATCATCGAAACCAACGACATTTGGCGAGGATGCTTTTGCAATGAAATGGATCTCTCTGAAACCTCCAGAACAATGCCCGTTCTGTGCCTCTCCGGTGACATACGAGTCATCGATAGCATCTGCTTCCTCCATTGGGCAGGTGATGCGGTGTAATGGACCACCCCTCCTGTGCCCACCCCGTGCTGTAACGTCTCTCAAACACGCATTTTCTAGGGATGCTCTAGATCTAACGGGTTTGTCGGAAGCCAGAATCCAACAGCTCATGGACGCTAGTCTACTCAGCCAGCCGTCGGATGTATTTTCCATGGGAGATGACGGTTGGGAGACACTAAAGGAGCTGCCCGGATGGGGAGAGCGATCCTGCAAAAATCTCAGGGATGCGAGCGAACGAGTGGCATCTAAGGGTATAACACTTGGGAGATTCATCTTCTCGCTCGGGATTCGTCATTTGGGGAAGCACACGTCGGAACTGGTGGCATCGTCGTATGGATCTATTGGAGACTTTTTGGGAGCACTCGAAAATGCTGCAAAACATGAAGATATTAAAAGGGGAACTGATCACCAAGAAGAGGAGACTACCGAATCAACAATTTCGTCACTATATCCATTCCCACCGCTTGAGAACAAGCTAGGTATTGGACCAGTCGCAATTGAATCCCTTCTCGAGTTTTCGAAATCTAGAGAGCTCACAGATGCTGCAAAAGCCCTCGCAGAATCATTAACTATTTTAGAACAGGATATCTCGCTAGAGGAAACTGCTCCTACTGATACTGAAGACATGGTGAACCAACCATGGAAGGGCTTTCGTGTCGTATTTACGGGTTCTTTGCCTGATGGACTGACACGTTCGAGAGCACAGGAAATTGCCAAGCAGTTAGGCGCAAAGGCAACACCAGGCAGTGTCAGCAAGTCCACTGATCTAGTAGTTTTCGGAGTCAAAGGTGGGAATAAGTTGACGCAGGCACGGGATCTAGGGATCAAAACCATGGAGGCTACGGATTTTGTCAACATGGCAGTCAAGAATGGATTTCTGGAAGCCCACGATCAGAAGTGACCGCATAGCAATTTGCTTTTACTACGATAAAATATACAAAATATTTTTCTATTGTCTATAGGATTCTAGTAAGATGCATCTTAGTTTTTTAGCGACTCTTTCAATACATACTTGTAACATAGTTCTATGGATCATTCTAGTGCAGCAGGATTAATGAGATCGTTTTCTTTCCGGGAGGATAAACTATTAGTGTTCGTCAACAGAACTTGTATCCAACTCGGGTAGCACCACCTTGGTACATTGAATTTCCTGGTAGAGTGCCTGAATGGTTTGGGCTGTAGGATTTCCCGCAGCAAAGGCCTTGGGCGAGCTCATATTTAGCGCATGGGGAGGAGCCAACAAAATATCCAACTCGGAAATTGCGGCATTGCCGAGGCGAAATCGAAAATTGTCTAGGCCGAGTCGTAGTGCCCGAGCAATGGCATCGTTGACTGCTGTACTGGATGACAACGACGATTCCTCCTGGTGTGTGTCGCTGTGCAGCATTGTGGGTGGCTCCAGAGGACAGGCCAGAATGTTCCAGGATTCGTTTTCGAACATCCAGTATGGTTCAAGATGAAATTCGAAATCGTTGGTTTCGGTTACAGGAGTTGCGCTTTGGATTTCTTTCGTTTGCTGGAAAAAGCGTCCCTCGAGAGCCACATCACTAGGATCTTTTACGTTTCGCAGAATACGTCCGGAAACAGAGTGTGGCCTGGTAGATTGCCTTTCGTCATTAGCGTTTTGCGTATTTGGTAGAACCAATTTCTGTAGCAAATAATCGACAGCCGGGATGGTTTCTCGATAGGACTTTCCGGCCACTGCCACAGGACCTGTTTGCTTGCGACCAGGAACCACCAGATGCACCCCAAAGCCCGACCACAAAGCTTGTTCGACCGTCCGCAACGAGCTGGTACGCTCCCGTATCGTCGCTCCTTCGAAGCAGAGGTGGAGGCGTCTCGCTACTGTTGTTTGTCCATTTGTCCCTTCCCTTTCGTCCTCTCGTGGCAGCGCTGCATATTCCGGAAGATCCAGCTGGATCATACAATCGCAGTGCTTGAGTGGGGGAGGGACCAGTTTCGAGGGATCCTTCTTTCTATCCTTGGGGGGTTTGTAGTCTCTCCCCCCGGGGCCTCGCCTTCCCACACCGACCCGTGCAGAGGACCCATAGCTGAACATCCGATGCAAAGCAATCCACTCCAATAGCCCAAACTCCACGGACGACGAAAACCTGTCACAGAGAACACATCTTTGTTTGAGCGGTCGTTCTTGTCAAGACCAAAATGAAATAGAGAATATTGATGACGCCAAAAATGTGACAGTCACGTATGTTGTGATTTTAGAAGTGTAAATAAAAAATATGCGAAGCAGAACATCGAACTCAAACACAATAATCCCGTTTTTTGAGCGGTTTTGCGCTCAAACGCCATGGAGACGACCCATTGGACTCAAATCAACTCATCTGTCCATCCCTCCGATCACAAAATCACTTTTCCAAACTGAAACAAATGTGCTTCTAATTGAGTGAAAGCAACAGCGTACTTCGTATAGAGGGGAGAAATACTAGGTGTAAGCTACTGGTCGTCATTGTTTGTGTAGTCTTTGAAGGACACTTTGAACTTACCTAGTACATGAGATGTGCTTCCGGAAGTTATTTTGTGATAGCGGCAGAATGAGTATTTTGTGAAGCGAAGATAGGCCTTTATTCTTTTGAATTCTCTGAACTTCAACGAAGAGTCAAATCATTCTTTTCGTGAAAAATTACAGGAGACCAAATATTGACGAGACCCTTAAATATTGAGATGAGTCATTGTTCAACTACGAAAGACTGAATCCGATCGCGATAATCCGCTGTCATTAAGTAAAATTTTGATGGTACGGCTGAGCAATATTGAAAGTGGAAAAGTGAAATGACTAAAATACCGTTCGTAATACTTAATGTGATTGCAGATTTCTGAGAAAAAACCGCTCATGATAACAATAAGTAAAATTCCAACACATGAAAAGATTATTTAATCCTCTTAATTTCAAGGCTATTGAAGAAGGTTATATGAGAAAAGTGTTTCTGGAAACCCAAGACCGATTCTCTTTCACGACACCAACATCCGTCGCACCTTCTCCCCGATTCACCGAAACATCTACTTAAAGTTCGGAAAACGCGTTTGATCCTTCTTCGCTCAAACCAATATCGCTCAACCAAGCGCTCATCTTTTGGAGTGTTTTGGCAACACCTCAAATTGCCAACAGCAGTAGCATGGAAATTAGGGTATACTTCTCACACAAAAATACCAAACACTCCGTTCCTCTTCGCTGGATCGATTTTCGCAATCGTTTACCAGCGTCAACAATAGCCGGATTTGTTGTTTTTTATTTATGTACAACATCAGCCATGACGACAGAGACGATTATTATAGATGCGACATCATTGTTGATCAATCTAAATCGAACCGTCTCGAGTATGGGCCCAATCGCGCCATCATTTAGCTTGATGCTTGACATCCACACACACTTTGCGACAGCCCTGACAATGGCACATGGAATGCTAATGCCGATAGCTATTGTCCTATGCTGCTTCATGCTAGTGTTCCTTTGGTTATTACGGCTTGTCAACGCCGATCATACCTTTCTGAGTCTGCTCAAGATGAACACCAAGGGTTCCAGGCCCCCCGTCGCTCCCTTTGGAATGTTTGAGTGTATCCACAACATGACGTCCGATCAGCAGCCGTGGTTTCCCTTGAGTGCCAAAAAAGCCCTCAACGACGCCGACACCTTTGTCCTGCCTCTTCCGCGGCGGCCCGTCATGACGGGGGATTACGCCCTCGCACGGGAAATTCTGACAGATCCCGGATCCTTCAAGCCCCGAACCTACCAAGAATTCGAACCGATGGGTGTCGGAAGCATCTTTACGAGAAACGGTCATTTTTGGGTAAGCGCATCAGAAGTATTGCTCGTGAGCAATGGCACGCAATGCTTTCACGAATTTGCACGAATAGCTTTCTTAGAAAGGCGTTTCACAATTCTAACGAGTAAAAAACCTTTTTTCTTTTGAATTCTTTCATCACTCCAACAGCACGCGCGACGGAAGGGTGCTGCTCCTGCCTTTTCCAACAGGCACGTCAAGCGAATGAACCAGGTTGCACTGGAAAAGACTGAAAAGTGGATCCAAGATGTTCTCATTCCATGTACCAAGGCTGGAAAGTCCTTTGACGTGTCCAAGGAAATGATTTCCATAACACTCGATGCCATTTGCAAGACAGCCTTCGAATACGAAGTCTCTGAAATAGAAAAAGACAATTTTGTCAACAACCTCGAGCTACAGCTCAAGGAATTTTTAACGAAATCCATAAACAATCCCTTTCGAAAATACCTCGGCACGTGGATTCCCGATCGCAAGAGAGCGCTTGAGGCTTCCAAAGACAACTCTATGTTTGCCAGGAAAATCATTGCTAACTACCGAGCAAACCCTGACCCGCTGCCGGGAACCATAATCGATTGTCTATGCCGTAATCCTTGCTACGCCAACGATGATGAACTGGCGGCAGACGTGGTTCTCTTTTTAACTGCAGGACACGATGTAAGTAGTATACAAGTTTTGCTCATGCGCTCAGTGGTTTCCAATCCTACTGGGATCGATACAAGTACAGCTTGTTGCCAAAAAACATCCTTTTTTCTCACATCAATAAATTATGAATTTATACCATTTTTTTCCTTTCAGACAACGGCCTATACGATAGCATTTACGCTACTCAACTTGGCACGGAACCCACACGAACAAGACAAGGTCCGCAATGAGATTTCAGCCATGAAGAATTTTTCTTTTGACCAAGGCAAACGGTGTAACGCCCTACAGATGGCCATCAAAGAATCGATGCGATTGTATCCGGTCAGCGCTAGTGGTTCCTCACGGGTCTGCGGTCGCGATTTTGTCACCAAGGAGGGATGGGTAATTCCCAAGGGTACGAGCGTGGTCAGTCACATTATGATGACACACCGAAACAAGAACGTCTTCGGGAAGGATGCTGACGAATATATTCCGTCAAGATGGGAGAATCCCACACAGGCTCAAAAGGACTCCTTCTTGTTGTTTTCTGCCGGAAAGCAAAACTGTGTGGGACAAGCCCTGGCGCAAGCCGAACTTCACTGCATCGTTCCAAGGATATTGTCCGAGGTAGAACTCGAAGTCGAAGAAGAGGGATCGATAACGTGGTTTTTGACGCTCAAGCCAGTCGGAGCGCGGCTAAAACCAAGAAAGCTAAGGTCAAATGCAATGTGCCAATAATTCAAAAACCACCCAAACGCCTCATATGTATAATATGTGATGCTACTACTGACCTAATGTATGTAATCTAGAATAATAGAGTTATTTTTTATTTTTGCTATATCTACTGCCGCTCTCTCCTCCCAATAGCACAGGGATGCTAGAAGTAGACGATGTGGCGCATACTAGTCCCAGAAACACCTTGACCCTGGTGTCTCAGGTTAGCAGATATAGCGCATCCTGAACTCAGCAATCAAATCCTACTACCCCAAAGCGCCTGGGTTAGGTGAGAAACCTCCCTGCCCATGGGGTGCTTACCCTCCCTCTGGTTGGGGGCCGGGGGGTGCTTGGCAGCAGGGCACCCTGCTGCCCCTCACTCGCACACAGTCACAAATATGTAGAGAGAGAGAGAGAGAGAGAGATGTGAAAGCCCCGAGGGAGGAAGTTTCATGGCTGCTGGCTGCTCACACGCACACACAGAGAGAGAGAGAGAGAGAGAGCCCAGCCAGCAGACGGGGGGAGCGGTGAACACGGAACGCATACGTGTTTTTCGAAGAAAAATCTCATTCCGACTGAGTTGTCAGATGGAGCAAGTATTATCAAAGCAAGCTTGCAAACGACTGTGAGATGGCATTTCGAAGGACACACAAACTATTTCTGCGACAAGTATAGTTCTATTCCTCTTATTTTCTACTAAGGAAACCCTCCAAAAATATATTGACAAGTCTCTGCGATACCACGATAACATGATAGGATCATTATCACGTTCAAAAAGTCTTCGAGTCATGTCGTTACACCCGCTAGTTTTGTTGGTTGGCATTGTTGTCGTGCTTGTTCCTCCTCCATTGGCAGTAATTGTTCAATCCTTCTCCACGCCCTCGTCGACGACAAACAAATCAAAGATTTTGAGACGCAAAGAGCAGCACAGGATTTGCGCTTTACCAAACATGGGAAACGTAGAATGCAATAGCAGAAATGACAGCCTCAATAGTGATGTTGTCGTTGGAGAAGAAAACGGCAAAGATTCAATTTTCGATAACGATATCGACAATCTGGAAACACGAAGGATGTTTGTTGGTCTTTGTGTCACAACTGGCGTTGCTTCGATTTTGAGTGCGAATCCTACATCGGTCTCAGCAAAAGAAGAGGATAACGAAGATTTTATTATTCATGATCTTAAAGCCAAAATAGAAAATGGTCCCTCTCTATCAGAATTATCATCATCGACAACAGTAGCAGCAGCAGGAGCGACAGCAGTAGATTGGAATGCAATTTTCAGCAAGGCCTCGAAACGAGCTCTTGGTGGAGGAAAGGCTGGGGCTTCGGCGGCGGCAATCCAGGTATTGAGCTTGATGTGGCTTCGTACATCCATGAATAGGCAATATCGATACGGTGGTGATCTCATTTCCAGTCTCAAGGAACTGTGGAACGAAGGTGGTATTCCTCGATTGTACCAGGGTTTGCCCTTTGCATTGATTCAGGGGCCATTAACAAGATTCGGGGACACGGCAGCGAACGTTGGTATACTAGCGCTGCTGGAGTCACTCCCGGAAACACAATCGCTACCACTTGCTGTAAAAACCGGTTTAGGATCCATTACGGCAGGATTGTGGCGAATAATCTTAATGCCGATTGATTCGTCAAAAACAGCCATGCAGGTAGAGGGGGAAGATGGTATGAAGCAATTGATCTCTCTGGTCCAAGAAGAAGGTCCAGGACCCCTTTACAACGGCGCTCTTGCCCAGGCAGCCGCCACTGCGGCTGGGCATTTTCCATGGTTTTTGACCTACAATTTTGTTGATAAGACGCTCCCCCTGGTGTCGGCATCGGACGATCTATTGCTGTCCCTGGGACGAGCAGCCTTTCTTGGACTCTGTGCTTCCTCCGTTTCCGACATAACATCGAACAGCCTTCGCGTCATCAAAACAACAAAGCAAACTGCTCGTTTGGGTAGCAACGAAAGCAGGGATCAAACTACAGGGAAGGGGCAAGAAACAATATCAAAAACGAAGACAGAGAATGGCGATGATATTTCGTATAGGGAGATTGTCCAAATGATCATCGAAAACGATGGTCTCGCTGGACTTTTTGGTCGAGGACTTAAAACTCGTCTACTTACCAATGCTATTCAAGGAGCATTGTTCAGTGTGCTTTTCAAATATTTTCAGCAAGTGTAGGATACACACACACACACACACATAGAACTCCCCTCTCTTAATATATTCTATTGATTGCATTAGATTTCGTTTTACAAAATGAAATAGACAACTGGTAGATCTTCGTAATTCTTTTTCCTAAAGTTTACTCCACTAGTTTGCACAAAAGTGCAAGATATATATATACAAGACGCTATTATTATAATAATCCGTCATTCAATATATTTTGGGATAGCATCCCGCAAGCCCATCCGTCAACACGCTTCAATCTATTTAATTATCGGTAGAATTTGAATCCAAAGCATATACCTTCGTAACTGAGCACCAAGACCATATTGATTACTCACAGTAGAGAAGCAGCAAGCGATAGCGTTCAGATGGTCGCAACGATATCTAGAAACATATGTGACGTCAAGGAAGCACGAAACGGCAGTAAACAGTAGGCCCCAATCTATGGATCCACGATGATCCGTCGCCCGAAGCTAACATGCCTCCATATACAAAGACTGCTCCTTATGTAGTCGACCTCCACGTAGAGATCCACGATGATCTGTCATGTGGAGGTACCCTTCACCTCCCAAATACAAAGGCTGCTCCCGCATACAGCGCAGCGTCCCCATGGATGGATTCACGATAATCCGTCATTTGGAACTAACCATTACCTTTACAAAAGCAGAAGCTAGTCTTGCATACAGTGCCCCCATGGATGGATCCACGATGATCCGTCGATTAAGGCCACTTTACCCCCGAATACAAAGACTGCTCCTGCAAACAGCGCAGCCATTCATGATACAATTTTCTTCTTTTCTCAGAAATTTCGTGATTGGTTTCATCGCAGGACTAAATACTATAAGTAGTGCTCTCATCATACCATAACCTGATCCATTGGCCGTAATGGGTGGGATTCACTGTTACTTTACAACATTCCGCCACACTGGGTTTCTTATCAACACTGGGTTTCTCTGTCACACTGAGTTTCTTGTAGCTACTTTGTCGGAGTGATAAGCGACGGAAGAAGGATTTCAACTTGGAGGAATCATTCGTGTTGGACTTTTTTGACCGTGATTTCCTTGCGTTCCTTCGTCGATCAAGCCAGTACAAAGACAGACAATCGAGCGACGCTTGCAACTTGGCAGCCTCGATTTCAGACTTCTGCTCGTTTCGAGCCATGATAACCTCTTGCAGCTCGCGAAGTACCTCTGCGTATCCGTTCTCCTTGTGAATCTGTCGATCCTTCTTGCGCTGTAGGCAGAATGGATGGTAATAAATTTTCTCGGTATTGGCGGCACCATCCTCTTTGGCGACGCTGATTGTTTCAACGTGGCAACCATCCTCAAGGCTGGTTTCGATTTCCCCATGTTCGTGAATCAATTCCTTCTTGGTATAACCCCCCTTGAGATACTTGTGGACGCATTGGCCGCACTCTGCGCAGATGCGGGTCTTGAAGAGGGCCGAATACGGAGTTTCTACAGCTTTCTTGCAATACTCCAGGTCTGGCAAAGCGAACAAATCTTGTGGGAACAACGACGACGCTTCGGATACTGTTGTTTCGGTACGATTGTCGTCGTCATTTTCCGTGAAGGCCACCAAGGGATAGACGGGTTGTGATTGGTTGAAAGCGAATGGATTATCGAAATTCTTCAAGTCAAAGAATCGATCCAGAACAGATAGATTGGACTCGGTTAGTGTCGCGGGAGCAACACTCTCTTGCTTCTTCTTTGATGTCTTGGAGAGCATGCGAATCCGTTTCTTCAGCGTCATCGGGGGAACCACATCGGTATCGGCATACTCATATGTGCTCTCCTCTTTTGCTTGGACTGTGGAGAGCATGCGAAATCGCTGCTTCAGTGTCATTGGGGGAACCACATCGGTATCGGCATACTCATATGTGCTCACCTCTTTTGCTTGGGCCTTCTTTTGTTTCTTGGAGCGCTTACGAAACCGCAACTTCAGTTTCTTCTTCTTGATGGAGTGCACCTCATCGGCATCGGCGTACTCATAATATTTGCTCTCCTCTTTTGCTTGGACTGTTGGCACTCCCGTGGATTTCATCAGATCGTCCCGCAACGTAACGTTTATGGACATCATCCTATGCTCTTGTGGTTTATCTTCTTCTTCCCTTTTGCATCTGCTTGATTTCTTCACAATGACAATAATGACACATGTTGCAAGAGTTTGAACGAGACGAAATATTGATGTTGACTCTTGAATTTCGGGTACGAAAAATTCAAAAACACGCGGAAACTTTTCTGTTCAAAATCCCCCGCAAGTCCCACATGCAAATTATGACCTGAACCGAAAGTAAGAAACTCGTAGCCAAGATTCCCCTACTATACCCGAGGTCGCACACGACAGGCTTGCTCGATGTCTGTTTGAATCCCGAATTACATAAAAGGACTTTTCCAGTCTTTGATTGAAAGGGGGGATTCCAGAAAAATTGAAGATCGTCAAAAACCTGACTCCAAATGTGGTTTAAGTCTTTGACATTCAATGAGGTCAAGTTTGATTTGTGTCATTTGGTTTGACCTTTCTGGCGGCTCCTGTGGCCTCTGCTCATCGCAAAATCAAGGAGTTATTCAGTTTGAGACGACAGTTCACAAATCAGAACGTAAAAAACACGAAGGGACGGTGCTGCCAGGATATTTTATACAATGGTTGGCTGATTTCATTCAGTGATTGTAAATCTAAACGTAATGTATTTCTAAAATAGCAAGTGTTGCTCGTTAGTTACTAGTATAGCTTACGTGAAAACGACACTCTCGCTTTGGACCGACGCCACGCCCTTAGCGGTGTACTCGTTGAAGTTTTTGGACTCCCACTTTCGTTGTTGCCTCCGCTCTCCACTCCTTGCGGCAACCTTGGTGGCGTAACCCCCGGCAGCCGCCCCCGCAACCGCCCCAATGGGCCATGCGGGACCGCAGATGATTCCCCCAATGACG
>Ga0115013_10001097_pt1 | contig 15851 bp, 10 predicted proteins | sample SouAtlMetagenome_2_FD_88686 | JGI IMG/M metagenome (GOLD analysis project Ga0115013, IMG submission 88686) | Marine eukaryotic phytoplankton communities from Atlantic Ocean - South Atlantic ANT15 Metagenome | ecosystem: Environmental > Aquatic > Marine > Oceanic | place: South Atlantic Ocean...
AATCACATTTTTCACTACTTGAAGTATCTTACCTCCATGTGCACGACAATTTACTTCAACGAGGCAAGGCCCTTCGGTCGTCATCATGATTTCTGAGTGACTCGGACCGTGCTTGATTCCCAAGACGTCAAGGGTACGACGAGTGTAATTGATTAAAATCTTGGCAACTTCCGTGGAAGGATCCACCGGTTTCATACCAAAATAAACAAAGTCGCCTCCATTCGCTTTTCTTTTGTCATAAACCCACAACATAACAGTTTTGTGAACTCCATCTCGCGATACATGATCTACAACATACTCATCTCCCTTGAGAAATTCTTGGCATAAGACAGAAGGGCAGTCGCCTCCATTTACCAACTGACTATTCATGAGTGTTTCAAAATGTTCTTGAGCCTCATTAAATGTGTAACACAGTTTGACTCCGTCAGAACCTGCTGATTCAGTGGGTTTCAATACGACTGGATAGAGCCACGATTGTTGTAATAATGTTAGCGTAAGAAAAAATAGATCCACACTGTTGAAGCACCATGCACCACGAGATAGAAAAGTACGAAATATTACTTACTGGGGTAGGCTTCGCTTTTAAGAAAGGCTTCTACTTCCGAAAATTTTGGACTACCAGCTTGGCGAACGGCACGCAGCCCCGCTTGTCGAATCAATTCCTGCTGTACATATTTATCACGTCTGTTTGCAATCTCAGTTCCATTGGTAAGCAAGCCAAGGTATTCCGACAATGCGTCGGCAAAGTCTACTCCCGCTTCCCCTCCAGCTAGTACCAAATCGATTGTTTTCCCTTTAGCGACATCTTCGAGGCGAGCCTTTGTCTCTTCCAATGTCTCGGCCTGATCAATTTCACCGTAATAATCCATTCGACCACATGACGCAGGAACATGTGTTTTCATTTCTTCCGAAAATCCAATCGTCCAGACGGCCACTAGAAGGTATCCGCGCTTTTGAATCTCTTGTGCCACGCAACATCCCGTCGAATAAGGATCGATGACGACTGCGACCTGTTGCTGGCCAATATATCTTGAATCTTGATTTGTCATTTTATGTTTTTTATTTTGTTGTGTTGTGAATAATTATGTTGCCGATGATGGCATTTGTCATAAATTCCCAAAACGTGAAAGAACGTGAAGTGAAGAAGTGATGGACTTGTTTCGTGAAGAAACGGGTGACCTGTCCAAAAGTGCGAATCGAATGCATTTTCGACGACTGCTACAAGATTCGTGGCAGATGGCTTTTGCCGGAACCACCAATCACACATCGTTTCATTCCCGTGTGGCATAGATGTCCGTTAAGATGAAAAAATCACGAAGAGCAGCGACCAATCGTGTTGTCGCACACGTTTGTAAGCTGGCGGTAGCACTGCTTGGTTGCAGGCCAGCAAGAGGCCCACCAGGCTGCAGGGCAGCAAGGGCTGGTGCCCCCCCTGCCTGCAGGTGGCCCTGGTGGCACCATAGCAAGGGGCCTGGGGCAGCACGCCCAACCACCCCACCACCCCAGCCCAGCCAGTGCGCTTTGCAATTGAGCACTTGAGGCTGCCCTGCCACAATAGTCGTGTGAGGGGCCACATAGGGCCATGGCGTGGGGCAGCTCAGAGGCAACCCAGGTGCGCAAGCCACCACAGCAGCGCCTTTCAAAAGGATTCTCGACGAAGAGCCAGTCTTTCTGGACGATACAGCGGTCTTAAATTCATTGGAACAGTATTTTTGTTGAAAGGAGCATTACAAACCCTTCGTCCATCAATACATCGAGTACTCAATAATCAAGATGGTGTCTTCCGTTCCGGCATGGGTGAAATTTTGCTCTGATACGGCTCCGCTAGCAGCAATTGTTGTTTTTACGGCGGTAAGAGAAAGTTATTTGAAGATGATAATAGCTACCGATGAATGTTGAGCTCACGAAATTCTTCTTTACTTTTGGAAAATAATTATTTCTCGGCAAAGCCTTATCCGACGATACAGCAAATCCAAAAAGATAAATCTGTAGGGAACTTGCCTCTCCTCCCTTACTCTTCGATGATTGCGAATTGCTCATTGTGGGTTGCGTACGGAATTCTGACAAAAGCGTCGAAAGTGTGGTTCACAAATCTCGTCGGGTTACTATTTGCTTTGTATTATTTTCTAAAATTCATCAAGCACGTAACACCTAAATCAACATCATTGCCGGGAACAGTGAAACAGCACGTACAAGCCTGTTTGGCTCTTATATTTTTCTCCGCGGCCTGGGTACTAATTTGTTACCTCACAGTCCGCCGACAGAACATGTGGATGCCATATGCTGCTATTTTGATTGGAAATATAGCTGTGGTATTTTGTTTGTTAATGTTTGCTAGTCCTCTCGCGGCGCTGCGAGTGGTTTTACAGACACGGTCGGCCGCAAGCATACCTCTACCATTCACATTGGCGACAATTTTGAATTGTTTTTTATGGTCCGTCGCAGGTCTTGGAGAATTGAAAGACTTCAATATCTACTTTCCAAACCTGTTAGGTCTCACTTTTGGGTTGATTCAAGTTGGGTTAAAGATTTATTTCGACTATAAGTCTCCGGCCGCGATCAAAAATATCAAAAGCGAGCAAATCGATCTTGTTGCGTGATTAGAAAAATGGTCGTAAAGGATTCATAAAAGATAGAACTTTAGCTATATTCTAACAAAAAAAGAAGAATGACGAAGTTTATAGTAGTGTGATCATCTGTACATAGGTATTATCTCCACTTCTGTTGCAATCAACAGAGGTAGGCAGGGGAGCAGGGCAATATGTTAACGAGTATGATCAATTTCGAAGGATTTGGAAAAACATTAGAATTCCAGACATTGCAAGAATTAACCAGGCCTTGAAATGTCTTGATTTCTTTGTGCGTTCCGCGGCATCTATTAAGTTTTCTTGTCCTTTATCGAGATTGTCTTTCGTTTCTTTCGCACTTTCATGAACTTGAAGAACCTGTTCTTGTTGATCACTGACTAAATTTGAAAATTGTCCAATCAAGGTAGTAATTTCCACCATACGTGTTTCCATCTGTTGAACGCTGTCCAAGTCATTGCTAGCTATAAGTGTTGTCGTCAACTGAGCCGATTCTATTCGTAAATCCTCTTCTAACTGTTGCTGATAGAATTCGGAATTTTTGTGGATTGGTTCACTTTGATTTTCTGTTCTTCCATGAAGCTTCATTTCAAGTGGTTGAGGTAATTGTTGAGCTCCTCGAACCTTTTCACTATCCGAACCGTGAGATGAAGGAATGGCGTCAAATGAATTTTCTTTGGCCGTAGTAGGTGATGGAGTAGATGAAGGTTTGGTTGTTATCTTCCCAAAATCTTTTGAGATTTTTTTGATGAAGTCTGGTAATTCAGAAGGTGTGTTTGTTATTTGCTTGTTTGCATATTTCGAGATAAAGTCATCATTGGAACATGGATATGGGTGCAACGGTAGGAAACGCTGGTCATTTGGATATGCATCTCGATCCTGATCGTTAGTATCGTCGTCAAACATAGAATCTTTCGATCGACGTTTCGATCGCTCATAGAGCTTGCATTGTAATGGATTCTGCCATAACTGAACGGCCACACGAACTCGCTGTTTTTGCAAAATACCAAAAGGTTTCGTGACGTGTTCTTGCAATTGTAACAGCAAAATTTGTACGATGCCAGCTCGATGATTCGCAAGATCATTATTCACGACGATTGCTTTTCCCTGTGACCTAGACTGTATCATATTTCGAAGCGTTTCCAGGTCACTAGCAGTGGTTGCCGCAAATGAAGTAACAGTGCTTTGGATCAACGCTGCTTCCTCATCTTTCATATCCAGGCCTATATATTCTTGTTTCTTTGATTGTATCCATCGAGACATGCGACTCAGATCGGCTTGGATACGCAGAGCGTTTTTACCCCAAACATCACATCCATCTATAGTTTCTTGATCGTCAAAAGGATCGATTTCAAAGTCATCGCGGCCATCGTCGAGCAAATTTGTTAATTGAAGCACCCCCGAATTTTCTCCCTCGATATTGTTAAAATCGCAATCATTCTGTTTCATAACATCATCGTCGTCGAAGCGATCTACCCACTCAAATCCCATGGCATCGGCGCAACAACGTTTCCATTCATCATTGCGATCAAGGGAGAAAGTGCAAGCAGTCGAAATGGTGGAACTTCTCATTGGCTAATGAATGGTTGCGATTCTCGATGTTGCTAATTTACGTTCGAGACACTATAACTGAGTTAATGATCTCGATATAGGTGTTGCGGTTATGCAGATATCTACTAGCAATGTCCACGACGACGGAGTTTAAAATTGTATTGTCGTGTCTAGCAATGTTCACGACGACGTAGTTTAAAATTTTATGCTTCTGTCGTCAACAGAACTCACACTAAAAGAGGTGTCTGCAGAGACTGAACCTCCCCGGGGGCAAACCTCTCTTCATGAGTCATCCCAGGGATGCCAAAAAACAGAATTTGGTGTGTCTGACACCACACTGCACTGGCTATTGATGAAATCAAATCTTGGTCATGTCTGCTCTCCAGATTCCATCCCAGAAAAGGAATCTCGCTGCCCATCCAATGCTGTGTGGCTCTTGGGGGGTTGTGGGCCAGGCAACGGCCGGGGCAAGCTCCCCCTGTGCCTGCAGGGGTGACACAGCCTATGCTGCGGTGCTTGGGTGGTTTGAGCCTGGAGCAGTTGAGCCCGGGGGTGCAGTTGAGCCCCAGCGATGAGTTGGCAGTTGCCAGGCCCCATGGCCTGCCTTGCCACCCAAGTGCCTCTCCGGACGACAACACCTCATGCGGTGATTGCAAAGCCATGTGCTCTCACCAAGGGGAGTGCTGTACGCAAACTATGCGCCACTGGAGTGCATGAGCGAGCCTGCAAAGGATCAGCCTTCGATCTTAGCTCTTGGTTTTGAGGTGCTGGAGGCAAAATTGGTTATGGTAAAATTAGAATACTTTTTTACTTTTAGTTTAACGGAGGATACTACAACAGGTCACATTTTTCTAGCTATTTATTTTTCTTCCAGTCGACTGTTACCTACTAACGGAAGATTTTAGACAGCAAGGCAATTGTTATCTTTGCAACATTTCGTGCAGCATCCGCATGTTACAGTTGGGCTTGGTTCCAAACAATCTGCTGTAAATTCTTCAATGTGATACCCGAATGCGCGGCTACTACAAAATGTCTCGGTCAGGTCCCCTGTTAGATTGTTATTGTGAAGATAGATCTCATCAAGATGATCCAATCGATCTAATACTATCGGGACACTCCCAAACAACTGATTTGAGTTCATGTCAAGGTTTTTCAACCTTGAAAGCAAAGAAATTGTGTCGGGAATAGTTCCTTCAAATCTATTCTTCGCAACATTAAGATACATCATTTGCTCGATTAAACCAATTTCTTCAGGCAATGTACCAGAAAAATCATTCTCTTGTAAATTGAGCGTCTCGACATTCCGCAATAAACCAATCTCTGTCGGAATTGTCCCAAAAAAGGAATTCTTTTCCAGGTCAATTTCAGTTAATGACTCGAACAAGCCCACAGAGGTTGGAAGACTTCCCATGAAGTTATTTTCCCCCAAATTCACAGCAATAAGACGTTCAGTTGGTCCATCAATTCCGAAGAAATCATCCAAACCCCCTGAAAGTTTATTCCCGGAAAGATTTATCGTCTGAAGCAAGCCGTTGTTGCCAGAAAATGATGGTAATGTTCCAGTCAATCGATTGTCTTGAGCAAAGAACGTGACAAGTTCAGGTAGCTGACCAATACTAGGCGGAATAGTCCCATATAACTGGTTGTTTCGGATATCCAAGAACATTAATTTTGGTAGAATTCCTAACGATTGCGGAATAGTTCCTCTCAACTTGTTATCGAATAAAGAAACAAAATATAAATGGTCGTGATTCGCAAAGTCTGGAATCTGCCCTGTTAACTCATTTCCGGAGAGTTCTAACACTTCGAGTCGGGATAGCTTCGTCACACTTTCTGGGATTGAACCAGTCAACAGATTTTCCATGAAAGTTAAGAAAAATAGATTCGAGAGATTTCCGATTGAACTTGGAATAGAACCAGTAATTTGGCATTTCTGGAAAGAGAGCATTTCGAGATTAACTGCATTTTCAATAGAGTTCGGAATAGTGCCACTCAGCTGGGAGTTTCGTAGCAGTAAAATCCTTTTGATTTGCGGAATATTAAAAATCTCTTCTGGTAGAGTACCTTCAAGTTCATTTTGCCGGAGATCAATTTCTTCGAGCATAGATAGATTATCGATCCCACTTGGCAACGTCCCACCTATATGATTTGTTCTGAACTGGAACAAAGTCATGTCTGTAAGCTCAGTCAATTCTCTTGGAAGCTCTCCTCGCAAATTGTTCTCGTCTAAATCGAATGCAATAATTATTAGAGTTGAAATGGATAAAATGAGAAATTAGCGACGTTCAATTCGTTATAGCTGCTTTTTAGGTCCGTTTTGTACTTACTAATTGCAAAACCTGTTATCTTATCTTCTTTGTCGCACATGACCCCTATTTTATTCCTAGAGGATCCATTATTCCATTCACACACATGCGATTCTCCTAGAAACCCATACTGGTCAAACCATTTCTCGCCACCTAAGGAGAAGTATAAAAGTGCTGTTATGTACCTCTGATTTAGATCTCTTTCCGAAATGCTATCGAAATCCAAATCTGCAGGATCTTCACTAACCAGCCAATTGAAAGCACGATGTTGTGGAGTAGAAACCTTATAAATACTATATCCGGATATCACACGAAGTCGTTCTTCAACTGTTTGGGTTAGTCGTGATTTAGGTCTTTCTTTGGGAATCCGAGATGATATCTTAACTGACTGTTCACTTGGAGAATCCGTTGGAGAGATCGATGGGAATTCCGAACGTTCATAGAACGGTTTGTAGGTTGGTGGAGCATCAATTCGTGTACTTGTAGGAACAAAGATAGGTGTATTAGTTGGAGCATTGGTTGGAGCATTGGTTGGTTCATTGGTTGGTTCATTTGTTGGTTCACTTGTAGGAGCAAATGTAGGTGCATCAGTTGGTGCATCAGTTGGTGCATCAGTAGGTGCATCAGTAGGTGCATCAGTTGGTGCATCAGTAGGTGCATCAGTAGGTGCATCAGTAGGTGCATCAGTTGGTGCATCAGTTGGTGCATCAGTTGGTGCATCAGTTGGTGCATCAGTTGGTGCATCAGTTGGACTGAATGTTGGACTGAATGTTGGACTGAATGTTGGACTGAATGTTGGATTAGCTGTCGGATTATTGGTTGGACTTGATGTAGGGTCAGCTGTTGTTGGAGTTCCAGTTGGCTCACCAGGTTCAACTGTAGGACTGAATGTAGGCCTTGATGTTGGATTGGCTGTGGTTGGAGTATCAGTGGGACTCTCTGTTGGTTCATTTGTTGGTGCATTAGTTGGTGCATTAGTTGGTGCATTAGTTGGTGCATTAGTTGGTGCATTAGTAAAAACAGTGCTTTCTTTATCAATACTTGGAAAACCCGCATTGGAATCCGAAAGAAAATTAGACGGAAAAGTTGTTGGAGCTTGACTCTCAATATTCAGATCTTTGTCACTCAATGACGAAGAATTTTCAACAGGATTCTTCGAAGTTTCATTATTGTTATCCACGGATGATAGATCGTCAGTGCGTGATCTCTTGAATTCCAAAGTGAAAAGAACAGCACAAGCAATTGAGGCAATTATCACTAAGCAAAGGCAGCTGTTTAGTAACAATATTTTCCTTTTTCTTCTTCTTTTATGTAATCCTGTCTCGATGTCAATATCATCTTCCTCTTTTGATCCAGTTTGGGAAATACTCTCTTTACTGCTAATCGATTCTCCAGTATTGTTATCAGAATCGAAAGGAGCTGTTGTTCCAGGCACTACCTTACATCTACTAGAAGAGAAGTCAAAGAATCGTTGTTGAATGACTGTATCTTTGGCCTCGACATTTTTGTGATCGTTTGACAAGCTAGCATCACGCTCCACGTCGACAAAAGTACGATCCATAGTTCGATCTGAAGGATCTCTATAATCATCACTCTCACTGTCAATATCATTGATTTCTATGGCTTCTTTTTTGTTTGGAACATTCTTCTCAACGAGTTCAGAGAGATTCCCTACTTCCCGTGATTGAAGCGATCCTGAATTATCAGATATATGTCTAACAACGTCGTCTGCCACATTCGATCGCTGATAATGAGCCCTAGTTTCAACTCGATTGTTCGATCTTCCTTGTTGCAATTGTTTGTTATTCATAGTGTTGGTAGAATCCTTTCCTTTTTCCAGTGTCATATAAACTGCCTCAATATCTGATGGTTCTTGAGCTGCAGTGTCCCGAATGGTATTTTCTCGCAATTCTTCTTCTTCATAAATTGTTTCTTTGACAAGTGCCAACAATTTTCTCGTGGAAGATCTTGTGGGAGATTTTAGCTCCCCAACTTCTTCCAGGTAGAAATCGCCCGCATCATCCATATCCTCCGATCTTTCTTGTTTGGCTCTCCATGCGTCTTGTCTTTGATCAAGTTCTACGAGTTGTTGTCGCAGTTTAACGTCATCCGAAAAATTTGGATTTTTTCTTCGTGTATCAACAGGGCCCCGACTCTCATCCTCCGAAAAGGAGGTGGTTAGCAATGATTCGAGTGCCGAAGAATTACAAGTTTTGATAATGTCGTCCTCTTTTGTGGTTGTATTCCCTTTCATATTGGTATGAATCAAGGTAGGATCGTCATGTCCGATAACGCTACTATAGCAAGAACGATCAAAGGTCCCTACCGAGTTGAGCGATTGGGGTGACATGAGAGGTACCTCGTGACGAGGAGATTCATGTCGGGAAGACGAAACAGGCTCGTCAAGACTCCCGACGGTACGATTTCGCCTCATTTCGTTGATCTTTTTTAGCAAGATAGCACACTTTACAAGATGAATTGGAAGTCCAGAGAGTAATTTGACGAAATAATTTTTTGCAAGAGTAGGAAATGGAAAAATACATCTGTGACAAATTGGCGATGCGGGTTCTCATCTGTGAATCGCAAAATTTCTCGCAAAATATGCGCAGCCCAAAAACTATTTAAGTACTTTTCTCTTAGAATAAACTGTCGACTGACAGACACCGACTTTCCAACACCAGCCACATCAAAATTTGAAATTTATTGGTATCCTCCTCCTTCCTCTTTCTCATCGGATCATCCCACATTTCATCCCCGGCCTAGCGACGGGTAATTCTAGGTTCTTTTCCAGGATATATGACATCTATGCAATTTGTATAGACGATACGAAATACATCGCAAAATGAGGAAGAGGAAAACTTTTGAAGAATACTCCGAAATGGAAGTTGACAACGAAGAACGAAAGGCTGAGATTGGCGTCGACAACGAGGACGAGGATATGGAAAGTTCTGATGGGTCGGAACAGAACGACGACAGTGATGATGAAATAACTGATAGACCCACACCGATGATCGAAAACCCATTTTTTGATTCCTTCCACGGGTTATCTGATCCTGACGCAAAGGAACGATCTAAGGCTGCTCAGGTTATGCTATTTCATTGCCTCATAGGTCCAAGTGCTAATTGCGAGGATGCAGCATATGCATTTAAAAGACTTTTAAATGGTATTTGCTCTGGACGTGCTGCGGCTCGACAAGGAAATGCTTCGGCGTTGGCAAGTTTTCTGAAGATAGCTTTTCAGATGGATAAGATGGATGAAATTCGAGGTCAAGAAGAAAGTAGCAGCAAAGATAGTTCTTCCTCGCTTCTTAGCTATGTCCGGGATAGGCTCATTGCAGCAACCGATACAAAGCAGTCGACGGGTAGAAAAAGAGGATCGGAAGAAAGAGACTACCATTTTGGTAGACTTTTTGGCATTCTTGGAATCGTCAGAAGCAAGATTCTACTTTTACCTGGCGATGCCGACGAGATCAAGAAGGTGGCATCTGCCCTTGTATCAGATCTTATCACACTATTCTGGTATAAAACTTGGATGAGAGAACCCGCTGCACATGGTATTACAACTACGCTCAATCTATTCTTTGGATCGAATGAAAAATCTAGCCAAAAGATTGGAAGGCATTTGGTCACGGAGGTTATTGTACCAAAGGTTTTGACTGTGGCTCATAATGGCAAGGTTGAAGAATCCGATTTCAATACCGTTATAAAGTTATATTGTGCTGAACAAATAGGAATTGGGGCATACATTCAATCACAACTTCCTTCAAATGATCTTCCTTTCCCACTCGATCAGTCTATTATTTCGACCAAAACACTTCCCTTGGTAGGACAGGCTATGAGTGAAACTAGTGTCGTGGTACAGCCACGACTACATTTTGTTTGGGATGCATTATGGTGCTATCTTACGGAAAAAGCTGATGGGGAAACAAAATATTCTTTCAGAAATACTGTCCCTATGGGTGAAGATAGTGCAATCGATGTGGCCGAAGCCGTAATTCGAGTTGTTGTGGAAGAAAAATTGCTTCGAATTGAAAACAATAGATCAAATGCGACCCACGAACGTACATCCCTCGCTTTGTGTATTGTCAGAAGTCTATCTGGTGTTCCTTTTGTATCATCAATCTCGGGACCCACTCAGATCATTGCAAAAAGTGATGCAATCGAAAATGTAATCCTGAGGAAAGATATTCTCAAATATCTCTTTCTGAATGTCATAAGCGCAGGGAAAAAGAAGAAAGATTCTCCTCACATGGTAAAACCATTGGCACTGAAAGTTTTAGAGTCGTTGGTCGAATCAGTGGTTCAGTCTGGAGACACAAACCGGCATCTTGCATTTATTAAAGCAATCATTAATTGTGAACCTCGATTTGATGAGAAGACGAAAACTAAGACGATTGCGAAACTCATAGTTCCATCGACTATAGCCACACAAGATGAATTTTGGGGAAAATATTTTTCTTATTTGGAGAGTAAATTTTTGGAGTCATGTTCTACAGAGGATACCTTAAAAGAGGCTGAAGGGTACATCGAGTTGATATACAATTCCGCAAAGGTTATTCTTGATAAACCTATCGAAGACGAACAAGTTGGAAATACAGATATCATTGAATGTAAAAACAACGTTACGAAGAGGGTTCTCGAGTTCTTCATGGCTACAGCATTCTTCGATTGCTCCACCTTTGTGAAAACAAGTAAGAAAAATAAGAAAAAGAAAGGAAGCCACGTATTTTTGTCTTCGCAAACTATTACGGAAAGTGCAATAAAAATACAGAAGAGTCTTGATGATGGGCAGAAGATTGCATTTCCTCTTCGATGGATGATCTCCATGCGCTTTTTCCCTTTACTTACCATGTTTGTCAAGACTATTTCGCAAGAATCCAATCAACATAGAGATGATACTGTTCTTGCAGTATTAGAAGAAATTTGTGAGAGTTGGTCTGATCTGGAATCAAATAAGGCTCAACGATTTGTCTCGGTTGAAAACGACGACGAAGTTGACGGCGATAGCGATGTAGACGATAGCCCTGAACGCATCGTAAATGATCTTTGCGCGAAGGTTGTTGCTCTGAAGGAGGACGAAAGCATTGACAAAGAAAGTCATCTCTACATAGCAAAGAAGGGTTGCATAACCGGAATTTCTATTCTGGCAATGATGCTTCACATACATAGATTGGGCTGCGGGCCCAATGATGAGATGGACGACGATCCCGATGCCGACGAAGAGGAAGATGAAGAAAACATATGCAGTGCAATTGCGGATCTCGAGGCCGTGTCGAATCAATTTTTTGAAGCAGAAACAAAAGATTCTAACCCACTTCTCGGTCTGGCAGAAATATGTGCAAATATTCTGTCGTCACCCCTTGGATCGGGTGATTTAGGTCGCGGAGCAGCGCCGAAGCTGGTTGATGAGGCAGTTAGTTTTGCATGGCGTGGAGGACTTATATTGGCCTCAGAAGTAGCAACAAAAGAGAAAACTCTTTTAGATAACACAGTTGTGGACTTATTGATGGATGCAATTGGTGCCGCGAATAACAACAAAGATTCTCCAGATGACGATGATGCCGAAATGAGTGACGTTGACGATAGCGACGAAAGTGGAGATTCTGATGATGATATGATCTTCTCGAAAGCCTCGAAGGTTTTGGGTGATTCTGATGACTCGGAACATGACGAAAAGGAGGTTTCTGAAGACGAAAATGACGAATCCGACATCGAACTGGACCCAAGCAAACTTCAAACAATGCTCGAAGATGATAACCTCGACGATATTGAAGACATTGCGTTGGAGCACCACGAGGGGGCCGATGCTGCGCTTGCAAAATTAATCAAATTGAAGCAAGAAAGTAGGAAAGTTGGCCAGAGAGCAAGGGAAAACATCGAAATATCGAACCAGTAAGTAAAAGAAACATGTGCATCGTTTCGGTATTTGTCACGTACTGCATTGAAAAGATGTATTTTTCAAGAATTGCTTTCCTCACGACACACCGCATTCCGTACGGTATATTTTAGACTTCGTTGTTCCAACCTAATCGAGATCCTATTTAAACTATTACGTCGAAAGACTGGGTTTGGCAAACTTTTCCAAAGCAACATTGTGATACAGATGGTCGTCCCTCTTCTTGAACGTGAAAAACAGATTGGAAAGTCAGCTCAGCTTTCTATCGGTGGTGAAAGGTCTGGTAGCCAACAGAAGAAAAAAGACCTTCTTAGACGGCTTAATAGTCTAATAAATGACGGCTTATACAAGGTTCAACTTTCATCGATGTCGCTTTCACCTCCTGCTGATGTTGATGTGACTACGGAACTATTACAGCATGTCGCGAAAGAGGCAAAAGAAGCTAAAGATAAGGAATACTTGTCGTGCTGTTCTAGCTGTCTTATCTTTTTGCTTCGAATGATGCCAAGCTCTGAAGAGTTGGTCTCATTGGTATCTACAATATATGAAGAAGTTGTTGTCTCTTGGTCAACGCAGAGGAAATATGGAGCTTCTTTTCTACAAAACCTTGTTTCAAGTATGCCTTCATTAGCTCTAGCGTCACTATTTAGTGCGCTAATCTCTGCAACGCAGAATGCTAGAACAAATTTGTTGAAGGTAGAAGCTTATCGTTTATTGACAATACTCTTCGAACGAAATAAACCTGGCGCTGAAAAATGTTCAGAAATCGAACGAATTGCACAGGCTAAGATTCGCGAAACCCAGGATGACATCCTTGAGAAAATACACGATACATTACTAAACTATAAAGCAACGACTGAGAAGAAATTTGCGAAGACCGCTGTCAAGGAGTTAAAGATTATTTTCAAGGCATTCGAGAGATTTTTGCCTCTTGTTTCAGCACCAGCTTCTCCGGAAGCACTCGATTCGATAAAAGCTATTAAGAGCGATGTCAGTGCTTTGGGAGAGAAATACAATGGTTTGAATTTGATTTCGGTAAATTTGGTCGAAGAAGCTGATAGCCGACTGAAAACATTAACCACAGCTCATGTAACGCCAACTAAAATCAAGGCGAAAACGTCAACATCAGGCAAAAAGTCCCATAAGAAAAAGAAAAAGAAGCGATAATAAGTGCATAGTTAATATGATTTTACTGAACTTGATTAGAGATCGATCTTCATCCCCTTCTTCGATTTAAAATGGAAACTGCGTATCCCAATGGACAATGCACATTTTTAGCTTTCAGCATGCAGTTTGCCTCATCGCAAAGCGTTGCATCAGCATTTAGTTGTTTTATGTCCAAATAAGCATCTGATCCTATTAGGCCACCTATTGCGGCAAACAGGCCAGAAAAGGAAACATAATCCATGGTCATAAATTTTGTGACCTCGATCAATTGTCCTACGGATGAAATATCGCTATAAGAGTCCAGGATGATATTAACATCGCGGTCAAAGACAGTTGCTCCTTCGAGCCAAATGTCTGGAGTAACGTGGTTTGTATCCAATGCCACGTCTAGCAGTTTCTCCACGAGTCGATCCGCAACGCGAGCACGCATGCCCAACGGTGCACACGATGAAATTTCTTCGTTGTCAACAACTTGGTTTCCATCTGTAGATTGCCTTCGAAACAGAACCGAGTCGCAGATTTCTTGAAAATACTGCAGGACTGTCTTTGTTTCATCAAGTTCCGCTGTCAAATTATCCTTCCCCATTATATCCTCACTGACATGTTCAGGACTTGCCAACAAGTGTGAAGCCATCATTAAATAATTTGCAAATTTCGCGTGTTCCATCAATGTCGTCTCAACAAAGGTCGCAGCGAACTCATCCATCATAACTTCCACCAAGCGCTCCAGAGATCTTCCGAAACGCCCCAAATCATGATCGCTTTGGCTACTCACTGCCCGCTCGCTTGAGAGTAATATTTTGGACGCAAATTTCGTCCCATTTATAATTTCTATCCATTCATTTATATTGGATATCAGTTGTTGTTTTTTAGAGTTTATTATTCCTGTAGAAGACGATGACATAGGCTCCTGAACTTGTTGGCGACTGTTGTAATTTTGTGCCAAAGTTTTTCGTAGATGCACTGAGGTTTCGTGAAGTGCATCGACAAATTGCGAACAAAGGGGAACAGCTACTTCTCTTAGATAAATCCCTGGTGCTGTCAAAGTAGAAGCTTTCGACTGGACAGATCTAATCAAGGCGCAAAAGAGTTCAGCTCGTGGCGAGATGTAGCCGGCTGCTGGTGCTTTGTTTTTATTGCTGAAAATACTGTCGTCCTCAGGAAATAGTGTTGAAGAGACAGATTCTCGTTCCCGCTGTATCCACCAATCAAATAATTCTGTGTTATTGGCAACCAATTCATCCATTAATCCAGTAAATTCGGATATAGACAAACTAGTGTCTGATCTCGATTGAGTGACAATCGTTTGCGTATTATTAGCGATCGCGCCATCTGTGCTCGCGGTACCTGCCAAAAGCTGTATGAGGATTATATCAAACTCCAAAAATTGCTCCACCGCTTGGCAAAGGAATTGTGGATTCGATTGAGGCCCAGAGATTGCAGGATCATTAAAGAAATTTCTCTGTTCAACTAGAACCCATCGAACCAATTTGACCAGTTCCTGACAAAATGGCAAAGCCGAAGACGGGCCCATCAGAGATTGTATTACTTGATACGGACCATAGTCCTGAAGAAAGTTATTCTTGATATAATTCAATAGCCACTCAGGAAGTCGTTCGAGGCGAGTAGCTGTAATTTTTGGTTCAACGTCACTATTAATTTGATCATCATCGCTACCAGAGGAAGTATTTATGAAATGAAAATAAACCCGATCTAGAAGAGGATGGAAGAGTTCAATCATTACAGAATCATCGCTCCCTCTCTTCACTCCTTCGACTTCTTGCAACACTTGTCCATGCGTACTTTCCAATCTTGTTAGCTGTTGACAAATAGTGGCAAGATACGAAGTTCCATTTTTTCTACTGAGAAGTTCATTGCATCCTTTCGCTGTCGGATATCGAGAGGATTGCAATTCCTCCCGAAGCAGTGTCACAAGATATTCACGAAGGTATTCAAATAAAGGAAGGTACCCATCCTTATATAAGGCTGGACATAGTTCTAATATATTGTCGCAATGTTTCAGAACGACCCGATGGGCAATTTCTTCGCAAAGTTGGGTTTGCCTCAGCAACGACTCAAAGTCATTATTGCAACTATTATCGATCCTCCTATCACTGTCCGCAGAAAGAACTTTCGGTACCGATTCTAAGAAATCTATATAATCTTGTGCCAATGCAAGGGAGTCAGTCTCTGTTTGAAGTGCCAGGAGTCGTTCGAAGATGGTCAACGGCGTCGAATCTATCCGTGGATCATCACTTTCATGAAAGTCCGCTTCACCACCTGGTACTTGATCGCGTTCGTGTTGCTCTTCTTCTAAACTTACAAGCAACTTCTCGGTTGCTATAA
>Ga0115013_10001099_pt1 | contig 15844 bp, 15 predicted proteins | sample SouAtlMetagenome_2_FD_88686 | JGI IMG/M metagenome (GOLD analysis project Ga0115013, IMG submission 88686) | Marine eukaryotic phytoplankton communities from Atlantic Ocean - South Atlantic ANT15 Metagenome | ecosystem: Environmental > Aquatic > Marine > Oceanic | place: South Atlantic Ocean...
ATACTACAAGCAAAGATCTATATACAAAAGCGCAAATCGAATCTCTGCCAACATTGTCGATTCATCATCTCACAAACCGCCAGCAAACAACAAACAACATGAGAGCAAAAATAGACGAATCCACCACAATGATGAGAAGAAAGCACAGAGTTTTTAAGAAATCGATCGGTGCTAGTAGTCTTTTAAAGAAAAGATTCAGACTAACGGTGCCTCGAATGCTGTCATCGCTTTTCTCCTTGATGACTGCTTTTGCGGTGCTGAATCCAAAAACAGCTTTTGCAGCAACAATACAAGATGCAGCCAGTGTTGTAGCTCCTAGTGTAGCTGCTCCAATAATCATGTGTCCCGTATCGGCAGCGACAGAAATGAAGCTGATGATTCGATTGGTTTTTGCCGCAATCATTGGAGCTGCACTCGGAAGGGAGCGGTCACTATCCAAACACAGTGCGGGTGTTAGAACCATGAGTTTAGTTGCTATGGGAGCGGCAGTTTTCACTGTTTGCAATTATGGTTTCTCAAATTTCCCCAAGGTAGATGGTAGGTAGACACAATTTATTTAGCTCTTGTGAAAGAATCTGCATGTAACTTACTTTTTTTACCTCATTGCTTTTCATTATTAATTCTGTTGCTGCGTTCGCCACAGCATCTCGCATGGCTGCTAACGTTGCAAGTGGAGTAGGTACGTTTGACAGTTTCTTTCGCAAATCTTGCTTTTTTCGGCGACTCGTGGCCAACTGTGATGTTCATTGCTGTTCTTTCTTGCTTTTGTGTATCAGGATTTGTTGGGGCAGGTGTGATTACTACCTCGATGCGTAATCAGAACAAGGGAACTTCAGCAAATTCTCAAAATAATGTCGTTCATGGATTAACAACAGCAGCTACAATATGGTAAGAAAAAAGAGATATGATTGTCTCAGGCGATATTGAATTAACGTTAGATTTCACATCTGAATGATGCACCGGTATTGATTCACAACTTTCCGTTGGATTTCACTATTTGGATTAATAGGCTTTCCGCAGCCGTCGGAGTTGCTTGTGGTGTCGGATTACTTCGAGTTGCAACAACTGCCGCCTTCACAACGATATTCATTCTACGTATGGGTCGAAAAAAAGGAAAGAATCCTTCCAAGGAACTTTTCACCGTTCCGAAGCAGCATCATCGATCGATGTTGTTTCGCGATGCAGGTGGTAATTCAGAAATTGTGAATTCAAATAACGATATCGATGGGAAACTTGAATCTCATAATACTTCGCACCGGAACGACTATGATCCCAAACCTATTCTTCCATCAGAAAATTCTGAAGCTGCATCCCCATTTGTTTCTCGTCCTTTACAGGATCGGTTAGGGCAGGAAGCAGGGGGAAAAGTAGAGGTCGAAGATGAATCAAGCATCGTGGAAATCTATGACGGGGAGGATATTAATGATGTAGACACACTTGAGTCTGATATGGAAAAACTTGTTTTTTCTGCATGGAACGTCGACACCAAATCGATAAACGCACTGGTCGAAATCTTAGTGGACCGAGTCAAGCAGCGCGAAAGTATTCCTAAAAGTAACTTAAAAGCCAGAGAAGATGATTCTTCTTCAACTAATTCCGAATCTCTTCCATAACCTTTATGAGGAGTAGGTACAGGTATTATATCATCAGGCGGAAAGCATTTTTAAGGGTTCCCCATTACAATATTTGATAACTTCATAAATCAAGTGAATACAGGACCGTCTTACGATTCCACTGTAGCCTACGTAGTTTGAATCAAACCGCATTAACAGATCTCTTGAGTATCAATTCGAATACATACGATTCGATCTTTGGCAATGCAACGTCATATATGAACGCGAAACGCAAATCGAAATTTATGATGTCTCAGAGTAAATTCTACGAAAGATAAATTTTAGCATGTTGATTGTCTTTAAGTAAATTTATTGCTTTAGATATGGTCATAATAGAGCGACTCATCATCGCCAGAAATAATTAAAATTGAGCAGCCTTTTTGAGACGTTGCTTTTTACTTGCTACCATACATATGAAGACTATTGCAGTTATGAGAAGACCCGTCAGCCCGGCAAGTAAAACTGGCGAAATGTATAGCTTCGGAACCGAATTGAAGATAGAGTTCTTTAATTTTTCTTCGTATGCACTTGGATTATCATCGAAATGCTTCTCAGCTAAACAGTGAGGCCCTGTAAAGCCTGGGTTGCATTTGCATACTTTTTTGACACCCGATGATGCCTTAAACAAGGGACTGCTGAATTGTGATAGTGGAACGCAAATTCCCCGACCTTCCTCGACCGACGAGTCAGACTTTTCGTAGTGACTTTGATTCAGCTCTCCTGGCTCATTGATCTTCGTCAAGTTCACGCGTGAAATATTTGCGCCGCAATCATTATTGGTTTCACATTTCCCTCCTCCTGTCTGCACCTTTTTCAGCGGATGACCCTTATCTGCGTACGAAAAAGGGGAATTTCTCATGTATTGGTAGGAATGTCCTTTTATCCACTCTTTGGTTGGATACTGAATTGGGTCACACCCAACACTGTGATCAGCGCCCACATGTGCAGATGGATCTCTACTTTGGTACACACGAACTGAATCAATGTACATGGCGACATCGGTCTCTCGAAGCATTTTGCAGAACCCAGGTGCAAAGTTACAAGAACATTTGGGATCATTGCAATCGTAACACTTCGTACATGTTTCGGGAGTATCGAACGGGAATCCCCATGTTGATGACACAGCAGTGTTAAAAATCAGGTAGGAGGGTTCAATTGGTATTTGTGAGCCCATAAGGTCTCTCAGCGATTCATCCTTTATTCCATACACGTGCACCCAATCTTTTCCCAGACCATCCCCTTCCATAGACAACGTCGAGTTGATCCTGTGGTCCTTGGTATACCAGTCAATTCTTCCGCCAGGACCAGGTTGCCACTCTACACGGAATGTGTGGACCTTTTTAAAGTGTGCGGGAGTCAATTGATGTGCTACCCCAACGGCATCGGCCTGAAATGATTGTGCTTTTGTTCGCGTCACAGGTTCACCAGGCTTCGTTTTACCTAGGTATGTTCCGTAAAAAAAAGGATTGAGGGAAGTATTTCCATGAGTTTCCAAGTGCTCGTACCAGGTATTTGCCATGTATTTTGTTTGTCCATTTTCCGAAATTGTAGACTCGTACAGCGGTAGGTTGCAGCACTGTGGTCTATTTCTTGTCACCCCCGGCGCGACCTACTCCCAAGATCATACGGAGAACAATTCAAATAATTAGTATTCAAGTTCTAATTCTTTGGTTATACATAAAGATAATTTCGGAAATAGTGAGTCGGGAACTTACCTGTAGTGTCATATCTGCATAAGGGTACAGTATAGGCGGATTAGTATCACCCAACGGTCCATTAGAATATCCTGTCATGACTTCAAGTAAATCAATTTCAGTCGATCCTCGACCTTGAAAAGGGTGCATTCCAAAATGATTTTGTTCATTACAGGCAGATATAGCTTGAGCAGGCTGCAATTTTCGATCGCATTTATCGAAGGACCACGGCCATATATTGTTCGTCGATGCTTCATATGTAGCCCGCCCCAAATTTCCCAACATCCAAATGGCCGGCCACAAACCACCAATGAACGGATCTCCCGGTAGAATAACGTCAACCTCTAAGATACCACCAGTGAAACAAAACTTTTCCCATGATTGAACCATCCCTGAATTGAAGTATGCTGCCTCATTTTTGTATTCTTTATTTACAGGATCGTATCTTACCCACTCTGATTTATCTATCGTAGTTGATATTTTTAGCATGCCATCTTCTGTTGTGGTTACGAAGGAAGAATTATAAAATTGTTGAGATCCACCCCCCGCTGACGACGAATCGTCATCGGGCTTGTCCAATGCAGTCCAGACGGGATCGTGCCCATCAGTGAAGCTTCTGTTCGGAGTATTGAACTCATCCGACATAATCTGAAAAAATAAAGTATATTTGGTTAAGTCATGGCAACGCTGTTAGACTACAAGACAGAGACGGTTGGGATTGTCGGTTGTTGCCGAAAAAGAGCACATTCACGTCTCCTTGATCGCTTGTGAGTACCTACCAGGTGATACAATGTCTTATCAACGAGTGATTTTGTTGTACGTTTGTCCAACGGAGTATCCATATCAATAAATCCACCACATGCACCCAATGGCAATAACAACACTGCCAGAACATGCGCTTCCAACATCAACAAAACATGAGGTGCACGTCGGGCAAACATCGCGGCGTTCTATTCACGAAAATTGAATTTCGTGATCTTGGTGAAGTTCTCTTTACCCACGGAAATGTTATTATTGATTGTTGAGTAGAATCCAATTTCAAATTTGCTAATACAGTAGATCAGTTTTAGACGAATACCGTTGATCCAGACTTCAAAAAACGTGATTTGTTCCATTACTCACACATCTTGACCACGCCTATGATCCGAATTTTCATGTCGTGCAAGTAAAGCACCACGTACTTGGGAAAACAAAGAAAGAAGAAAAGAATGCTTTTCAAAAGGACGATATTTTACTAGGGTTGGGGTTAAAATGACAAAAATGGCATGCGGGTCATCAGTCACATCAAAATATCTTCAAGAATAATTTTACTTTTCCCATTAACCATTTTCAACGAAAAGTGGCATTTTAAACCATACTCATCAAACTAGACAATGGCCTCAGCTTCAGCTTCAAATGCTTGCATCCCAGTGAAGTATCCCGTGGTGACACAGGTAAGCAATCGATCGCGTTCATGAACTGGCAAAATCATCACGAAACGAAGGCCTCATTTTTCGTACTCGCACTCGCGAAATAAAGGTTCCGCCACTGCCAAATACAACGAGAGGGGAGCCATGCAATCTGGACGGACAGAGTGGCCGCATCAGTGCTGGGAAAACATTTTTGTCTTATGTCAGCGGTAAATTGTGTATCATCCGCTCATTGAAAGAGGACGAAAACCTCCCGAACTCAGATTCTCCAATTCTAATCTACCGGGGTCACACATTCGCAACTTCCTGTGTGAAGGTGTCCACATCCGGCGCCTATGCATGTTCGGGAGACACCCGTGGCAAATTGCGAGTATGGTCCATTGATCACGAGGAGCATCTTTGTAAACTTGAGCAACAAGCTCTGAGCTCGACTGTCCGAGACATTTCGTGGGATGGTGAATCAAAACGCATTGCTTATGCCGGAGATCGTCTGGATAATCAGGTGAGAAGAATCATAGGAATGCAATGGTGTGTCGTCGATTTCTTTATTGAGTGGGGCATCTGATTGGTCCTTTTTTCCTTTTGATGGCATCGTCCAGTCTGTTTGCACACGTATTATCCAATGGGACGCAGGAAATACCCAGGGCAGCCTAACGCAGCATCTGAAGGGCAAATCGTGCGCCATTGCTTTCAAACCAAATCGCCCATTTCGTCTTGCGACTGGTGGCATGGAGGATGGAAAGATTCATTTTCACAAAGGGCCACCCTTCCAAAAAATTCCTGTGCAAGACAATAAACCATGCGAAGACGCTCACTCAAAGGGCATCAGATGTATCCGTTACACTTCGAATGGAGAATTGGTCGCGTCTGTTGGGGGTGACAAGTCATTGTGCATTTACGACGGGAAGGAGCTTGCTCTCAAATCCAAACTGGAGAAAATTCATACCGGAACAATTTTTGCCTGTGCTTGGGCTGCAGACAATAAAAGTTTGATCACATCTTCAGCGGATGGAACATGCAAACTTTTCGAAGTAAATGGAGATGGGACTAGCGTTGTAGAAAAGCACACATGGAAGGTGGCCGAACACATGTTGGGCAGTACATACGAGAAGACCCCACTTGGGGGTATGCAGCTAGGATGTGCATTTGCGGGAGGGTCCACACCTGTCTCAGTTGCGTTCAACAATCAGATTTCTATCTTGCCCATGCCTAATGCGGAGGGGGGGATCAAGATTCTGACGGGTCACAACTCTCCCATCGGTGCTGTGGCATTTGATCATTCTAACAACTTGTTCTACACCGGAGATTCTGATGGAATCATTGTTAAATGGGATTTGAAAAACATCAAAGCCCTTGAACGCATTTGCCCTAACAATGACAAGGATATCGCCTATAAAGTCCATAAGGGTGCGATTTCTGCGATGACCATGCTGGAAGACTCACAACTGCTCAGTTTGGGCTGGGATGATACTGCATACTACACTAAGAATGGCAAACTGCAGTCCGAATCACTGGATTTAAAGGCGCAACCTGTTGCAGTTTCGACTGGAACTAACCTCACTGCCGTTCTTACCGTAAAGGGTGTGATTCTATTGAAAAACGGAAAGCAAACATCGAATGGCATTCTCCCTTTGCAATACGACGGGAATTGTATCGTTGTTTCCAAAGACGATAAGTCCATTTATATCGGTGGTAATGATTGCAAAATTTATGTTTATTCTTCTACTCTCGAGGAGAAACACGTGATCACCGATGGTCATCTCAAGCCAATCCATTCGATCGCGTTATCCAACGACGGCACCAAGCTGGCTGCCGGTGACACTCGGGATGTCTGCATTTACACAACGTCAGACTATTCGACGATAGTAGGAAAGTCGAATTTTTGCTTTCACCTGCAAAAGATTACCGCTCTTGCATGGTCTCGAGATGATAAAGTTGTCGCTTCTGGTGGAAATGATGATTCTATTTATCTGTGGAGTATCGAAAAGAAGAAACGAGTGCATTATCAATTCGCTCATCGTGGTGGCGTTGTTGGATTAACATTCAAAGCAGACACTCCTGGCATGAACCTGGTGTCCACTGGAAGAGATTCATGCGTTGTTGAATGGGACGTTACAGAGGATGCCAAGAAGAAATTTGGATAGATTGAAAGTAACATATTTTAATCACAGTGATTTGATTGTATTTTATTTGTGTCTATTCTGCCATGTTCTCGAGCTGCTTCATAGCAATTATTCCCTCATCGTATAGCGCCTGAGTTATTTGTATTTTGTCTTCGATTGTATCATGAAATAAGTCGTTGACAAAGATCCAATGTGGTTCCTCAGTGGTGAGAAGCTGCTCCAGCGCTGGCCCATCGTCCATCTCAAATTCCAATGGACTGATGGGATTTCCGTGATACTCTCGGGAATTATCAGAGCAATGATAGATCACAGCTTTTTCTTCCTCGATAACAAGTCTTGCAATACCTGGACGTACCAAGCGACACATAGTATTGGGGAGAATGGGATTTTCGTCTGCAGTTAAATCGCCTTTTGAAGTCGACATAGCCTCTTGCTTTGTCAACGCTGGTGGCTGTCGGTCTTGCAGAAAACGCTTTCCAAGTTCATCGCAACTGGCATCGAGCATCTCACACGCTGTTTTGGCGACTTCCATTATCCTTTTCTTTGCCTCCTTTTTGAATTCTTCCCGAAGTAGGGACCGAATTTTTGTTTTACTATTATTTGATTTTTCCGTCATTGCATCCTGTTTCAAAGACTCGGGTAGGTTATCGTTGTTTGTTTCTTCGTATTGGACGCCCATGTAGCCCACAAAACCTTGTGGCAAGCCTTCTCTGAGGCTGGTTGAAGATTCACTCTCAGAGGCAGCAACCAACGCCTCTGGAACGACAATATCCATTAAGTCTGCCCATGCCCTTTTATTCAATCAAAGCCAAGTTTGATTCAGGTCAGAAAGAATTCAGTTTGACGAAAAATTGATAGCATAGAACCAGATGCAGTGATCAAAGCAGAGTGATGGTGCCGGTTGAAAGAAGAATAGAAGATATGAGAGTGATCAAAATGAAAATTATCGAGTGAGCTATACAGACTCAACACTAACTCAAGGATTCCATCTATATTAAACCAGATGAATAGATCGTACCATCTCTGCATAGTTGAAATAGTCAAATGGAGAGAATGTTCATTGTTGTCTCTCAGAGTACATGCTTGGTGGATCCAACCTCTACGTAAACAAAGATATTACCAAGTATCATAAGAAACACGCAATTTTGAGCCAAGAAAGAAGAAACAGTTCAATAAATAAATAACCAATCATGTTTCGTACCTTGGCATGTACAATAAATCGCCCTCTTCTAGCGTTACATCTAGGACTGGCTTCATGCCCTCGAGATCCTCGGGTGTAAAGTCTTCGGAACTAGTACGTGGGAGTTCTACCGTAGGTTCGTATACCTTCCATCGTTTACTACCTTGTAGCTGAAGACAATATGCATCGATATCGTCATAGTGTGGCGCGAATCCTTGCGATGATCGCGGTGGCGTCAAATACGCATTCGCTCCTACCATACAGTGAAATTCAAGCTCAATTGTGCTAATAAGGGATTGAATAGCGTCACTGTACTTATGAGGGCATAACAGTCGAATCGTGCACCCATCATTGTAATTCGACCACAGCTCAGAGTTTTCTACCAAAACACCCTTTGACTCTTCATCGTATTCGTCTCCATCTGCAACTTTATCGAGAGTGATGCGTCGTTTCACTCCATCCCTTCCTTTCCTGTATTTTGTAACATTTAAATCACGACCATAATACATCGAATGTATTTTAGTCAAAGCTTTTATACTCTCCAAGGAGAGCAGATCGCTGTACGTAGATCTAACTTTCTTCGATGATGCAGTTACTACTAACGGTTTCTTCTCGAAGTACTCATTGTAAAATTCTTCTAATGAGACTGGTGACAGTATCGCCTGGAATAGACAAGCAGCTCTCTGTGTAGACGTCATGCCTTCTAATCGCTCCGTATTTTGGGACTCTCGTAATTTTAGAACTTCTGAAATAGAAACATCTGGGTAGAACACTTCTCCTTGCGTTGGTTTCGAGAACTCTTTTGCCGATGTAAATTCTTTATCTTCATCCGTACCATCCCATTTGGTGATGAGAGATGATCCCTCTGCATCTGTTTTCCTTTTCTTCTTTGCAACAAGTAAGGAATCGTTATTTTTTGTTTCATCCAGTCGATTGGTGTTGCTGCCATCGTCATTATCATACGGTGTGGGTTGTTTGGTCTCCGACTGCTTTTTCTTCTTCTTCGCTCGTTTCTTCGCAGCTCGCGACATGCCACCACCACTGCTAGTCGATTTATCAAAGTTTTGTTTCATCCTTCGTTTTATACAATACTGAGAGGTATTATGGATCTGAGTGACAATCACATGAAAAGAATTCGAAGCCTATCATGAACGAAGCGAAGCGTGTTCAAAGTATCTTGTCACAAAAATAATATTGATGGCTGTCACAAATGGACCTATAGCAGTACTTTTGAGTCGCGCGAATCGTAGAATAAAAGGCCGTTAGAACTTCAATAGAAATATATGCATGCGTGAATATCTTCATAAATTTTGAATATTCAAACCAGCGTTTGGAATATCCACCAACACCCATGATTGCTTCCATCGGTCAAAGAAAATCCTCAAGCTCACATATCTTCGTGATCAAATGGAAAAGGTCATACGAAGACAGTAAAACAAATAACCATGGTGAAGCCTTCGACATCGAAAGGGCAACCACCTCCGCAAACAAAATCGTATGGAAAATCTCGTTCCGCACCATCATCTTATGATGCAAGAGGGAAAGATGGGAATTCGCATTATCCCCCGCCTCCACATATGTTTCCCATCATGCCCATTCCTGGACATCCTTCCTACGATAAAGTTGCTTCGTCTCAGCACCCATATCCTAAAGGTCCGTATGCTGCAAACAATTTACCACCGCCTCCTCATCATCACATGAGTTACCCCCCACCTCCACATTTCTACCATCCAAGTGGAGCATACATGCCTTTTCGACACTTAGTACCTACTACTGGTACCAAAAGCTCGAAAACATCGAAGTCGTCGTCATCTAATGGCACTGCTAGTACTAGCTCCTCGTCCAAGCTAAAGTCAGGCGAAAATAGGCCGCCACCAATGCTTCTACCGCCGATGCAACCGATGCCAATTCCCCAGATGCCTCATCACACTCCAGGTCCATACGGTGCGAGTGGTAAAAAGCAAGCAATAAAATGGACAAAGCAAGAAGATGACACTTTAAGAGATGCTGTTGAGGAACATGGAGCAAAGAACTGGAAACTCATTTCTTCGCGACTTCCAGGGCGAAGTGAGGTTCAATGTTTGCACCGTTGGCAAAAGGTTTTGAAGCCATCACTGGTCAAGGGACCCTGGACAGCAGAAGAGGATCGAAAAGTTGTCGAACTTGTTAAGAAGCTCGGTGCCAAAAAGTGGTCCTTAATTGCAACAAATCTACCAGGAAGGATTGGGAAACAATGCCGTGAGCGCTGGCATAATCATTTAAATCCGGAAATTTCGAAGGAAGCATGGAAAGAAGACGAGGATCGAACAATTTTAGAGTCACACATTACCCTTGGTAACCGATGGGCAGAAATTGCAAAGATGTTGCCAGGAAGGTACGTCAAGGATAGAAACTTTTCTCATCGGTTCGTAAACATTCGTTGTATTGCGTTGACAATCGGGCAACTAACACCACAGTCTTTATCCATTGAAACACAATTTTTCACTTCATGAAATAGAACTGATAACGCAATTAAAAATCATTGGAATTCATCGATGAGAAGAAAGATCGAGAAATACCTTGCTAGAAAGCAAGGAGTAGACGAAAGAAATATTCGATACACTGAAGATGGACGCTTCGACTTCATGGGTGATTTGGAAGGTGTTCTGAACGCAGTACGTGGACGAGATAGTTCTGGACGAATGAAAAGTAAAGCCGATCGTACGAGATCCACGGCAAAGAAGGGTAGTACTGCTAAGAAAAACAGAAAAGACAAACATCATAAAGTATTACCCATGGCTCTCAACTATATGCCATACGGAATGGCCCCACCTCCATACACTGGTATGCCCCCCCATCATATGTATTCTAGTGAAATGGCGTATGCCTCACAAAATGCAGAGAATTTGATGCCATACCCGCCATATGTAAAGTCTCGATCAGGGACAAAAACAAAACATATCCCACTTGCTCCCAGACCTACTGCATTGACAGAAAAGCCAAAGCTATCTTCAGCGAAAGTAAACTATAGCAATAGTGCAGCAGCAACTGCGTCAAGACCAAATAAGAGCCCAGAACGTTCATTGGCTTTCCTTGGAAGCGCACAAAAATCTTACATTGGCTCTCCAAAACTTACAGGTGGACTCAACATGATGGAGTTGAACAGTCCAGATGGTCTTCAAATTCATGGGATGACCCCCCTATCCACTTTGAGTGGTCCTTTTGAACCATTCTATGAAGGAGGGAATGACGAAATGATTTACGGATTGTCACCCGATGAGAATATAAATCTCAACAAAGCTCTGTTTGCAGAAGATGATAATCGCAAGAAGTCGAAAACACCTTCTAGGAGGACACCTCGTGAAATGAAGTTTTCAATTGGAATAACAAGCGATCTTTCAAACAGCGCATGTATACAACGAATGAAATCAAACAGAGTGTCTATCTCTCCAATGGCCATGAAAGGTTACAAAAGATATTCTGCCGAGTCTGACGAGGTCGAACTCGAATCGGCTTTAAAATGTAATGAGGCACCAGCAAGCGTCACCCGCTCTATACATTTTGCGGAGAAGCCAGAAAATGAACAAAACTTATCCGATTCGGCGTCAAAGATTACAACTGCATTAACAACGGCTGAAACTACCACCCCCTTCAAATCAGTTAATCAGACACCTTGCGCTGTGACACAAAATTCAGTCAGCTCGAGGAGTCTAACAGGGATGAGCCCATTTGCAGGAACACTAACTCCCATTATTGATTGGGGGAGACAACTTGGATTTTCCCCTGATGCTGATGGTACAGATTTCACGCCATTTGAGTCGCCTTCTGTCAGCTGTAGAGAACCGACGTCAGAAAAGAAGGGAGAACGTCTCTTCGAACGAAGCCCATTTGCAAAACTTTCTACTAATCTGTTACAAAAGTCGTCATCTCCACAGAATATGAAACGATCGGTTGATGAAGTTAGCAAAGTAGGATTGACGCCAAAACGTCAACGAACCGAACCATTTGTAGATGCACAGCAATAGGGGGGGGACAGGGAAAGAAATACATCGTAAAGTTTTTCAACTTGTGTGATTGTACTTATTGCATACGAGTTTGATAAACTGCATGTGCATATCAATTAATTTAAGTTCATGATTTGGCAAAATATTACTTCGTAGTTGTGCTCATTATTGGGCAATGTATTATTTGCTTGTTCTTATTTCGTTTAGCAAAGTGTGACAAGGAATAAATGGATTTGCTAGTCATAAAATGTAACCCACGAATTATTTTAAAGTTTTCTTTCATTCTATTTGTGATCAACTAAGAATGAGTGACCAGAAAAAATGTATCATATTTGCCGTTTCTATTTGTTTTCATATGATTCGTCTCTGTTTGAAAAAACTTATGATGTGATTGGCTTGGGTGAATCCTGTCAGAAGTAGAATGCAGCAATGAAGAATTGGCCAGAATAAAGTTGCCTTATGAAGGTCATCTGTTTGCTGGTGGTATAGCGCATCCTAAAATTCAAGGTAGGAAATCGAAGCAAAAAACAGGCAACGATTCGATGAGCAGCAGTAGAAAAAGTGATATCGATACTTTTAAAAGTGGCCATTCCAAAAGTTTCAAGTGCTTCTTTGTCCAAACACCTTTGACTTTTTACTTACACGTTGCCGGAAAAAATCAGCCTCGTTTATGATGACATGCATTTCGTGCTCAATTCGATCCAATTGCGTCTCCATGAATGACCAGTGATGCTGAAAGAAATATATGAAGGAAGAAACGAATTAAGAAAACTCTTGGATGAATTGTCACGGATGCACCAATACCAGCGACTCTTCCGAAAAAACGTACCTCAACACCTAACAATGGAACTGCTTTCTTTTTTTCCTTTTCTTGTTCAAATTCGTCTAGGACGTCTTCATCTAGCTCTTCCACTCTGATATGAAACATCATGGGCTTTCTTTCACTAGCCTTCGACGACCGAACACATACATCAACAATAGCATCTTCATCATGAATCCGATGGAGAAAACTACCCGAAGGTTCAGTGATTTCTTGTGATACCGGCTTCGGCTTGTGTTTTGTCCTGAGATCGTTAAGCAGAGTCCTACTTTTCGCGAGACTTTCCGCGTCGGTAGCGTGTTCTAGCCGTTGTTCTTCGATCGTTTCTATTGGCTTCTCTAACAAAGAAATATAAGATGGTGCGTATTCCTTAGAATCTTTATTCGTATCGATGTCTTCGCCGAATTCATAGATCGGCAATCATAAATGAATAATTGAGAACAAATGTCTGTGAGACTAATACGGGTTACTACTCGCGTGAATCGAATCGACATCTATGTATACATTAAACATAGGACGTAGATCAAGACACAGATTTGCAAGCTATCGTCGCATGCGACATACCTGAAGCCGTGTAATGGATTTTCATCATCGTTTCTTTCGGAACTTCAACCGCAAAACATTTGGGTTTCGCACTCGAGACAAGAAATTGTGGGAGACCTTGGACTGAGTCGAATGACACGCAACTCCAAATTAATGCCCAAAAGAACACCAGCGAAGTTGTACCGAAGCCTGCCATGGTCAAAGTAGAAGAAATGAGTGATTGGGTTCACCTTGTTTGTGTATACGAGTATGTCGAAGGCGTCTCTATCTTCTCATTCTTGTCGACACATACCATAGTCTTTTTTCTCCATTTATGTCTGGAAACAACATAGAGATATCGACTCGTTCGATCTAAGGTTGAAATATAGTCGGTATGTGAAAAAAAAGCACCGGACGAAAACAGATGATGATTTTGTCCCCTCGATCGAGAGAAGAGATGCGACAAGCCCACCACAAGGCCTAGACCCAACCTTGCCCTCCGCTGTTTGTAGATATTGTAGCGTCTTCAACATTAATCACAAGTCCTTCCGTTGATAATTCGCTAGCAAGAATTGCAACAGGTTTGTCGGAAGTCTGATACTGTACTCAACAACATCTCGTGGAAGCAGAAGTCGATTCGAAAATGAATAGTTGCACGGAGACATCACACCGACGATTGTACTCTAGTCAAATGGGGCAGAATTCATCGTCTTCGCTGTACCTCCGTAATTTCTGTCCATTATGTATTTGCTATCTATATTTCCTTTCGATGATCGTGATGGTAAATTGTTTCACAACGATAACCACGCATGTTTCCAAGTCTACGTTCCATGCCCAGATCAAATCAGGGAGAATCGAGTCACCCGTGAAATGGAATAAAGTTCCTGGATTTATCTTGACCACGAGATCAAAAAACTCTTCATGCTGCCGGGCTCGCGAAAATGACAATAATAGCCTCGACGAACGCGATAGTAGCGGGAACAATAATTCTAGACAGTTCCAACATACCCTGGCGATTTTGAGCATGCCATACACATCTACCGACAAAATTGCCAACGAGGCGATTCTAGATCAGGCTATTCAACAAACTCGAAAATTGAGTGTGGTCCTTCGATGTCAGAATGATGAGGAAAGAAACGCGCCGTCCCTATCGCGCTTACGGAGATATGTGGGAGAAGTTTATTCTACCTTATGGGATGCGGTGTCTCTTAGTGACAACGAGGACGACGCTACTATGAGTGCTCACGAAAGCGATTTTTGTGACGTAGTTGTCTATCCCCAGAATCTACCAAATGCTGCACCCGAATCGTGGATTCATGATGTTGCCAAAGATCTTGATTCGGTATGTAGTCATGATTCGATATGTGGCTGGATCTCCTCCTCGGCTATGGGACGGGGCAAACAATTTCAGTTTAGCGAGGGAATGGGTGCAGGAGGACTGGATGCGCATGTTCGGGCCATTAATGCCGACAGAAAGTATAGGAACCTTTCACCCGTGGTTGCCATCCATGTCAACCCATGGCCAAAAGGAGCATCGACCGAATGGCAGGCAAATAATAATGTTATCTTTCTCGATGACGACAGTACCGACGATGAAGGTGACAGCGAAAAGCCTAGTGCTGTTGTCAAGAGTCGCAAAGAAAGAAAAATTGCAAATGATGGTATTACTGATAGAAACAACGAACGCGATGTCGTAGATGTCGGTATGATTGGTGGAGCACGCATACCGACAGGATGTCTATTTCAAAAAGTAGCCGTCGCGGGTACATTTGATGGCATGCATTATGGGCACCGTAAGCTATTGACATTAGCTATTTCATCCGTCAACCCGCAAAGTGGTGAGCTATTGGTCGGGGTAACAGTAGACGAAATGTTGAAGAACAAGTCCTTTAGCGAAGACATACCCGATCTCGAGGAACGCATGCGGGGAGTGCGAGACTTTGTCTATCGTCTAGCGCCAGGAATAAAAAATCGAGTGCGATTTATACCGATTGCAGACGAATACGGTCCACCAGGTACATTAGACGAAGGTCCGAACTTTGATGCTCTAGTATTAAGTCACGAAACACTGGATAATGGACATAAGTTGAATGAACATCGAACTCAAACTTTGGGTTTGGAACCATTAACGTTGTTGTGCACACGTCGAACAGAGCCTCATGGTATGAGTAGCACTGCATTACGACGCCGGCGGAGGGACAAGAAATTGCGTAGAGAAAAGACATAATCGAAAACATCTTCCTTTGGATCTACTAAGAGCGATTAAATTACTCTTCTTTATAAGATATTAATGATCATTTCACAACGTATCGAAAAAGTTTATTTATTTATAAACTATTACATCTTTATTGACCAACCCCAACGTTGAATGTTCTAGACACAACGGATTGTCATGCCGATGAGATCTGGATTGTTGGGGTCGGCGTAATACAAATCGACGGAACCCGATACTCCCACGTACAATCCGGTTCCGCCGGATATAGGTAAATCGAACGACAAC
>Ga0115013_10001100_pt1 | contig 15838 bp, 27 predicted proteins | sample SouAtlMetagenome_2_FD_88686 | JGI IMG/M metagenome (GOLD analysis project Ga0115013, IMG submission 88686) | Marine eukaryotic phytoplankton communities from Atlantic Ocean - South Atlantic ANT15 Metagenome | ecosystem: Environmental > Aquatic > Marine > Oceanic | place: South Atlantic Ocean...
AAATTTACTTACAGGTGGAACAAGGATTCAGTTTAGAACACCAGAGCTGGTGCTTTAGTAACGGTATTAAGATATATATAGTACCTATAAAACAACATATTTACATTGAGATTAATGATAATGGACGTATTACCAGGTCTACTAAAACTTATAAAAATCAAAAGATAGCTTCTAATAAAATATGGGAGCTTTACAGTTACTTATATCTACGCTATTGTAAAAATTAAAAATTTATCTTACATTTGTAGCTCATTATACATATTAGACACATAAAAAAGAGGGTATGAATTCAGAATTAGTAAGTATTAGTAAGGTTAAGATGAACAAATCTAACCCTAGATTTATTAGAGATAATAAGTTTAACAAATTAGTAGCAAGCATAAAGGAATTCCCAGAAATGCTAAAACTCAGGCCAATAGTAGTAAATGAAGATATGATAGTATTAGGCGGTAATATGAGGCTGAAAGCCTGTAAAGAAGCTGGCCTAAAAAAAGTACATATTGTTATGGCTACTGATTTAACTGAAGAACAGCAAAAAGAATTTATTATTAAAGACAATAATAGCTTCGGTGAGTGGGATTGGGATATTATTGCTAATGAGTGGAATGAAGTAAAGTTAGATGAGTGGGGCCTTGATGTTTGGAAAGGAGAGCCAGAGAGCGATATGAGCTTACTAGATGATTTTGACGACTCTATAGTAGATGATATGCAAATGGGCGTAAAGAGAGGTATACAGATACCCTTTAATCTAGAACATTATGAAGAAGCCTTTGAGCTTATTAAGTTCTTTAGAGATAGAGGAGATTATGTAGGTATGCTAATAATACAACACTTAAAACAAGTAAGAGCAGAATATGAAAAAAATTGAATTAGTAAAACAAGAGCATAGCGTTACTATTGGGGACGACTGCGGAGATTTAACACCTAATGTAACAGAAGATAGCCTCTTTGTAGAGAACGGAGAAGTTATAGGCTTCTACATAGCAGACCTAGCGAAGTACTCGGAAAAGGCCTCTAAATTGGCGCATTTAGCTAATAATGAATTACGCTCTAAGCGTGTGCCTAAGTCGGTTATGAAGCGTTCATCTGGTTTTGATAATCCTGAAAATGATGTATCACAATACAGTACAATACTAGGAAGCTGTTTACCTAAGCCACACTTAGGACGTACATATGCTACTAGAAGCTCTGTACATAATGTAGAGTCAGCTAAGAACTTTGTAAAGGCTATGTATCTCTTATGTAGAGAAGCGGAAGAAATTATAAAGGAATTAGCGCCCTCCATATTTGAAGAACAGAAAAAACTTATAGAGGAAACAGTACCTGAAAAATGGAGATTCGGAAGGCTATTTACAAGTAGCATTAGTAATTATAATATACCTGCAAATTTTCATATTGACCACGCGAATATTAAAGGCTGTTGTAATGTTATAATAGCAAAAAAGAATAACGCTACAGGAGGACACACAACAGTACCTGATTATGGCGCTACAGTTAATAGCTGTGATAATAGTATGTTAGTATATCCAGCCTGGAGGAATATTCACGGAGTTACTCCTATTATTCCTACTAGCAAAGACGGTTACAGAAATACACTAGTTTTTTATCCTTTAGCTGGCTTTACAGATTTATAGTATATTTGTACTATGAGTAAAACGGAGCAAAAAAAAGAAGCATTACTAGAAGCTCTAGAGATGTCCTTAGGAGTAGTTACTACAGCTTGTAAGCGTGTAGGTATTACTAGAGGCACTTACTATAATTGGCTTAAAGATGATAAAAAGTTTAGAGAAGCTGTACAAGATATTAATAATATAGCCTTAGATTTTGCTGAGAGTAAACTCTATGAGCTTATCAAGACAAATAATGTACCAGCAACTTTATTCTATCTAAAGACCAAAGGTAAATCTAGAGGTTATATAGAAAGGTCTGAAGTTAGTGTAGAGGGTAATTTCAAATCTAAAGTAATCGAATGGACTCCAGCAGAGTAACGGAATACTGTAATAAACAATTCTATCAGTTAGTAAATTCAGATAAGCGTATCACTATATTACAGGGTGGAGCTAGAAGCGGAAAAACTTATTCCTGTTGTCAGTATCTAGTATATAGATTAACTACTACTAAAACACCTATGACTATTACTATTATCAGAGATAGTATGCCCTCCTTAAAGCGTTCAGTAATGAGAGATTTTTTTAATATACTAGATAAGCTAGGACTATATACACTAGGTAAGCATAATAAGAGTGAGAGTACCTGGAGCTATAACGGCTCAGTAGTACAAATGTTAGGAGCTGATGACCCAGCTAAACTAAGGGGAGCTAAGCACGATATTGCTTTCATTAATGAAGCTAATACTGTTGATTACGAAACTTACAGGCAAATAGCTATGAGAACAACAGAGAAGATTATAATTGACTTTAACCCTAGTGAAGCTGTAAGCTGGTTATACTCTGAGCTTATAGATACAGAAAGCCCAGATATAGATTTTCATATTAGTACTTGGAGAGATAATAAATTCTTACCTCAATCTGTAATAGATGAGATAGAGAAACTTAAATCTAGAGATGAGGATTACTATAACGTATTTGGACTAGGACAAAGGGCTGTATTTACTAAAAGGCAAATCTATACAACCTGGCAGTATATTGACTATGTAGAATTCCCTGATATTGATTACTGTTTAGGCTTAGATTTTGGTTACTCTCAGGACTGTACAGGGATAGTAAAGGTAGGTAGGCATAATGATAAGCTATATGTAAAGGAAATCTGTTATCGTAAAGGTATGACTAACAAGGATATAGCTAATTTTATTAAAGAGCACAATCTAGAAGATTTATTAATAGTGTGTGATAGTGCTGAGCCTAAGAGTATAGAAGAACTTAGACGAGAGGGCCTTATGGTTAAGCCCTCTATAAAAGGTGCTGGTAGTGTAAACGCTGGTATTAGTAAGCTAAAGGAGTTTGAAGTATTTATTAGTAAGTGTAGTAGGAATATATTTAAAGAGCAACAAGGCTACTTATGGGAAGAACTGAAAGACGGTACTATTATTAACAAGCCTATTACCTCAGCACCTGAACATTTATTAGACGCTTTGAGATATGCTGTATACACAAGATATAAGTATAATGACAGCTTCTTTATAGTATAAAAATTAATTTTTGTATTTTTGAAAAAAATTTATAGTAATTCATATGGGACTTATCGATAACCTGAGAGCCTTATTTAAAAACTCACAAAACACTAACGAACAATATAATAGAGCTGTATACAATTGGCTAGGTCAATCTGTAATATGGAATAGTGAAAATGATGATACCTATATAGATAAGGGTTATAGGCAAAACGCTACTATATACTCTATAGTTAACCTAGTAACTAAAACCGCCTCTAGTATTCCATTAATGGTATATGAGAAAGTAAGAGAGAGCTCTTATCAGAAGTATAGAAATATGACAAGCGGTATTATTACTAAAGAATCTATTTTACAAAGTAAGCTACTTAGAAAGGAAGCTCTAGTAGAGCTAGAAGATACTGAGCTACATAAGCTACTAGAAAGACCTAATCCAGCTCAATCGTTTAGTAGCTTCTTACAAGAAATTATAGCGTTTGGTATGCTTACAGGCAATAGATATGTTTATGGTATAGGTCCTGATACAGGCGTTAATCTAGGAAAATTTAAAGAGCTATATGTATTACCCTCTCAAAAAATGGAGATAGTATCAGGTGGATTAATGCAACCTGTAAAAGAATATACTCTACAGTATAACGGAGAGTATAAAATACCAGCAGACGCTATCTGTCATATAAAAGATTTTAACCCATATTTTGACGGCTCAGGCTCTAATCTATACGGCCAGAGTCCGCTTAAAGCTGGATTAAGAAGTTTAACTACTAATAACGAAGCTGTACAAACAGGCGTAAAATATCTACAAAATCAAACGGCTAGAGGTATACTTACAACTCAAGAAGAGGACGGTATCAATGAGGTACAGGCACAACAGTTAAAGGATAAATTTAGACAAGCTCATCAAGGAAGTAATAACGCTGGAGATATTCTTATTAGCCCTAAAAAAATGTCTTGGGTAAATTTTGGATTATCGGCTACTGATTTATCACTAATAGAACAATATAACGCCTCAGTAAAAGACCTTTGTAATATATACAATGTTCCTGTACAGATGTTGAATAATACAGATAGCGCTACATATAACAATATGAAAGAGGCTAAGAAAGCACTCTATCAACAATGCGTAATACCTCAACTGATAAACATTAGAGATGAATTTAACAGGTGGCTAGCTCCTAAGTTTGGAGATAAAATTTGTATTGATTTTGATTTTACTAGTATACCAGAACTACAAGAAGAAACAGAGAAGCTAGTAGACCAAATGGCTAAATCTTGGTGGCTTACTCCTAATGAAAAAAGAGAAGCTATGAGCTTTGGTGTTGATAGTGAGTCAGAAGCATTAAACGATTACTATATACCAGCTAATTTAATACCAGCTAATGGTAGTGATATTAACTTAGTAAATCCAACATTACCTGTAGAACAAGAACAAACAAAGCCTGTAGAGGCTCCTACATATAGCACACAAGAAGAAGCTGAAGCAGAAGCTGAAAGGCTAGGAGGCTCAGGCTTCCACACTCACGAGCAAGGAGGAGAAACAATTTTTATGCCATTTTTAACGCACGAAGCATACGAACAAGCTGTCAAATATGTCAAAGGCTTTAAACACAGCGAAGTGTCCGCAAATGTGCTTAAAAACGTACCAGCGGACGTATCTCAGCCTGACGGCCAGGCCAAAATTTTGAAGCAAGAAAGTTACGATACTTACCCACAAGGAGCTACTAATAATGCTAAAAGAATGATAGCTTGGAGGGAAAAATACGGTAGAGATGATGTAAAGGGCGGTACTGTTATAGGCTGGACTAGAGCCTCTCAATTATCTAAGAGAGAAGCTCTATCAGTAGAAACTCTTAAGAGAGTAAAGTCATTTTTAGCAAGGCATAAAGAAAACGCAAAAATAGACCCAGATTTGAAAGGCACTCCCTGGAAAGATAAAGGCTATGTAGCATATAATCTATGGGGTGGAGAATCTATGAGAACTTGGGTAAATAGGTTGTTCGACAGATTAGACAATGAGTAAATTTTACGATAGTTTTAGAGGTGCATACGCAAAAGCTAGAGGTATTACTGAGAAAAAAGTATTACCTAAGGTGTACAATTACTATATAGAACAATTCACTAAGATTACTAAAAGATTTTTAGAAACAGGCTCTTATAACCCTATAGGATTTTTCCAACAGAAATTTATTACTGATTTATACGCCCATATCTATATTAATACAGGTATGTATTTTGTTTTATGGTATGCTGATAATTTTAGAAAATATACTAATAAACAAATAAATCCTGAGTTATACTTACAAGAATGGGAAGCTACCTTTAAGTGGTACTCTATACAAATGGCTGAGGTCTGGGGTCCTGAGATTACTAGGACCGCTACAAAATCCGCTATTAGAACTTTTGAAGCCCTAATGAAAGACCCTGAATTTGCTATGTTAGGAGTTGAACAGAAAGCAAAAATATTATCTAGAAAACACGAACATATAGGTATGGTTAATAGTAAAAGAATTATTACTACAGAAACTACAAGAATATCAAACTACGCCTTAGAACAGTCAGCAACAACATTATTTGATGCTCAATACTTAAAAAAATATTGGATAGCCTCTATTGATGGCGCTGAAAGAAGTTCTCATAATGTTGCTCACTATAAATATCAGGACGGAATACCTATGAAAGAGAAATACAATGTAGGCGGAGAAATGTTAGATAGACCAGGAGCTGGATATTTAGCAGAAAATAATATTAACTGTAGATGTGTTAGTGTAGCGCTACCTGTTCCAGATGCAGAGGCTAATGTAGAGTTAGATAGTTTTGGTTTCGGTATGGCTGGAGGTAAGACTACTAATTGGTACTAATAATAAAAAAAATCTTATCTTTACAAAAATTTTAATATGGAATTAATATACAAACAAAGTCCTTTAGGTGAAGTACAGGACATAGATAGCAAGAATGGTATAGTAAAAGGCTATGCTAGTTATTTTGAGAATAAAGATTCTGATAATGATATTATCAAGAGGGGTGCTTACAAAAAGACCATTGAGGAAAATGGTTATAGAGTAAAATATTACTATCAGCACAAACTAGACCAACCTTTAGGGAAGATGAGAGAGCTATATGAAGATGAGAAAGGGCTTATGTTTGTAGCAGAAATACCTAAAACTACTCTAGGGAATGATGTATTAGAATTAATGAAAAATGGTATTATTACTGAGAATTCAGTAGGAATAATGCCAATACAAAAAGAAATTAAAGAGGGTTATAGAGAATTAACTGAAGTAAAGCTGTATGAAGTGTCAGCTGTTAGTTTGGCTAGTAATGACCAAGCTAAAATACTAGACGTTAAAGGAATGAAAAATTTTGATGATGTTTACAAAAGATATGATAATCTTTGTAAGCTCATTAGAAAAGGCAATATCTCTGATGAAATGGGGTATGCCTTAGAAGCAGAAATCTTAAAGCTAAAAGGATTTTTTACAGATTTAACTACTCAGCCAGCAGAAGCTACTGAGCCAGAAGTTAAAAATGATAGTTCAGCTTACAGATTGTTAATAGATAAATTAAAATAAATTTTAAACTTTTAAATCTTTTAGAAATGAATGATGAATTGAAAAAAGAGATGAATGAATTAGGCGACGTAATAGACGCTAAAATTGAAAAAGCATCTCAACAAGCAATAGAGAGAGCAGACCTAAAAGCTGATGAAACTTTAAAGCGTGAAATTGATAATCTAATGAACAAATTTAACGAGCGTATGGACGCTGTAGAAGTTGCTCAAAAGAAAAACGCTGAAGCTAGTAGTGCTACTACAAAGAGCTTTAGAAGCGCTTTAGATGAAAAATTAGCTGAGGGTGCATTAGATGCCTTTACTAAAGGTAATGCAAATGCTACTACTCTAGAAATTAAAGCCGATATGACTATTGGCGCGGACTTTACAGGAGACGTAATACCTCCTACTAGAGTTCCAGGATATAAGTACGACCCTACAAGAACTTTCCATATGAGAGATATTTTAGCTCAAGGAAGTACAGATAGTGATGTTGTTAGATATGTACAAGAATCAGGATATTCTGACGGTAATGCACCTAAGAATGAAGGCCAAACATTAGGTCAATCTGATTTTGATATGACAGCTGTATCTGTTCCTGTAGAAAAAATTGGTACTTACTTTAGAATCTCTGAAGAAATGATGGATTCTACACCTCAATTATCTGCATATTTAAGTGCAAGAGCACCAGAAAAATTATTAGCTGTAGAAGATACTCAGATTATATCTGGTAACGGAACAGCGCCAAATCTTAACGGATTATTAACGTCAGCTACTGGTTTTACAGGCGCTGGTTTTACAGGTGCTGTTGCTAACGCTAATCAGTTTGATGTTTTAGCAGTTGCTCTTAATCAGTTAGCAGTAGCTAATTACTCAGCTGATTATATTTTACTTAATCCTGTAGATTGGCATAAACTAAGCCTACAAAAAGCTACTACTAAAGAATATTTAGTAAGTGATTGGCAAGCTGGTATGGTGCCTAGAATTATGGGTGTTCCTGTAATTCCTACTACTGCAATTGATAGTGATAAGTATATCGTTGGTAATTTTGCTCAAGGAGCTCAATTATGGATTAAAGATAACGTATCATTAGGATTCTTTAGAGAGGACGGTACTAACGTAAGAGACGGATTTGTAACAGTAAGATGTCAAGAGAGAATTACTCTTGCTACTTACCTAGCAAACGCGTTTGTTCACGGAGATTTCTCTGCTGACATTACGACTATCGGAGCATAATAGTAAGGTAATACTATAAAAATCAAGAGGTCTATTTGGGCCTCTTTTTTTTTGCATTTTTTTAAAATTTTGACAAAACCGCATATACGATTTAAGGCCATTTTTGGACGTTTTGCGGGACTTTCCTACCTCGCTGACATATCACATTCAAAAATTTTTGTTCTGCCAGCAGTCGAATTTTTCCAGAGAAGAAAAAAACACGAAATAAAAAAAATAAAAAAAAACTTTCATTTTTGTTTGGAAAATCAAAAAATAGTTAAGACATTTGTACCAACAATAACAACACAAAATTTTACATTATGACAACAGTAAGCAACACTAAAGAAATCCACTCAATCAATATTGAAAAAGTGGTAACTCCTAGAAACCTTAATGATATTAGATTCAGTACACCTGGTTACCCAATGGGAAAATCAAGTTACAAGGTTACATATATGAAAGGTAATCAAGTAATAGTAAAGCACTTTGCTTCTAGAGAGTTCACTAATTTCCTATCAACAACGTTAGACGCGTTTATCAAGTAATATTAATAATAACACTAAAAAACAACAACAATGTCAAAAAAATCAAAATCAGTATTCGTAGAAAACAATCAAACAGTAATCCAGGCAAGCTGGATAAGATGCTACAAGATAGCTAGCTTTATAGGAGAAACAGGACAGATTAACATTTGTGCTGATAACCTAGAGCAAGTAAAGGAGCAATTATCTATCGTAAGAGAGGGTCTAATGTACCTGGAAAATTGGGAGTTTGACCTTAACCCTAATTCAGGGTTATATACACCTCCTAGTGAAGTAAAGCAAGTAAAAAAAGAGATTGCTACTCTTAAGACACTAGAGGAACATTTAATGGACTCTGAAAGAATTTTATCATAACACTAATAATAACACTAAATAACAACAATTATGAACACAACACTAAACACTTTCGTAACAGCTCAAGCTCAAACATTTTTCCTTTTAACTGATAAGCTCGAAAGAGATTACTCAAGAGGATTTATTTCTGAAGCAGAATACAAGAACTCTTTAAGAGAACTGAACTCAGCTGTATAAAGTCGTTAGGGCGACTCTAAATAGGTTACTAAGCCCTAAGCGTTTGCCTCTCAGGAGGCAAGGAAACAATAACAGGAGGCAACTCCACAAAACACAAAAAAATGTTTATCAAATTAACAGAGTTCGAATGGTTAAAAGTTAGTCAAGCAATGAATTGCTACAGAGCAACACTAAAGAGAGAGCACGACGACCTTTGGGCTAGAAGAAGTAAGGACCTTAACGACTTTTGCGCTTTTACACATAAGGCGTTATCTGGTAAGATTAATCAAACGCTATTAGTAGAAACTAATATGCACAGCCAAACTAGGGAAATATTTGCTGAGTACAAAGAGAACTATGAAGGCAAATTTGTAGTAACACAAGGTCAAGCTCTATTTATGCTAGAGTGCCTTTATAACTACTTGTCGCACAATAGATTAGAGCTACAGAAGCATACAGAAAGTACTAATGGATATATGGCTCATTCTTACAGTTCAACAATAGAAGATGTAAGAAACTTAATAGGGAAGCTACACGGTACAGTAATGTACCAAACTATGCACAGTACTATTACTACTGCTAGGTACATTGAAGAATCTCTACCAGGTTTAGGAGAGCACACAGAGTACACTCAAAGAATGAACGCATAATCACTAATACTAATCAGGGCGTGTAAAAGCGCCCTTTAATAACAACACTATGAACACACAACAATTAATAGAAAATTTTGAACTTAACCAGGCGGTAATCTACGGAACAGATTATACGCAAGTAATTAACACTATAAAGCCTAGTAACAATGAAACATTATCAGTATACTAAAGAGCGTATAACAGGAATGGCTAAAGTAGCCACTATTACAGACCTAAAAACAATAGTAATTAATCTAAAGAAAAAAATGATTATACCTGTATTATACAAAGGCTACGCGGAAGATAAGCTAATTTTAGACATATGTTCTGCTGAGCTGGAGAGTCGTTTGAGCGACTTAAAATAGCGTTTAAGCTCAAAGCGTGCGTATAGCTAGGTCAAGTGCTATACGCGGTACGAACTTGCCTTAAAACGGCTTAAAATACTTAAAAATATGACATACGATGAAACAAGAGAAGCATACGAAATCTACGAATTAGTAGAGAGTAAGTATAACCTTACTAGCACTCTGAAGCGAAGATTAAGACAATTTTCTATTCAAGAGCTAAGAGAATTAAGGGTCTTTATAGAAAGGGACCCCAATCTTACAATGTTTTTGCCTGGATTAGCACAATAATAGTAAGTAATAGTTATATGAACTTAAGTGAATATAACTATTACTATACTACTAATAACAACACTATGAAAGACGAATTACTACAAGAATTACAGAAGCTCGAGAAAGACCTAGTAGCACTATCATTATTTTCTACTGATGATAATGAGAGAAGCGCTATGATGAGAAACTATACTACTGTAAGAAAAACAATCAAATATATTACTAATAACTAAATTTTACATTATGAGTGAAAACTTAACACCCCCAGAAAACGTTATTTCTAGAGACGATTTACAAGACAAAGTTCTAGAAGCATTATCTAATGACGGTTGGCCTTATCCCTCTGAACTAACAGAGGAAGAACTAAGAGAAGCCGTAATAAATCACGATAATATTACTTACTATGAGCCTAATAGCCTTAATTGGTCTGATATGGTTGAAAAAGCCGACCTTAAAGGGTGGTTAGAGGACCTAGCCTGCGGTACTAGTGTTTATATACTAACAGATGAGCGTATGCGAGGCTTAAGACAAGGATATAACCTACAACAAGACGTATATGTTGATTTGTACGGAGCTGAGGACCGTATCTATGAAGCTCTTATTAGCGGTTACAGTATTGCTATTGACTTTGAAGATGAGCTAGATATGCGCGAAGTATGGGAGCGTGCCTATGATGATATTAGGGACGTTAAAGAGCAAGAATACTACAGCGACCTAGAAGATGAGTATGACGAAGTAGTAGATGAATACTAGCCTACAAGAGGACAGGGCCTCTATAAATAGTACTTAAGCCCTGAGCGTTCCCCTAGTTTTGTGTTGTTCATTGTTGTTGTACTAGGGGAGGTGTAACTAAAAAATTTTTACTAATGAAACACACTATTGACTTTTTAATTCAGCGTATTAGCAGATTAGAAGCTACTATGAAGCTGAAAGATGAAAAAATAGCAAGCCTTGAGGCACAGCTCGAAAACAAACGAAACATTAACCCTAATAAAGAAAACTATGGCAGATAAGATAACATTTTGGAATACCCTAGAGAGGGAATTACCTACTGAGATAAAGCTCAAAGTAGTAAAACACATTTACGCCCTTGAAATAGGCAAACCTACAAGCTCACATTATGAATCTAACAGATATGATGTAAGATTATATACTGAGTACACTAATGATAGCTACGAGTTTTTTACTATCAATTATGACGGCATACAAGAAACTTTTACTTATATGCACGATGATTACTGTAACTACATAGCTAACCTAATTCAAGAAGAAAAATACACTAGTATTTACTGTGATGATGAGGAGATATACGAATCAGTAGAGTACACACTAGAAAATATTTTTAATGACCTTACCTGGAACAAACTAGAAACAATAGAGAATGCTTTACAAGAACTTAATATAGATATGAAATGGAAAGTTTAGAACTATACACACTAAAAGGGCTTCACACATTTATAGAGAAAGAGCTAGATGATAGTATCTCTATACCGAAGCTAAAGAACATATACAGAGAAATTAGAGCTAAATATTTTGCTCGTTCTCTAGAGAATCTAGATATGTATATCGAGCTTGATAATCACGAGTACAGGGTAATAGGTAGCTGGTGTATTGATGAAGTACACTTAGAATCTACTAAGGATATAGTAACTGAGTGTTACTTTACTGAAACAAACCTAGATGAGCTCTGGTGGATTAAGATTGACTGGAAAGCTACAAGTAATACAATAATAGAAGCAGACGGCTACGGTAATATGTTTGCTTCATATGACCATTATGAATATGAGTTTGATATGGATAACAGAGCTAGCCTCTATTTTTTTAGAACTAATTAATACATAACGATATGGATAACACACAAGAAGATAACACACAGGAATACAAAAAGAATCTAAAACGACAAATGCTACAAAAAGAAATCAAGGAGATTATAGCCAGAAATACTGGAATTAGGTTACGGATTATTAAGATGACGTCTGAGATGAATTACAATATAACACTAATAGAAGATTATGAAAAAGAACTCAAGAACTTATAAGACCGTACAGGACGCTCTGAATCGCGTAAAGCGTAATATGCGTGTGCGAAAAGAACGTAAAGAAAAACTAGAGAAAGTATTTTTTTATTGTATATTTACAATTACACTATTCATTATTACAATAATTTTTTTAAAATTAGAGTATTGGATAGATAAGATTTTACAGATAACCTGATTGTTTTCTTTGTAAATTTGGTTTTTTAGTCCGAGACCCTTACTGTTGTGAGGGTCTTTTTTTTGTTTTATACGTTTTTTGGCATTTTGCGGTAAGATTTTGTATATTGGTAGGTGATACACCTTAAAATCAGCAAACATTGCTTAAAACGTCCAAAAATGAGCTTAAAACGTATATTGACGACAAAAATTTGGTGGGCTGTTGCGCTGAATATATTTTTGCAACTCGCTGTATGCAACAAGGGTATTTAGTTAGTATGCCTTTATTACAAACTTCTAAGTATGACTGTATACTAGATGTTAATAAAAAATTACTAAAGATACAGATTAAAAGTATAGGCGTAAATAGGAGGAGAGATAAAGGAAAAAATAGTGTACAAATTGTACTAGCCAGGACTCAGGACTTTTATAATAGAGAAGATGTTGATTACTTTGCAATATATCATAGAGAGCTTGACGGCTTCTTTATCATAAAAAATAATCAACAAAGGAGCATAAGAATTAACATTAACGGAAAGTATAAAGAAAATTTTAATAACTTTGCTCTATTCTTACATTAAGTTAAGTTTGTTTTCTTACATAAGTTATAGTTTGTTACTAAAAGGGCTACTAAATAAGTAGCTCTTTTTTTTGTATCTTTACTAAAAATATTTTACTAATGAGGCAAATAAAGATAATAGCTACTTCAGGCTCAGAGATTGTTAGTACAAGTGAAGCTAAGGCTTACTTAAGGGTAGATTTCTCAGATGATGATACACTAATCGACCGTATGATTGTACAGGCGCGTATTTGGTGCGAAAACTATATATCTAGAGATATAGTAGCCAAAACAAGGGTATACTATTTGCCTAGTACTAACGGTACATTTGACTTACCGTTTGCTCCTGTAGATAGTATTACGCACGTTAAGATTGACTCTGTTGTTGCTACATATAATGTACTAGGCCTTAATAATGAAACTATCGAGCTCAACGCTGGAGAATCTGAAAAGGTAGATGTACGCTATGTAACTCTAGGAATGTCTGATGATTTACTAAAGAATGCAGTACTACAATTAGTAGCGTCTTACTATGAAAATAGAGGGGACTTTATGGTTGGTAGTACAGTAAACGAAGTGCCTACTAATGTCAAATCTATATTAGCCTCCTTTAAGTCAATGTACATATAATGGCAAAACAATTTCAACCTGGTAAACTAAACAAAAGAATACAATTTCTAGATTGGACTACTATTGACGATGGTTTCGGTGGTCTTTCTGAAAGTAGTGTATCAGTAGTGGCTACAGTTTGGGCGCACGTGAAAGAGGTTAGAAGTACAGTAAATGACCTAACAAAACACGGAGAGGTAGGTAATAGAGTAGAAACTGAATTTTATATTAGAAAAAAAGCAGTAAATATACAAGACGATTTTCTTATTAGATTTAACAGTAAAGATTATAGAATTAACGCCTTTTATGATAGTGAATTAGATTACTACATAAAAATAATAGCTACTATACAAGATGACTAATAGTGCAGTAATAGTATCTCCAGCTGATATGAAGCGCCTACAGAAAAAAATGGGTAAGCTAAAGTTATTTAGTACTGCTGGCTTATCTACTGAAATAGCGCATACGTTATTAGATATAACTAAAAAAGCTGTTAGGAGAGCTCCTGTTGCTGGTAAAGGTAAAAGTGGTGGTACACTAAGACAAAGTATTAAACCAACTATACAAGGTCTTACAGGTTATGTAGAGGCTTCAGCTCATTATGCTCCATATATGGAGTTTGGTACAGGTAGTGCTTATAGTAGCTCACAATTAGACGCTTTAGGTATACCTACTAGCTACTCAGCTCAATTTTTGGGTAAAGGCATTAGAGAAGTAACTCTAGAGCCTAGACCATTTTTATTTAACTCAGCTAGAGAAGCATTTGGAGCTATGTTAGGTAGGTTAGATATTAAAATTAGAAAAGAACTAAACAAATGAGGTCAGTAACACAATACATAAGAAAAACATTTATAGACGCCCTTAGTAATAAAATCTATCCTACTATAGGAGGAGAACTATTAAAAGACGGTAGCTTTACTAATGCTAGTAATTGGTCTGCTGGTGGTGGCTGGTCTATTACTAATGGTGCTGGTGCTTTTAGTGATAATAGTAGTGGCGGTCTTACAGCTCAAACCTTACTCACTAGTACAGGTTATCTAACAAACGGTAAAAAATATTTAATATCCTTTGATATTGTTACTGATTACGCACACGCTAGCATATGGATTGGCACCTCTAACGGACAAGACGCCTATGTAAATGGTAACTATACTCAGTACGCTAATGGACATCACGAAATACCTTTTACTATTAGCACTACACAAGACCCTATTAACTTAGCATTCTATGCTACTACAGGCAATCCAGGTCCATTTAATATAGATAACATTAGATTAATACAATTAAGCAGTACTACAGCTATCAAGTTATATAATAAAGTGCCTAGTAATGTATCATATCCTTTCATAAGAATATACAGCCAAGAAGAAAGACAAATAGATAACAACAATAGTAGATTTATGAAAGACGTTATTACTCGCTTAGAAGTAGTGCATAGAAACACTACAGCTAGTGGTGGAGAGCTACTAAATAACAGTATAGTAAATCAAATTACTAGTATATTATTACCAAATCCTGGAGAATCTTTACCTATAACAGATTACAATATCAGTATATATAGTACTGAGCTTCTTGGTGTTACAAACTTTCAAGACACCTTTAAGGACTTCACATATCACCGCTCAATTATAGAAATTTCTACTAGAGTAGAGTTAGTATAATTATATTAAATATTTTTATTATATTTGTAGTGTAATCTTGTAAAAATTACTGGCAGAGAAGTAAGTTTTTGTGGGTCGCTCTGAGGCCTGGAGATTACTAAGAACTAAGGGGTACCTCTTTGGATTAATAGAGATTCCTCTGTGATTCCCTACTTGCCGTAAGGTATTGTATATTCATATGTTTCTCTTAAAGTTAGAGGTACACTCCTGGTTCCGATTTGATAAATGAACAGGAGCTAATGAACGATTTTAATACACCTTTCCGCACTTTTTTCTACTCACTTAAAGCAAAAGCTATACGCTCCTGGAATAGTGCCTTAAACAGGCTTAAAATCGGTTGCAAATGCAGAGTATACAAGGACGATTACAAGAACGCTAAATGTTGTGATTGGTCGTGGAGGTAAGTGAGAACAGTAAAGTAACTTTAGACCTAAAGACAATAGGTATGATAATAGGGTTTGTTATCAGTTTAAGCTCTATGTACTTTGTTCTTAAATCAGATATAGCTTTAGCAATGCAATTACCAGAGCCAGAAGTAAGTAAAACAGAGTACGAGCTTAAGGATAAAATAATTAGAGAAGCTGTATTATCTACACAAGAAGATGTTAAGGAGATAAAAACAACACTA
>Ga0115013_10001102_pt1 | contig 15811 bp, 8 predicted proteins | sample SouAtlMetagenome_2_FD_88686 | JGI IMG/M metagenome (GOLD analysis project Ga0115013, IMG submission 88686) | Marine eukaryotic phytoplankton communities from Atlantic Ocean - South Atlantic ANT15 Metagenome | ecosystem: Environmental > Aquatic > Marine > Oceanic | place: South Atlantic Ocean...
ACTCTTTAAATGCAACCACCTCTATCTCAACCAGGTGGTTTGGGCTATATAGCCTTTGTACCTCTACTAGCGTAGAGCTTGGATACTGGCCCTCTCTAAATTTTTCTTTTCGCACCTTGCCCAGCTTTTTGAACGCTTCAATATCAGTGGTATAAATTACCTGTTTTACGATACTTTCCATGCCTAGGTTATTATCTTTAAGGGTATTTTGTATAAGGGTATAGATTTCTCTAACTTGCTCTTCCAGCGTAGCTTTATCACTTGCGATACCAGATAAGTAAACGTTGTTACCTGCAATAACAACTTGGGAGTAACCAATTTCTGCCTCCCACGGGTTATACATTTTTCGCTCTATTTTAGAATCAGCAGTAGAAATAGAACAAAAGAGCAATGTTGAGCTAAGAAGTACGAGATTTCGAACCAGTTTGATAAACAATTGAGCTCTCCTTAAAATATAATGGGTTACTTTTTCCGACTTGAGAAATAAACCGTGCAGCGCATGTTTTTATGAACGACTTACAATGCGCCTAAAAGCTCGGTTATAGAAGCTTTTAGCTCTACATCATCTTTAATCAACACTAATGCTTCCTCACCAACCTTTCTATCGCAAACTTTATTTTCATTGCTTTCCTAACCTTTAACAAGGCTAAAAGGTTCATCTGACAACGGGCTATTAACTGTAAATGAAGATAGCGCTTCGGATAGTAAGTTCAGGTAAAAATATATGCTTACAGTAACTCAACTCGCTAGAAAATATAGTATCTCACGAGCAACGCTACTCTATTACGAGCGCGAAGGCCTTCTTTTGCCCAAACCCGCACAGCTAACAGTTACTGATGGTATGGAATAAGCGAGGAGGAACGACCAGGCACAATTTTAGCTTACCGTTCTTCCGGAATGCCGGTAGCGCAAATTCTGAATTTACTACACCGAAAGGAAGTACAATCTCAGTACCATTTTTTGAAGCATCACATCCACGAAATGGGTAATAAGATCGAGATACTGAAATGGCAGCAAAAGTTTTTGGAGTCCCTTGGTATAGATGCAGCTGAAATTAAACGAATCCGAAAACTATAAAGCAATGCGAACTCAGGGGTGGAATTACCACCTAGAAAAGGAAGTTAAAAACGCGCCAGAGACCTCATTAATAATCGATTGTACGCAAGCAGATGAACGACAAAGTAAAATTTATCATGTTCCCTTCTGATTTCGACAATAACCGATAAAGGGTATACGCGCTGAATGCTCTGGCGTACATGGTCAATAGATCCTGCACACTGCCACTGCGCCATACTAGGATGATGAAACAAGACACTTTAGAGCTAAGTACCCATAACGATAGCAGTTGTGCTGCTCCCACACGGAATGTGTATTGGGCATACATCGGTTCTAAATAATGCGTGAGGACCCATTTTATACTTAATACTCGCCTCTCAATTGGGGAGCTAAATTTTTGCTAATGTTTACGCCATAACAATCAACGTTATTTATTCGTTCCTCCCATCTGGGAGACTGAGTCTCTTTCTACTAACTCAGGGATAAATAAATGAGTTTTGCTTCCAGGTGAATTAGCGGGATCGCTCAATGAGATGGCAAGCTTTGCGGCGTATGCAGCCATCTCCTCTATAGGGTAATGCATGGTCGTTAGTCTTGGCCGACACGAGCGTGCTGCAGGTAAATCATCAAAACCAATGACAGAAACATCTTCTGGTACGCGTAAACCAGCATCAAATAAAGCGTGAATAGCACCAATCGCCATCAAATCATTGTAAGCAACAACTGCAGTAAATTTTACCCCTTTAGCAAGAAGTTCTTTTATCGCCAATTCGCCCCCGTCAATGTTCGCCGTAGATTCCGCGACCGCTTTTTTGGGAAGGGTTAAACCATAGCTTTCTAATGTGTTTTTAACACTCTCTAACCGCGTGCTAGGATCCCGATTCTGGTAGATACTGGTAACCACTGCGAATTGACGATGTCCGTATGCAAGTAAATATTCAGTGGCCTTTTTAGCACCGCTTTCGTTATCTAACCACACACACCGATTCGCCAATGAAGGGATATACCGATTAATTAACACTAAACCCGGAACATCCTTAGCCAATTTGATTAACGTTTCCTCATCTGAGTATTCACTATGAAGAATAATGCCCTGACAATCGTGATTTCTGAGTGAGTTAATTGCATCAAGTTCAGATTCTGTTTTATACAAAGAGTTAGACATTAAGAGTTTATAGCCTTTTTCTCTGGCTGAGTCTTCAACCCCACTAGCTAACGTACCAAAAAACGACATTGATAATTTTGGTGTAACCACACCCAATGTATAGGTCGTTCTTTTTACTAATGCCTGCGCATTGGTATTGGGCCGGTAGCCAAGCTCATCTATCACTTTTTTGACACGAGCCTTACACGCAGCTCCCACATGCCCACCATCGTGTATCACCCTAGATACTGTGGCCGTAGAAACACCAGCCACTCGGGCTACATCCTTAATAGTTACCATTAAATTCACTCATCCAAAGTAAACATAAATCATTGAACTTAATCATTTTTAGTACTTCTATAATACAATAAACATAGCAACGATAGCATGCCAAAAATACAGGTCCCTAACGAGAGAATTAGCCGCATAGCATGCAAGGTAAAATCTGTTTGCTGGGCGCCGTTGTTTGCATCAAAGCCAATGGTATTAAGCACGATACCAGAGGTGACCAAAGCGAGAATACCAGCAAGCGCAGCTACTGAACTGAAAGCGGCAGCAAACATACCAGCCGCAGGCCGTCTGTGACTAGATTTATGTTCGTCACTTAGCTGCGCATTCAACACAGGGATAATCGTAGTTAACGCGGTCCAAACACTACTGCAGAGTATGGCATCTAAAATAATCCACCAACCTATTCCGGGTACAAAAAGAAACCATTTTAAGACTCCGCCAAAAATACTCATCAGCAACAATATTTGTAAGCTTTTTTCTTTACCTATTTTACGCGAAATTAGACTTACAAAAGGGACACTAGCAAAGCCAACAACCGCATATGCAGTCGACAGTATGCCCTTCCATACCGCACCCTGTGCTATATCTCCATCGTACACATAGTACACCAGCAAGTAATAATCCATACTGGCAGCAAATACGCTGCCACCAAGTTGCAGCAAACAAATTCCCATTAACCAACGCAATGCTCGATTGGCTATTAATAGCCGCCATGTTACTGAAAATGATACATCAGAAACGCGGGCGGCTATCTTCGTAGATTCCTTACATACTAGCGTGGGCAGCAAGGCCATCGCGCCAATTAGAACAATAGCAACACTCCACCCCACCCATTTGATTCCCACCAATATCGAGCTAAAAGAAGCCAGCCCCGCTACAGGGTAAAGCCACTGATAAAGCAAAGATGCAGCTTTAATAAAATAAGTATTAATTACCATAATCGACATTCTATGTGTCGGATCTTTGCTCACTTCATAGCTTAAGCTAGTGGTAGGAATAGCAACTAACAACGAAGCAAAATAAAACAGTAAGTAAGTCACACTAAAATACACTATTTGAGCGTCACTTGACCAACTCTGCGGAACCATCCACATAGCCCCAAAACTTATGGCACTAACAAAAGCTCCTGCGGCGATAAAGGGCTTTCTGCGACCAAAGCGACTTGTACTTTGGTCGCTTAAATGCCCAATAAATGGTGAGGCTATAATTCCAAGCCCTATTGGAAGTGCCATAGCTAAACTTAGCAAAAAGGGGTCTACGCCCATGGTCATTTGATAAAATGGGATAGCAAGCACAACAACAGCATTACTGGCAAAGGTCATAGAAAAAAAACCAGCACCTAGTGCCAATTTCTGTTTTCCCAGCGTTATGGTATAAGTCAAAGTAGAACGGTTCCCCTATATTCAATCGCCAAAGTGCTGGCGCCAGTATAACGCCAGCACTAAAGTACGTCATGAGACAGACTTAAATACATGCCCGTTCTGCTACTTAATCTCCTATAACTGCACTAGCGTAACATCCAATAGCTCTATTCCCCTTTCCGTCGCCTTATTTGACAAACGCTCTCCCATCATCAATTGCAATCCATTTAGCGCGTTAAGGTTTATGTCATTCTGCATGTTGTACGGCCCAACCGTGAATGGCATAAAAGTGGGATATGCATTTGCCATCAATACTGGAGTAGGTAACAGCTGTTTTATAGGTATAACTAGTGTTTGCCATTCTGGTTTAACCGGAAAATCGGTGCCCCATGCCAAACCGTCTTGCGCAATTAATCCGATTTTTACTCTGTCGTTGCCGCTTAACGAACGTACACGTATCACGAGTCCATTGTAGCCAGCCAAATCTCGTCCTTTGAGCTGATTGTTGTTCGCCAGCGTAGTGCGCAGCAATGCACCTGGGGTGCTTTTATCCTCATCAAAGTAACTTAGCGTGATCGTGGCGCCATCTTCTATTGCAGAAGACGCTGGCCATGCCTTTGGGTACTTAGGAGTAAATATTGCTTGGCGATCTTCGCCCGTATTCAATAAATTGATGGGGCTACCTGATGGCGTTAATAGTGTAGAGTAATATGTATTGGCCACAAAATCCCAATCATTAGGATGTCCCTTTTTATTACCTGGCCAAGTGAATGTTTGATCTTTTTGTGTCACAACAAATCCGTATTCAAGAACACCCGGTTGTTGCCATGAATTTTCCTTGGGTAGTGATACGCTATAATGCTGAGCACTATCGGTTTTCGGCATGGGAAGCAATGTAAAATCCCGATGACCTTGGTACCTGATAGCCAGCGACACCTTATCATTAGCACTATTACCCGCTAGCGTCACTTCAAAAGTTATCTTATCTGAGACGTTTCGTTGGCGTTGTGGTTGGTGCACCAACGCCAATTCACGCACGTGTATACTTGGCAAAAGATAGCGTTTATCGACATTGCCAACTGACCCTTCTTCTTTTTTCGTCAGTAAATAGACACCCGGCCCCACCTCAAAAGTGTGATTGCTTGCTCGCTGCCTTTTCTTTTTCTGGTTACCTAACGACATTTCGTCGACTTGAGTCACAAAAAATTGCTCCCCTAAATTGTTCACATTAACTGACATTTTATGTGTATTTACATACAATCGTGCTACTTCTCGTCGAAGACTAGAAGACTGATGTGGGTCCGATAACGCAAGTACATCTGGATATACCTCAAGGCGCCAAATTCCGTTCTCAATTTTATCTAGGAAGTAAGCTCCTGTGCCCGCGTAGCTAACTAAGCTTGAACTGCCAACGCCCGCAATATGTTCGAGCGTAGTTGGCTTTTTTACTGGTATAGTCGTCGTGCGAGTATAATAATATTGGGTTTCATCATTGAAAATACTCGCATTTTGTTGATAATCTAATTGTGTATCACCAAACACATTGCTTGCTGGATACTCTCGAGACTGATAATTAAGAGGTAATTGTCTGAAAACTTCTCCGGCAATTAACATGCTAATGGCTTTTTCTGGTGTATAAAGCAAATTTAAGTAGTGTGTATTGTATTCTGCGTTGGTATGAGCAATAACCGCAGGGTCGTAAGCGAACTGCGTAGCCCACTGAAAGCCAGCTTCACGAAAACTTCGCGCCATGGCCGGATACATTACACTTTGAGTGATGTCAGCGGCGTCAAATTCATATATCATTTTCGCTTTGTTATCGCACTCTGTAATGGACGAAAAAGGATTAGTATAGTGCGAGACCGCAGGCAGCATATTCCCATTTAGAGTACTATTTTTAACTAAGCCAGTGGGATACCACTGGTAAGCAATACCATCTACCGAACTTTTACATAGCGCCTTGGCATACTCTTGATCATTCCCTTGTTCACTAATATTGTAAAATAGTGGTTTATCACCTCCTAAGCTGCGTACCGTGCTGAGTAAAGATTCAACATAGCGAATACTTTCACTAGCTGAGGCTGTGTGTTTTGGCTCATTAAAAAGTTCAAAAGCGATAATATTGGGATCGTTAAACAACTGCTGCCCCGTATAACGATTTTTGTGTGTAAGCAACTGTTTCAAATAATTTTTTGTAGCAGCTATTGCACTAGGTTCCTGATTCATTTGTGCTTTAGAATAGTCTGCTGAAAAACCAGGCTCGAGGGGGTCGGGAGCGGGGTAGCCAGACCCCCACCATGCAACCGGTGTGATTATGGCGGTAATGTTTTCTTCAGCCAAGCGCATCATCAAATAATCAAATAATGCCAAATGCTCGTTATTTATTATGTTACCTTGTTTATCACTTATTAACCTATCCCACACATGCACACGATAAGCATCTAGCTTTAGCCTAGCAATATGATCTACATCCATATCGATGGCCGCTTTGTGATCGATACCAAGCTGTTTAGCCGCACGGTAGCCAAAGGCGAATGGAAGACTATAATTCACCCCAAAAAGGTGGACTGATTCACCATTGCTCCATTGTAATTCACCATTTACCACTGACGCGCTTCGGTCGGTGGCCCCAACCTTCGAACTCATCAAACTAAAAATAGATAAACAAATACCGACCAACACTAAACGTTGTTGTTTTTTCATTTTTACCACCACGTTGCGTAGAAACAAATAAGGATGAGAGAGATAACTGCAGCACTCAATTTATAACTCTTTGCCGCATTGAATTCGATATCGTTTAATTTAACGGCCCCAGGATGGTCTCGGCCTTCGCCCTGAACTAACGACACAACAACCGCGATCGTTAAACACACAATAAATACGTAACCTACACGGTCCATGAATGGCACATGCGGGAGCCAAAGTTTAGCTAAAAGCGAGAGTACAGCAGAACTTATCGCGGCCGATAATGCGCCATTTGCAGTTGCTTTTTTCCAAAATAGGCCAAGTAAGAACAGCACAACAATGCCAGGTGTAAAAAAACCTGTAAACTCTTGAATGTATTGGAAAGCTTGTTCCGCGTTACCCAATAAAGGCCTAGCCGTGAATAGCGCTATAACAATTGCACTAACGCTTGTTGAGCGTCCTATTTTCACATAATGATGCTGCGACTTTCGAGGATACAACGGGGCATAAAGATCCATAGTAAATATAGTCGATATACTATTGGTCATAGATGCAAGACTAGATAATATCGCAGCTAATAAAGCAGCGAAGATCAGCCCTCTTAACCCAACAGGCATTAGCGCCATTAACTGAGGATATGCCTGATCGGATCTCTCTAGCGGAGGAAGAAGAAGTACTGCTGCAATCCCCGGTAGCACAACGATAACGGGCATCAACAGCTTTAAAAATGCTGCAAACGCAATGCCTTTTCTCGCCTCTGTTAAGTTTTTTGCTGCCAAAGCACGTTGAATAATGTATTGATTAAAACCCCAATAAGACAGATTTATAACCCATAACCCGCCAAGCAATACAGAAATACCTGGCAAGCTTGCATAGTGCGGATTATCGGGTGTGAGGATCATATCAAATTTTTCAGGTAGCGCTTGTGTCAGATGTTCAAAACCGGCAAAGGCGCCATTGCCCTGCCCCAATTGCTCAAGCGAAATATAAGAAAGAAACAATCCACCCAACACCAATAACACTACTTGAATAATGTCAGTTAGAGCTACTGCTTTCAAACCACCATATAAAGAATAGGCTAGAGACAATATGGCCAAAAGGACTAGACTAACCGTAATACTTAAACTAGTTAAAGTGCTTATTGCTAGCGCTCCAAGCCAGAGAACAGCGGTGAGGTTTACAAAAATATACACCCCCAACCAGAACAGGGCCATCGTTACTCGAACACGACTGTCGTAACGTTGTTGTAAAAATTGTGGCATGGTGTAAATTTCACGCTTAAGAAATACTGGCAATAACCACGCACCTACAATTATCAAAGTAATCGCCGCCATCCATTCATAGGATGCGATAGCCAAACCAATGGCGTAACCCGAGCCCGACATACCAATAATTTGCTCAGCAGAGATATTCGAAGCTACCAAAGAAGCTCCAATTGCCCACCACGGCAAACTTTTACTGGCCAAAAAATAATCTTGTGTATTTTTATCATGCCCCGGTTTTTCCCGAGAGACCCACCAAGCTAAGCCTAATAAGGCTACGACATAAGAAACGACAACAGCGATATCTATTGATGCTAACAACATTGAACATCCTCGTTGATACGGTTTTCTTTAAAATAACTTAAGCAAAATTCACTATATTTCATGATGAAAATATTCCGAAACTCTCAATGATTAATCTAACGCCAAATGGCATCTCTTAGACCTGAAGCTGACACGCTTATTTGCGCATTTTTGAGTGAGTCCCCAACTTGAATGAGTAATGCACCTTGCCCCTTTGATGTTAAAACCGTGGACTGATTTAATAGTTTAATGTCGCCACTTAAAGTGACGGATAGAGGTAAACCATTGATTGGCACCACATTCCCATGCTTGTCGAGCACTTGAGCGTAGACAAATATGATATCTTTCACGCCTACCTCTGGCGCGACGCCACTAATATCAGTGGTAAGGTTAAGTGAATAAGGAACATCTGGAGTGGTAACTTCATGAATGGCTACCCGGACCCCATTTATAAAAGCTTCGGCGCGAAGAGTGCCTGCTTGAAATGCGTCTACCTGAAATTCAAATGGTGGGTGACGAAGGTGGGTAGAGTACTTTCCCTTACTGGTACTTTGCTTACTAATAAGCGTATCATTTAAGTACAAGGCAACTTTGTCTGCGTTGCTGAATACACGAATATTGGTAGATGAAGCAGCGGTCCACTCACTTGCGATATACACCATCGGCCCACTTTGAAATCGGCCACTTACTTCGTCTGCATCTCGTTGACTAGCAAAGAAGTAATAGCTATATTTTGGCTGGCGGTACAGACTCATGATGCCTGAAGCTTCGATGTTGTCCGCATAACCTCGATTATAGTCAAACATTACCCAATAACCGTCAGCAAAGGCCGGTACATTTAAGTTATCGTTATGCGCCTCTTGAATATTTAATGCTTGCTGAAGTAAGCGCTTTTCACCGCTATTTAGTAGTTGTCTACTAGTGCGATCTTGGTTTTTCAGCCCAGACCAACTATCTTGATTGAGTCCTGCATTTTGGGCGTAATATTCCCAGTCTCCGTATTCAGATACTACATAGGGCTGAGACGGCGCTTCATAGTGCTGAAGCCTATGCTGCCGCGCTTGTAGATAAATATCGTATCCCTTCATCCATCCAGCTGAAAAAGCGCCCGGAAACTCTTGTTTTACTGTGTTATTTAGTTCAGCAACAAAATCCTGTGGCATAGCAGATTCATTCAACGAGCATTCCCATGCTAGTACGCTTGCATGGTTTCTATCTCTTCGAATAAGGTCAGCACAACTGTTGACTATGTGCTGTCGAAAGGCTGGTTCATCATTGTAGTATTGCCAGCCAAGAACGGCATCTAAAATTACTAGGCCCAGCTCATCTGCAGCCTCCATAAACGCAGTTGAGTGCGGGTAATGGGATAGACGAACATAATCGAAACCTGCAGATTTTATTTTTACCGCATCTCGATAGTCCGCCTGCTCCGATATGGCATAACCAACATGAGGATATTCCTGATGACGGTTAACCCCCCTGAGAAACACTTTTTCACCGTTGATGAGCAATTCATGGTTTTCAGAGAAGCTAAACTCTCTAATCCCAATTTTTCTACTCTGCTCCTCCACCAGTATATCCTCTCTATAAAGACGAGTTTTAAGCTGATAAAGGTGAGGCGATTTGGGGCTCCATAAGGAAGGTTCTATAACATCAAAATCCACCGATGCATACTCTTGCGTGTTACCGTCGATAACCCAGCTTCTTGCGCCTTTCGCAACGATGTGATGGTTATCTACTAACACTTGTTCGATACGAACACGTTGCGCTTGGCTGTATTGGTTTTGTATATGAGATTTAACATTAACTGTGGACATAGCTTTACTTACCGTCGGGTATGTCACAAAAACACCTCCCCCTGCAACCTCGTTAGCTAACATCTCGTCGGTAATCATTAACTTATCTTTTATCAATAAGCTTACTCCTCGATAAATTCCACCGTAAGTGTTGAAATCCAGTAACTTTAAAGGCTTCGGCCCAGTAATTTCGTTGTCTCGATTATCTAGATGCACACTTATCATATTCGCTCCTTTTTGGAGCACATCGGTAATGTCTAATGTGAAAGGAAGATAGCCCCCTTTGTGGTGCCCGACCTTTTTGTCATTAACCCATATATCAGCTACATTCATTGCTGCTTCAAAGCGAACTAACACCACTTTATTTTCCCAGCTTTTTGGGACATTAAAGGACTTTTGATACCGTGCTATTCCTTGCCATTGACTGTTGACGATTTCAGGCTCTAGTTTAGGCGTATGAGGTAAATCTACCTTCTGCCACACAGTATCATCATTAATGGATTCAGCTTGACGAGTCGACCGTCTAAACATCCAACCTTTATTAAAAGACTCTACGTGCGCTATCGATGTTTGAGGCAACGTTACGTCGCTCACGTTTGTCAATTGTGGCTTGGGCGAGCACCCAATTAGCAATGAAAGAGAAAACAAGAGCAAAAAAGATGCATATTTCTGCACAAAATGGACCTCAGGTTAAGAGACGATAAAAAGCACTATGACAGTGGATAGCGCGGACAAAAAACCGGCCACATAGGTGGCCGGAGAAAATGGTCGCAAAAGGCGACCTACACAGTGATTTACATCGCGTATTGAAAGCCTAATAAATAACGTCTACCCCACTCGGCATATTGTCTAGGACGCGAAACGTCATTATCAAAATAAGACTGCGAGGCTTCGTTAGTCAGATTTTGCCCTTGCAACATAACCTTAAAGTTACTGGTAAATTCATAAGAAATACTAGCGTCAAGGGTAGCTTCATCATCAATGGTAAAGATAGCGCCAGGGTCCCAGCTGCCCACACTGGTATAAGCACTTCGATAGTTGTAGGAAATTTTTGCATCAACCCCTTTTTTGTAATACCAGAGTGTTAGACTTCCCACTTTCTCTGAAAGTCCACCTAATGAAAGTGGGGTGGCCTCAGGCTCAAATTCGTTTACATTGCTATCGGTATAGCTGTAGTTCGTATAGATACCTAAGCCATCAAAAGGAGCTGACAGCATAGAGAATGCCTGTTGATACATAACCTCAAATCCTCGAATCGAGCCGCCTTCACCATTTACGGGCCGAGAAAATTGGTAATCAACACCATCAAAATTCACTACCTCAGTTTGCGTCCCGATATGGCTCTGTAAGTCTTTATAAAAAAGTGACAGAGTCAATGCTGCATCGTCAGCAAAGAAATACTCGTAACCAAGATCGAGTTGATTTGCAATAAAAGGGTCTAGCTCGGGATTTCCGCCAGAGGCTGTATTTACTGTACCATCAGTACTAAAGCTATATCCCGTTCGCATTTCTATAAGGGGCGCACGTGCCATAGTTCGCGCTAGTCCGACACGAATTTGTGATGCCTCAGTCACACTGAATCTCAAGTTTAGTGACGGCAACACTTCGCTGTAGCTGTGGTCGACCGATAGTGGCGACAACCCACCATCGATAGTGGTTTGATAGCCAGACGATGTTGAATCAGTAGTGACATAACGCACGCCCACGTTTCCAGTGTAATCAACGCCTGCCAATGTCCCTATTAGATCAAACATCACATAAGCTGCAAAGCTAGATTCCTCAACATTCCAAGAGTTAAGGTAGTCGCCATTTTCTTTAGTATGGTCGGAACGGTTATCGATACCACCAAATGCTGTGTTCGCAACCTCTCCCCAATTCCGAATACTATAAATGGCGGGCACATCGTAGGCACTGCCTAGCGAGTAGGTATGCGCATCAACGGCTGCGGAGGTGTCTGTAACCGATTGGTCCCAGCTTACAACGTCGTTATCTTTTTCACGATCACTGAACCTAATACCAAAGCTAACATCTTCTACTAGCCCCCATTCAACTTCCCTAGAAAGATCTACTTTTGCAGTAAACATTTCATCCTTTAGTTCGCGATCATTGTCCACCTGCATACTACTGAGCCCATAATCGTCAACGTTACCAATATCGTACGCTGTATCAATAGCAAGCTTTTCTCCAGTAGTGTCCCAGCTGTAATTCATTCCTTCGCTGTCCGCTTCAGGGATCCAAAACCACGACTGCATATTAACCCAGCGCGACGTTATTGAAGCCTCAGAAAACCCAAAATCTGCATTAACTTTCCATTTGTCACCCAACCACTCTATATTTAAGCCAGAGCTAATGAGTTCATTCTCTTGAAACCATGTGGAATTATTCGCTGTATGACTTCCGCCCCATAACATTCCCCCTGCTACAATTTGTTCGCTGCCATCGTCTTTCGTAATAATTTGCGGTGGGTTACTAGCGTTAGCAATATTCCAGTTATTGAGCCCTCCCCAATTACCCCAGCCATCGAACCAAAGTTGATCCTCCCGCTCTTCGATTTCAAATTTTGAGTAAAACAAATCGTATTTCACTTCAAGAGTATCGGTAGGCAACCATTGAAGCACTGTCATTGCCCCAACACGTTCATTTTCTCCTCCTTTTGTAGCGATTTGTCCGCCCCAAGGTACCGATTCTGTAATGCCATTCCCGTCAACGTCACCTTGTGCCGAAGCGTCATTGTTATATTCCCATGAGGTTACATCTTTCTGCAAAGAGGGCTGATCTTGATATGCGATCCCAAATGCAAAACCGAGGGAGTCAGAGAGAGGCTCAATATAACTAAAATTGGCCCGATACCCTCTAGAGTCAGCGGTTTCAATATCGTCTGCAAGAGGATAATCCATAATGTGTCCACTTACGTTGACCGCTCGCTCGTCTCTATCTAGAGGCTTAACAAATTTCATGTCGACTAATCCAGAAATTCCACCTTCAATGTTACTTGCAAGCGGGCTTTTAAATACCTCAACCGAGGTAATCAGCTCAGCTGGAAATTGCTCATATCGAACACTTCTACTAGGTTCACCACTAACGATTTCGCGCCCATTCATTGTGGCTAAATTAAGTCGAGGCCCCATTCCTCGAATTGAAATTTGGCTCGCATTTCCACGATCTCGATCTGCCGCAATTCCTGGCAAGCGAGCTAACGCGTCAGTTATTGTGACATCCGGAAGCTGCCCCAAGTCGTCAGTAGAGATAATCTCAACTGTACTGTCGGCTAATTTTTTGTGTTGAAGAGAGCGGGTTAGTGTGCTGCCAAAACCGCGAACTTCAATCACTTCTGTATTTTCAGGTATCGACGCTTTTTGATTCTCATTTTCTAACTCTTGTGCAAATAACGTCGGAACATGAAAACACTGAGCGATGGCGAACGCAGTTACACTCAGTTTAAAAAATGGCTTCATAGCAACCCTTAAATTTATAAATAATGTTCAGTGCAAAAACAGCACCCCACCAACGGATAACATATTTATAACATAGCATGGTAAACGTTTACCATAAATAAACCATAAAATATAAACAAATAAAAATAAAACACTGATTAATAAAAGAATATTTATGGTAAACGATTTACTAAATTCAAAATGAAATAATACTATAGTCTCGTAATCCCAGAGAAGTGATTAACACTTTTCGAAGTTCGATTGGCACGAAAATTTAGATTAAAAGCGGGCTGCGGGTGTTTTTTTTAAGCAGCGCACGGCTCGCTTTCGTAATGAGAAGAGAAACACTAATTGCTGACGGCGTTGGAGTGTGTGTTCCACTCACGCGACGTCTTAGTAGAAAAGACAGATGAAAGTCAGATAGTTCAGAGAAAACAAGTGGCTAAAGTTCTCTCCCATGTCCATTATCCTTATTCGTAAAGACAGAGAATGATAACAATTAAAATCGTTTTTAATCACTTTCAAATGTTCAATTTTAAATCAAACACGTAAACCACTTTTCTTTTTTGGCACGCTTTACGCTGTCATGCGCAGATTCGAAGCTAGTTCACTGCAACAAGCGCAAAGAGAAAGCTGCAACACATAAGGTATTTTAAAGACTTCACACGCCATAATACCCTCACATTGTCGGCCTATTATCGTTACCGATGCAGGATTTTAATCGCCTCGGTTTAGGGAGGTTATGGCCCTACAGTGGAACACGCCAGCATCAAAACGCTCGAAAATACATCCCCAAGGATCGAGAGTACCGTCGCTGTTAGCCACATCACTTGCTTCTCATCGTCATTTATCTGAACAGGTTGTCACTATCTATCGGTAACTTATGCAGATTACAGGGGGCTTCAAGGATATAAAAAGCACAAGGTTCGGCTTGGCTACGAAAAATAAAATACTTACAAACAATATCTTACACTACTGACAATGATAGCTCCTCTAGCCGCTATATTTCTTGGAATCGTGCTAGTAGTCTCAAATAAATATCGTCGTTTCCAAACGAATACTGAGACCCAAAGCGTGTTATCGTTCCACTATCTTAGGATCAGCGCTAACGCGTGCCAGTTACGTTTTACTGCAAACAATGGAGAGCCGCACTAAAGTAGTACTGCTCCTTAGTAGACTAGGCCTGGGCCAGAGGCACATGAAATTAAATTCGTGGGGATCCCTCAGACTCTGTCCCCATTAATCAATGCGTTTATTCACTAAACGTCCACGCCACAAAGCGGCTTTGTTTTTGGCCTTGCCCCATATCTACTTTTAAAAATTTCGTTGCACCGTAGTAATTTATACTGGTTTCAATAGGTTTTAGGTGCTCACTTTTAGACACTAAACAGGTAAACCAATCTACTTGTGATTTGTACTTTACACTTTCAATAATCATGCGCTGAATGAAGGCTAGTTCGCCCCCTTCACACCACAATTCGTTACCGGTTCCTGCAAAGTTTAGCTTTATGTTACTGATATCGGGCTTCGCTTTAGCAGAGGCGTTTGTATTAGCGTTAATATTAGCATTGGCATCAATTCGAGGCTTTTTACCACTTCGCTTGTGCTTGTTTCCTTTAAGGCCAATGGCTTTGCGCTCGCTTCCAAGCGCAGCCGCTTCAGCAGATTTGTGAAAAGGTGGGTTACACATCGTGAAAGTGAAGTGCTCGTTAGGCTGAATAATACCTTCAAATATTTTCGTTTTATTCGGCTGCTTTCGAACCGACAATAAAGGAGTAAGCTTAGGATTTTTTGTAGCGATTGATTTAGCCGATTTTACCGATACCACATCGATGTCGCTTCCCACAAACTGCCAACCATAGCTTTGACTGCCAATGATAGGATAAATAGCATTAGCGCCTATGCCTACATCCAGTCCTTTTACGCTTTTACCTTTTGGGATAACACCTTTATTGCTAGATGCCAACACATCGGCTATGCCATGAATATAATCGGCGCGCCCAGGTACTGGCGGGCACAGGTAGCCGTTAGGTATGTCCCAGGTTTTCAGCCCGTAATAATAGATAAGCAATGCTGCATTGAGGGTTTTAACGGCGTCTTGGTTGGCAAAGTCGATACTCTTTTTGCCGCTTTTTGCATTAATCACATAGCCAGATAATGCTGGGTGTGCCTGGCACAACGCCGCCATTGGGTAACCATCTTTATGCACATTACGAACATGCATGGAAGTGCCGGCCTTAGTCGTGGATTTTAACGAAGACTTAGGCGAACTTTTTGTTTTGGGTCTGGTTTTACTGGTTGAGCTTGAGTTGCTGTTAGGTGTGGAGTCTACCAAGGCGACTATCCTATTTTTAGATATTTGGCTAAGTGAATTTCTAATAAATGTTTAGTCGCCGTCGAGGCTACAGGCACCACATCAGAAATAACTAAATAGATGAGAAAAGGCTATTTTATAACAGCATCGCTAGGGCTATCGCCT
>Ga0115013_10001104_pt1 | contig 15806 bp, 14 predicted proteins | sample SouAtlMetagenome_2_FD_88686 | JGI IMG/M metagenome (GOLD analysis project Ga0115013, IMG submission 88686) | Marine eukaryotic phytoplankton communities from Atlantic Ocean - South Atlantic ANT15 Metagenome | ecosystem: Environmental > Aquatic > Marine > Oceanic | place: South Atlantic Ocean...
TGTTGGTTCGATCAGTGTCGTGAAGGATTTGGCGGTGGAGATTGGAGAGATCGACTTGATCGGGGTCGATGAGGCCAATCGCGCCAACTCCGGCCGCCGCGAGGTAGAGGATCGCAGGTGAGCCCAGTCCGCCCGTGCCAATGCAGAGAATTGAGGAGTTTTTGAGGCGCTCCTGACCTTCCTCGCCAATTTCATCGAGCATGATCTGTCGTGAATAGCGGGTCGATTCATCGGGTGTGAGTGGCATGGGGAAACGATGTCTTTGCGGAGAGGATATTCAAGGAACGATTGCGGGTCCTTTACGAGAGTGATAGATCTTGGGTGTGAGAGTAGCCATTGTTGCCCATCCATATAAGCCTGATGCGCCCGTTGCTGTGGTGAGAGTCCGTGATAGTCTGATTGAAAGGGGGATTGAAGTGGTTCTTGAAGAGGAGACTGCTAGGTTGGTGCAAGAGGAGGGATTGGCCGATTTTTCAGATAAATGTGATTTAGTGATCTCTTTGGGGGGTGATGGGACCTTGCTTGAAACGCTCCATCGGATTGGTCCGACGGATTTACCGATCGCTGGGGTGAATATTGGAACGTTGGGATTTTTGACAGCCTGCACTGACGAGGAGATCGATTTGCTCAGTGATCATTTAGCTTCTGGTGAGCTAAATATTGTCGAGCGGAGCATGCTGCAAGTGGAAATGATCGAGGAAAGCGGCAAACCCCGGCAATTTTTGGCGCTTAATGAAGTCGTCTTGATGCGGGGTGAGACTGGGCGTTTGGTTTCACTGGAAGCCCGGGTCGATGGCGAGATTTTGAATCATTATCGGGCTGACGGCTTGATTGTGGCGACACCGACCGGTTCGACGGCTTATTCCATGGCGGCTGGAGGGCCACTATTGGGACCTCATGCCGGAGTGTTTGTGATTACCCCGATTTGTCCGCACAGCATGAGTAATCGTTCGCTGGTGGTGGGCGATAATTCCATCATCGAACTTTCTCCCTGCGGGGGCGGCAAGGAGCCTATTTTATTCTCGGTCGATGGCCGAGATATTTTGCGAATCGCGAGGGAGAGCGTGGTGAGAGTTTCCTGTCACCCGCAGGCCTTGCGACTCGTCCGGTTGCCCGGACATTCATTTTACGAAACCTTACGGAGGAAGCTCCATTGGCACGGAGGGTAGTTTGCTGTTACCAGCCCATTTCGGCCAGGCGAGGAGAGAACTCCTTTTCCTCTCCTTCGTAGTCGATAAGATAGTTGCCAATAGCGCCACTTGGATTGGTGAGTTGCACGCCCATTGCCCGGAAGCGGGAGGCGTTAGCGCCACTGCCCTCATCGGTCTGATAGTATTTGATCGTTTTTCCCATGATGGTGGCGGAGCGAAAGACTTGCGGCTTGGAAGTTGGAATAAAATCTCCATTCACCAGCTTCTGCCCCTTCACATTTGGAGGGAATTGGTGCGAAGCCCACATGCTTTTCTTTGCTAAAATAATGAGGCGATTCGACGAGTTGGACGGATTAGTATAGGTTAGTCTAAATCCGTTAGGGATTTCCTCGCTCACCGGCTTGCCCCAAGATTTCTGAAGGGCCCGGTTGTGGAGTGTTGGAACTGGCCCGGCGGACTTGGCCGGTCCGGTGGAACATTGTATCAGAATGGGGAGAAAAAATAACAAGATGTATATTTTCATACCATCTGAGACTACATGGAGGTTGCAATACCTCCAGAAAAAGTGACTGCTCCGCAGATAAATTTGGGTATAAGAAGCACGCTTTCGGCTGAATTCGCGCTTGAAATTTTTTGAGGGTCGAGAATCAGAGGCCGTGTCATTCGTAGGCAAGGGGGTGATTTGTATACCGTGGATAAGTTATTTTTTGGGGTGTATTACCGCGGCCTTAACGCAATAGGTGCGAAAAACGCAGGGCGAAATGCCCCGCGTGTTAGGAAATTAAATTCCCTTCAAGCTTAGCGATAGTAAACCGGCTGCTGTTGCTGGGGAGCGTTGGCATATCCGGCAAGTCCACCGGCTCCGGCTCCGATGGCAGCACCTTCGGCGGCGTGTCCGGATTGGTGTCCGATGATTGCTCCGAGGCCTGCTCCGAGGAGAGCTCCTCCGGCAGCTTGTTGGCTAGGAGTTCCTTGGCAGCTTGATAAAAACGCAGTCGAAACGATGGCGCTGAGGGTCAGTAGTGTTTTTTTCATAAGTGGTAGTTTTTCAATTTAAGGGTGCCTTTATGATCGCCTTTGTTTACCAAATATTCACGTGAATTTACAAAAATTTCGTCAGCGTAGTTTGATCAGTTTGGTTCGACAGGTTTAAACGGTTTCTGCCTTTACATCTAGGCTTTAATGCGATGTGGCATCGCGCAGTCTTGATAGGGCTGTCAAGGCGTATCCCGTTCCGTAAGGTTGATGGTAATCGTAGAGCGGGTAATCCCACCAGGATCCGTCTTTTTCTTGTTTGCTTAAAATGTGCCGGGATAGATGGGGGATGAATTTCTGCCGGTCTTTGGGATCGAGCATGAGGAGACATTCCGTGGCATAGTAGAAGCCGTAATAGTAAAAGTAGCCCGAGATCGAAAAATGAGTCTCATGGGGAATTGGGCGCTTTCGGCCAATGTCAAACCATCCTTCGCGGAGACAAAGTCGCTGAAGCCAGTGCTGGATCAGTTCATCGGTGATCCGCTTATCACCAAACTTGCGCATGGCGGCGAAGCAGACCTGAGTGCGCCCCAAGGAACCTGCCGGGCGGTTGATGCCGTAGCGAGGGCGGAGGCGATGATCAAGCGAGTAGACAAAAGACCAGTCGGCAGTCTTTTGTTGTTCGATGGAACGGAGTCCTCGTTTTACTTCGCGGGCGGGAGGATTGATTCCCATCGTTTCTTCCGCTTTCTTCATTGCGAGAAGAACCGTGGCTGTCGTAAATGAGGTAGGGATACCGGAAAAATGATTTGTGAAGCCATCGAAATCCAGATAGCCCCAACCGCCGCGAACATCTTCCGTTTTGTTGAGCATCTGGAATTGTAATTCTGCGAGTTGTTTCAATCGGGAGCGTTTTGCTTCATCGTTTTCGTGATAGTTGTAGAGCGCAGAAATTGCTCTCAGGCCATAGGCGTGTCCCCAGACATTGTAGGTTGTGGTGGGGTCGACGTGGCGGAGTTTGGGGAGCTTTTCAAAGAACCATTGTTCGCCCTTTGCGATGGCAGCTTTGGTCTCATTTCGATGGTCTTTGCTGTCTAGAAGACCGGCCAACGCCAGTGCCGATGCGCCACTGCGGAAGGCGAGGTGGGCTTCGGGGACCGGGGCGTAAATATTGAGACCTTTGGTTCTGGTCGGCCCGCCCCAGGAGCCGTCTTTGTTTTGCTTTGCAATGAGGTAATCAACTCCTCGTTTAATTGAAGCCTCCAATTCACCTTCTTTAATTGGCTCGACATCTTTGAGTTGGGCCAGTTTTTTCTGCTCCGAAAAAAGAGGAGAGATTAAAACGAAGAAGATCAGGAAGCGCATTTGATCTTACTCCGAAGCTGGCAGAAGGATGACTTGATCGACGGCGATGCCTTCCAGAATTTCCACGCGTTCTCCCGAGGTTTTGCCTAATTTCACCTCACGGACTTCGTCTTTGCCATCAGCCATTTTTAGACGGATGGTGGATTTGACCCCTTCGGTTTTCACTGCGCTTTTGGGGACCGTGAGTGCCTTTTCATTGCGGTAGGTGATGAGCTTTACTTTGGCTTTCATGCCACCGACCAAAGGAGAGTCTTTCGGAAGGGTGACCTTCATGGAGAGTTTATATTTTCCGTCTGCCCCCGGGATGTGGTCGAGGCTTGTGATTTCAACCGGGAATGAGGCGGTTTCGATGCCATCCACTTTAGCGCTGCCTGTGGTTCCTGAGGTAAGTTGAAAGCGCTGATTTTGACCGACGGCGCCGTGAAGATTAAGTGGAGCTCCGTTAGCAACAAATGAAACCAGAGAGGTCTTTGCGGGGGCAATGCCGTTGACGAAGAGGAATTTTGAGGTTCCGCCGAGGGTCCATGAGTGTTTGGAAATTTCTCCGTAAAAGACATGCCCGTCAGCTGGTGCTTTGAATACCAGCCATTTCGCATCGGCTTCGAGGTCCTTTAGCTTTTTGTCAGCTTCGGTATCCTGTCTCTTTTGTTTAGCGACAGCGTGTCGTCTTTCCTCCAGTATTCGGGGGAGGTTCAGCTTGGCTGTGTCGAACGAAAGCTTGGCAGCAGCAAATGCGCGTTCCAAGTCGACGGCTTGTTCCGGTATGGTTTTGTTTAGTATTCGCGAGGTGGAGAGTTCCACTTTTTCGAGGCTGAACCGGGCTGTTTCTACGGAGGAACGTTGACGCTTGAGAATGATTTCTTCGGTCTCCTCCGTCACACCGTCTTCTTCATACATCTGCAAGAGCTGTTTCAGCTCCTCCTCAACATATTCGAGACTGCGCTTCGCACGCGCGAGATCTTCGCGAGCATTCTTTTCCTGTATCGCCCGGCTGGTTTTCTTGAAGTAGTCTAGTGACTCTTGGTGGCGTTCGAAGGTGATCTCTTCGCCTTCAAGTAAACGTGGAGTGGTGATTTCAAGGTCAGACAATTCGCGTTCGGATCGAGCCAAAGCAATCTTGCGGGTCGCGACGTCCTCCTTGCTTTCCGCGAGGTGCTTGTCGTAGTCCTCGCGCTCGAAGGCGACGATGGTTTGACCTTTTTTCACCGCCGCGCCGTGAGGAAGAAGCTCTTTGATTTCAAATTTGCTCCACTGCTTGGGATACAGCCTGTGAACGACAACATCGTCGGGAAGGAAGGTGGCATCGATGGATAAGCTGGTTTCGAATGGCGTGCTTTTGACGACGAGTTCGCTGGCTGAGAGCACGGCGATCCCGAGAAAAGAAAGAAGAAAGATTTTCGTCATGTTTATTGGCTTAATGTCTGCGTTGATAGCTGCCTTTCCTCGCGAGGTAAAGGGTGCGATTTTTTTTTGATTTTTCAGAGAGCGGGACGAGATCGGAGACGACTTCGAATCCTGTTTTGCGGAGTTCTTTTTCCAGCGCGGGGTCTGGTCGGTTCATCACCAGTCCCAGAAGGCCTCCGTTTTTGAGCCTTTCGTTCAGAATTGCAAGGAGGTTGCTCGAGGTGAATGACCAATCCTTGGGAGCGAGGGTGCCGAGATGGTCGAGGTCGGCAACAACCGCTTGAATGCCGCTGAATTCCTCCGAGAGAGGCTCGAGGGGGGATCTATGATCGAAATAGACCCGGTCATCATCGAGCGGATCGATTGGCAGGTGTTTTGCAATCCAGTCAGGGAGTTCGCTTGATTCCGAAAAAATGACAAAGGAGGCCTTTTGTTGGGGAAGTGCCTCTCGAGCGGCTGCGATGGAGTGACCGAAACCCAGACCGAGAAAAACTAGGCGTGGCTGGCGGGCGGAACGGAATGGTTTGGCGACGAGTTCGACCAGCTTGCGGTTGGAGTATCCAAGGTGGCTGGCGTCGATTTGGCTCCCGCTGCACTCAAGAAAGTAGCGCCCGTCGTGCTCAATGAGATCGAGGGCAAAATGAGTACAGGATTGGGAATGCTCGATGAAATTGCGGGGTTTCATTAGGTATTTCGCGGGAATGCTCCGTGATGGAGAAGGTTGTCCCGTTAGATGGTGAGATAATCCAGTAGAAAAATTCGCGATGAGATTAAGATGGGGTTTTGAGGCGCACGCCTACCCAGATTTTTCTCAGGTCTATGATAGGAAGGTGTGAATAAGTCGCCGTATTTATTTATCTGGATCGTTTTTAAACACCTAATTTCTAATCTTTATCGTGCGCTATTCACGGTTTATTCACATGGTGAATGAGTTGTGAATATTTTAGGAAAGCGGGGAATAAGAAAATCTCGCGTCTTTGTCCTTGCACCTTGGGCCTAAATAATTAGCGTCTCCGCTCACCGCAAGTTGGTGGCCGTAGCTCAGTTGGTAGAGCCCCTGATTGTGATTCAGGTTGTCGCGGGTTCAAGTCCCGTCGGTCGCCCCATTTTTAAGCCCTGTAGCTCAGAGAGCTACGGGGCTTTGCCTTTTCCTTAGGGTGTTAACAAAATTTCCGCTAACCCTAAAATCATCTTAAAAAACGGATGGCAGATCAAATGCTGCGTGGGCCACTGCATCAACTTTGATACAAATCTCCTGTAAAGCTGTCCCTGCTTGTTGAACACATCAGTGTTGCCAATCGCTATTATGGGTATGCCGTGCCCCGAGAACGGCGTATCGTGAGGAAAGACGAGAATCACGCCATGATGCTTGAATTCCGGTCCAAGGACCGCTTAGCTCTCGCCCGCATGAGTGACGAGGCATTGGCTCAATTGGTTGGCGGGACCGTAAAGGTCCTTTCAGAAAAAGAATTGGCCGAAAAATTAAAGGAAGGAAGACCCCTCCGGATTAAGCTGGGAGTGGATCCCACGGCTCCGGATATCCACCTCGGACACACTGTGCCGCTTGAGAAGCTGCGCCAGTTTCAACAATTGGGCCATCAGGCGGTGCTGATTATTGGGGATTTTACCGCAACGGTTGGAGATCCCACCGGTCGGAGCTCGGCCCGTCCGCCTCTCACCCGCGAAGAGGTGCTCTCGAATGCCAAGACGTACACGGACCAGGCTTTTAAAATTCTCGATCGTGAGAAAACAGAGGTTGTTTTCAATGGCGAGTGGTTTCGTAAGATGAGCTATGAAGAGGTGCTCCGGCTTAATGCCCGGGTGACGATGCAGCAAATGCTTCAGCGCGAGGATTTCAAGGAGCGGATCGCGAAAGGCCAGGAAGTTCGACTCCACGAGGTTCAGTATCCCATCATGCAGGGCTGGGATTCGGTGGAAGTGCGCTCCGATGTCGAGATTGGAGGAACCGATCAGCTCTTCAATATTCTCGTGGGTCGAGATTTGCAAAAAGAAGAGGGACAACCACAACAGGTTGTCATGCTCATGCCGCTTCTAGAGGGGCTGGATGGGGCCAAGAAGATGTCCAAGAGTTCGCACAACTATGTCGGTGTGAATGAGGCTCCTAACGAGATGTTTGGAAAGCTGATGAGTATTAGCGACGAGCTGATGGATCGGTATTATCTCCTGCTGCTGGGATCAGCCCAAGATGCCACGCTTCATCCGATGGAAGCTAAGAAGGAATTGGCCCGGCTTTTGGTATCCCGCTATCACAGCGAGAAGGACGCGAAAGCGGCCATCGAATTTTGGAATTTACGTCGTAGCAAAGGTGATGTGAGCGTTGGGGCCTTAGATTTTCATGCTCCCTGTGACCAGAGTAATCTTGCGCAGGTCGTGCAGCTAGCCTTTCTTACTGCCTTTGATCTTCAAAAGTCGCTAGGTGAGGTTAAAAAGCAACTCATCATTCCCGGAGCAGTGCAGTTAGACGGTGTCAAACTAACTGATCCGGCCGCAACCTTTAAGGCGCAGTCTGGACAAATTCTTCGATTGAGTAAAAAGCACTCAGTCAAGATAGTTTAACAAATCTGAGCATCTTCGCTGGCAGAGTTTGTCCGCTTGGCGTAGGTTCCACCCGACGAGATTTTATCTATGAGTGATTTTTTCTATGCTCTCCTTCTGATCCTTGTAGTGATCGCAATTTTTAACGTGATCATTTTTGTTCACGAACTGGGTCATTTCCTGGCTGCCCGATGGCGTGGCCTGCAAGTGGATCGTTTTCAAATCTGGTTTGGGAAGCCGATCTGGAAGAAAGAAATCAACGGAGTGCAGTATGGACTGGGCTGGCTTCCCTTCGGAGGATTCGTTGCTCTGCCCCAGATGGTCACCATGGAGTCAGTCGAGGGAAGTAATCGCGGTAAAGATGAACTCCCTCCGGTCAGCCCGCTTGACAAAATCATTGTGGCCTTCGCAGGTCCGCTTTTCAGTCTTTCTCTCGCTGTTTTGGGATCGCTGTTGGTATGGCAGGTCGGGAAACCCCAGGACGCCATCACTTCAACGGTAATTGGTGGCGTAGTCGCCGATGGTCCGGCGGACAAAGCCGGTCTCCTTCCGGGGGATAAGATTCTCGAAGTGAATGGGGAGCCGGTGGATTGGTTCCGCGGAAGTATCTTCAAGGGAGTGCAGGAGCAGATCATGCTCACCGAGGGGGAAGTAGTGAAGCTTAAGATCGAGCGAAACGGAGAAGTTCAATTCGTGGAATCAAAATTCGATATTAAGGAAACTGCGTTTTTTAGACGGCGTGCCCTACCTCGGGTTGGGATTGGTGCGGCTGGCCCCGCTATCATTGGGGGAATCCTGGAAGGTGAAAATGAAAGTCCTGCAGAGCGTGCCGGACTGAAAGAGGGAGATCAGGTGATTCAGGTGAATGGCGTCGAGGTTGTGGGAACTCTTCACGTAAGTCAGTTGTTGGCTGACAATGGATGGAAGCAAAGCGTTTTCCAAGTAAGGCGCGGTAATCAAGTTATCGAGTGCAATGTAACGCCTCTAAAGCCGGCAGGTGAGATTTTTGAGGATCAGGATCCCAAGGTCGGAATTCTTTGGGATTGGCAGGCAAATATCGAGACTGCCATGGTGCATCCAACTCCGTATTTTCAAATTAGAGACAGCCTGAAGACAATGTGGGTCACGATTTCGAAGGTTAGTTCTCCATCTTCGCATGTAGGTGTCGATCAGCTTGCCGGTCCGGTTGGAATCGCCCGAACAAAATATCTCCTTCTCAAGACTGAAGACGGTTGGTTGCGGGTGATGTGGTTTTTTGTCCTCTTTAACGTTAATCTGGCGGTCTTGAATATGCTGCCCTTACCTGTCCTGGATGGCGGGCATATTGTCATGGCCATCATCGAGTGGATTCGCGGTCGTCCGGTTAATCCGCGGGTGCTGGAAGTGGTTCAGACTGGATTTGCGCTGGTCTTGATTGGGTTTATGCTTTTCATAACCACGAAAGACCTCGGGGATACGATTCCGTCGGGCGTTAAGGACGCTAAAGTAGTCTGGCCCGAAGTCCCCCAATAGGGGGCGCTTGCTTCCTGGGAAGTGACCTGTCATAGCTATCACCTCGCTTTTTCTGATAGAAATGAAACGTAGCCCTCATTCCGTCAACGTCGCTCGGCTCACTTATGTCGTCATTTGTGAGCTCGCGGGCTTGGCGATTGCCCTGAGCACCCCCGCAATTGAACTATGGGCCGGATTGTTTGGAGCGCTGATCGTGGCCGGTTTTTTTATCTTCGTAGAATCCTTGATGAAGGATTTTACGCTGCGTGGGTTTTCAACCGCGACCTTTGGGGTGGCGATCGGATTGATCTGCGGATTTCTTCTAAATCGTGTTGGAATCACTGATCTAGTTAAGTTGGCGACGAGTTCCTTCCCGGACGAAAGCTTAGGAGATTCACTCGTTCTGGCTCTGAATGTCGCGATTTACAGTAGTCTGGCATTTTTAGGGGCGGTACTCGCATTGCGGAGTAACCAGGAAGATTTTTCTTTCATTATTCCTTACGTGCGATTCCGTCAGGATGCCGCCTCGGGACAGCCTCTATTGCTTGATGGCGAGGTCATTATGGACGGTCGGCTGCCACGAATGATGGCGGCTGGATTTCTGACCGGACGGCTTCTTGTCCCACAATTCGTGCTAGATGAACTTCAAGTCATGGCCAATTCCGCCGCGGCAGGAAAACGGCAGCGGGGACAACGCGGGTTGGAGATTTTGGATGAGCTGCAGAAAAATCCCGGAGTTCCAATTACTATTCATGATGCACGCGGGATTGCCGAGGATGAATCATTTCAGGGCCGACTGGTACAGACAGCCAAGTTGCTTGGAGCGCGCTTGGTGACCACAGATGAGAATCTCACCAAAGTGGCGCATCTCCAGTCGGCGGATATTATCAATCTGAATGATCTCTCGGACGCTCTGAAGCCAGCTGTGGTGGTCGGAGAGTCAATGCGACTTGCCTTAGTACGCTCAGGAAAAGACGAACATCAGGCGGTGGGATATATGCCGGATGGCACCATGATTGTGGTGAATCACGCAATTTCGAAGATTGGCACTTCACAGGATGTCACCGTGATTAGCACGCTCCAGACGAGCGCCGGCCAAATGGTGTTCGCCGAGCTTCACGATAACGAAGGAGAGAAAGGTGAGTGAGGTCAAGGCGATCTCAGTAACGCAACTGGCCCGCCGGATACGGAATCTTCTTGAGATTCAGGTGGGTGAAATTTGGGTGGAGGGAGAAGTGAGCAATCTACGCAAGCAATCAAGCGGGCATTGGTATTTTTCGCTGAAGGATGAGTCAGCTCAGATTTCCTGTGCTATCTTCGGAGCGCGTCGCCGGACCGGTAATGAGGTGATCGAGGATGGTGCCAAGGTGCAGGTTTTTGGGGAGACCAGTTTTTATGAAGCTCGCGGCAGCACCCAATTAATCGTTAAGAAAGTTCAGGCCGTCGGGCGGGGGGATTTGCAGGCGCGATTTGAGTCACTCAAAAAAAAGCTCAATCAGGAAGGGCTCTTCGACCAAGATCGGAAGAAGGAATTGCCGGGGTTCCCCAAAGTCATCGGAATCGTGACGTCCCCGACGGGAGCGGCACTACAAGATATGAAAAATGTCCTCTCCCGTCGGGCGCCTTGGCTGACGGTTGTGCTTTTCCCGGCCTTGGTTCAGGGGAAAGGAGCCGAGCGGGGGATTGCTCAGGCGATCAGTCGAGCTGGAAATGCCGAGGTTGAGGGCTTGCCACAGCCAGAAGTATTGATTGTAGGACGTGGTGGAGGCTCGCTCGAAGATCTGTGGAATTTCAACGAGGAAATCGTTGCGCGCGCGATTGCGGATTGTCCTGTTCCCGTTGTGAGTGCGGTGGGGCATGAAATTGATTTCACGATTGCTGATTTTGTCTCTGACTTGAGAGCGCCCACCCCAAGCGCAGCCGCAGAACTGGTGGCGCCGGATCAGGTTGAACTGCGGGATCGTCTCGATCGGATGAGTGAGCGATTGACGCGAAGTGTGGAGAGTCGTCTTGATCGTCTTGCCGACCAGATGGATTTTTACGAGCGAGGAATTCTCGGGCAATCTTCGGAGAGAGTATTACAATCACCAATCTGGCAGCTGGAGAAGTCCTGGAGGTCATTTTATCAGGCGGCGAGTGGCGCCTTGACGGAATTGGAAAATCGCATTGTGCATCATTCCGCCAACTGGCATCGTTATCATCCGCGGGAAATCTGCAGACGGAGACAGGATCGCCTAGATGCGACTCAAGAGGCTTTTCTGAGTGCGGCGGAAAATGCGCTGAAACTCTATCAGGAAAGAGTGCTTCGTCTGGAATCCGTTCTCCAAGCTCTGGGGCCCAATAGTATTCTGGAACGGGGATTTTCGGTCACTTTTGATGAAGAGGGTGGGATTGTCAAAGATCCGAAGAAACTGAAGAAGGGTGACCGAATTGAGTCAATGCTGCGTTACGGTAACCTCAGCAGTAGGGTGGAATAGAGCTCTACTTTTGAATAAAGTATCGCGATCTCTGGCGCGCTCTTGTTCTTATTTTGAACATGGTGGAAAATTATTTTCGATCTCGGATCTTACTACGCGCAAAATATCGACTTACTTTTGGATGCTCCAATTATTACCTACTCTTATTGGATCCGGAGATTTTCCTTTGCGCAGCGGACAGTCTGAGGATCGAAGCCGCCGGTAATTCGAAGCGCTTCGGTTGATCGAAACCAATCCAGATGGCCACGACGCATTCCTCTCCAAGTGAGACGGTCCAATAGTCCGCCTGTGAGAGGGATTGTCCGGAGAGGAAAACCGGAAGGTTCTCGGGGATGGCATGATCGTTGAAAGCTGGGAAAATAGCCGGAGGGCGTGAGAATAGCGTTCGGTCTGTGTTTTCGACTTTGCGAATGAAGACCGTGGCCGGCCTTGAGCCGCCCTCGAGAATCGTAGCGTAAGCAGTTGCCAATTCGAGCAGGGAGACGCTAAGGCTACCCCGAAAGAAGTCATCGCCGTCCCCGAATGTTCCCTCAAGACCAAAGCGACGAAGGAGCTTTGAGGCATCGTTGAATCCCAGCTGTCGACCGGTTGCGACAGGGTTTCCTTTGATTGGGAGATGCCCGCGTTCTAGGGAGGCTGTATTGATTAGAGTCTCGACCAATTCCGGGCCGAGATCACGGCGGGAGTCGAGGGCGCGGTTGAATCCCGTAGGGCGTTGTTCGCGACATCCAACGACGCCGAGGATGTCGCCATTTCTGGGATCGAGGGCAAGGCCAGCCATCTGGGCACCCTCGGGAAGAGCGCTTGTGTTCACGAGATTCTCCAACGCATATTGAACCTCGATATCCAGCGAGGTAGTGACTTTAAGCCCCCCTTCTTTGATTTGAGACGAATCAAAAACTGTTTCAAGAGGCCGTCGCATTACCCGGGTGCCGTGACTCGTCTCGACGATTTCGGCGTTCGGATTCCGGAGGTCGAGGTCTTCATCCTTGATCTCCTCAACTTTGGATTCCGAGATCTCACCAATCGCGACGAGACGGGCTAGAACTTCGTCCCGCTGTTTGAGGGCTCCTCTAAGATTTCGCCACGGAGAGCAGGCATGGGGAGCCCTGATGATGCCGACGAGTAAGGCGCAGTGGTTCCGATTGAGTTCGGAGGTGGACTTGCCGAAGTAGCTCAGGGCGGCCTCCTCAATGCCGTTGCACCCCGAGCCGAAGTAGATGCGGTTGAGGTAGTGAGTGAGGATTTCGTCTTTGGTGAAATTTGCCTCGATTCGATAAGTGAGGGCTATTTCGAGAAATTTGCGATTGAGTGATTTTTTTTCGCGGAGTTCGTAGGTATTGCGAGCGAGCTGCATTGAGAGGGTCGAGGCTCCCTGGGTAAAGTCGCGATCTTTGAGGTTGCGCACGGTAGCCCGAGCGAGGCCAATGAGGTCAACACCTTCGTGATCAAGAAAGCGGCTATCCTCGCGCGCGAAAAGGGCTTTTCTGAGGAAGTCCGGGATTTCAGAGTCCGTGATCAGGCGACGGTTTTCACCGTGGATCGTTCCGTATTCGACGCCATTACGATCGATAAGCACTGTTCGGGCAGGCATTTTTTCGACAAGAGCTAGGTCGAACTTACTGGCTTGCAGGACATACCATGAGACGACACCGAGTAAGGGGACCAAAAGGGTAAGACCAGCCCGCCAGGAAAATCCCCACAGGCGCCGGATTGGCCGGCGTAACGCCCCCTGTCGGCGTCCTTCTTGGTATGATCTCCGGCTCATGAATCAACTAGGGGATCGCAGGGAGAGAAGCAGCAACATTGGCTTTATCGGGCGGAGAAATTGAGATGGAATTTCCATCGCTACTTGGATAGCTGACCGCGCAGAGTGGTACTACGGTCAGGAAGAGCGCGGAGTTGTCTTCGTATGGAGTCCGGTCGACATTAATGATGGCGGCGCAGTCGGGGATTTTCTTCAACACAAGCATGTCTCCGATGTTAAAGAGGCTGGTGGCATCGTCCTCGCTTGGGAAGAAACATTCAATAAAGAGAGGATAAGAAATGGGTTCACCGATTTTGTTTGGTCTCACAAGGGCCTGTGCCTTGATTACGGCCCCGGAGGTGAGGAAATCTTCACCGGTGAGGGCTCTCACCTCGGAGATCTGGTATTCTCCAGTAATATATGTGAGCGTGCGCGACCTGTTGAAGTTGGTGAGATAGCTTCGGCGTAGTTCGCGATTGAGAACGTCGAGATCTTCGTTGGAAATCTTTTGAAATTGGGCTTCTAACTCGAGCGGGCTGCTTACTTTCTTTGGCGTGGGAGCGGTAGTTGGGGTGAAGCTTTCCAAGGGGGCGATTCGCCCGACCTTGAGCATAAGGTCGTAGCTAGTTGGATAGGTGGGATCGCGAAAGAGGTTGAGGCAAACGACCCAGGAGGCGATGGCGAATGCGATCGCGAGAATATTGGCAAGGAACCACCAGAAAAGCGGGGGCCGCTTTTTGGGAAGGTCGTCGATTTCGAGTCGGGTCATCCCTACCTACACTTGGTGCCGTCGATGGCTGGGTCGTATTCAGGTTTTTTGCCTTCTTCGGCAGGCTCGAACGAGGTGCCGCATCCGCAGGAGCGTGCGGCGTTTGGATTGAAGATCTTGAAGCCGCGATCGGAGAGCTCGTCGGCAAAATCGACGGTGCATCCCTCCAGGACGTCAAGGGAATCTTGCGCCACAATGAAGCGGGTTTCGGAGAGGTCGATGATTTCGTCGCCATCCTCAGGCTCGGCAATGCGCATGGTGTAGGCCAGGCCGGCGCATCCACCCCGTTCGACACCAAGGCGCAGGCCGCTGCCTTCTGGAGCATTTTTGGTGGCAAGGAGTAGCTTGAGTTCTTCAGCCGCTTTTTCAGTTACCGTGATCATAAGTTCTGAGCGTTATTTTAGGTTCGACGAGCCTTCTGTGCCAGTGTTCTTTTTTAGTCAAGGTCGGGCTTGTCAGTCCTTTTTGCGGTAGCTTCAATGGAGGCATCGACAGCGAGATCAGATCTTCCTTAAAAACCGTTTGGGCGGGGCGTCTTCTGGGCTGGCTTCTGCGCCTATTGGGGATGAGTTTGAGGAAGGAATTTAGAGGTGAGGTCCGCAAAATCAACGAATGGCCGACTCCCGTGATCTTCGTACTTTGGCACAACCAAATTGGAGTTTCTCCTTATCTTTGGCGGAAAATGTTCCCGAAGCGAAAGTGTGTCGTGCTAACTAGTGCGAGCAAAGATGGCGCTTTATTGGCATCTGCGGTGAGTGTTTTTAGAGTGGGGTCTGTTCATGGGTCCAGTAGTCGGCGGGCCGCGGCAGCCTTGATAGGCCTCAGGCGGGCTGCCAAAGCAGGTAACGATCTGGTGTTCACCCCGGACGGTCCACGTGGCCCCAGGTACGAACTTCAGCCCGGAGTTGTCAAAATCGCGCAAACAACCGGGATGTTGGTGCAGCCGATGTATATCGACTATCAATCGTGCTGGAAGTTAAAGACCTGGGATCGCTTTCGAATACCCAAGCCATTTAGTAAAGTAATTCTTACTCTGGGTGATCCCTCGGAGATTCCACGGAAATTGAATGAGGAGGAGTTTGAATCTCAACGAGCCGATCTTGAAGCTTCCCTTCGGGTTGGAATTGGAGATCTTTTAGAAAACCATGGCAACGATCATTGATGGTAAGAAAGTAGCGGCGGATGTTCTCGAGAAATGCGCTGAGGAAATCACGGAATTGAAAAGTCAGGGCATTACTCCCGGCTTGGCAGTCGTGTTGGTCGGAGAAGATCCGGCCTCCAAGGTCTATGTGAATTCCAAGGTCAGAAAATGTGGTGAATTAGGAATCCATTCAGAGAAAATAGTTTTATCGAGAGAGGCGACTCAAGAGGAGGTGCTGGAAACCGTGAAGAACCTGAATGAGAATCCAAGGATTCACGGGGTTTTAGTGCAATCTCCTCCGCCACCGCAGATCGATGAGGAGGCCATCGTCAGGGCAATCAATCCAGCCAAAGATGTTGATGGATTTCACCCTGAGAATGTGGCCAAACTCGCTCTGGAAGACCCCACAGGATTTGTTCCCTGCACTCCGGCTGGTTGTATGGAATTACTCCGATCAGCGGGAATAAAAACGTCCGGAGCTAATGCAGTCGTGGTAGGTCGGAGCATGATTGTCGGAAAACCAATGGCGCTTCTTTTAATGGCCCGTGGAAGTGATGCGACGGTCACCGTTGCCCATTCCCGATCCATAGATTTGCCCGGGATTTGTCGTCAAGCAGACATTGTCGTAGCCGCGGTGGGGCGTCCCGAGTTCATTACGGATGACTATGTTAAAGAGGGAGCGGTGGTGATCGATGTGGGGATTAACCGCGTCGATGATGCCGAAGCAAAA
>Ga0115013_10001106_pt1 | contig 15802 bp, 10 predicted proteins | sample SouAtlMetagenome_2_FD_88686 | JGI IMG/M metagenome (GOLD analysis project Ga0115013, IMG submission 88686) | Marine eukaryotic phytoplankton communities from Atlantic Ocean - South Atlantic ANT15 Metagenome | ecosystem: Environmental > Aquatic > Marine > Oceanic | place: South Atlantic Ocean...
TTCGGGAATCAACGAAGGATGTTCGTTCAGCAAGTCAGCGACGGCTTCAAAAGGGCTCATGGTCGGGGTAAGTCTGTATGATTGTTGATCTTGAGTTAGAGATGGATACGTTTTTTGGTTTGTGTGATTCGGTACAAGTATAGCAAAAATTGGAGAGTTGACGCCGCTGGTTTTCGTTTACTTCGGAACGCAAATAGTACAAAAATAACGTGAATTTGTACGTAAAAATAGAGTAATTTTTGAAAGAGTCTGCAAAATGAATCGCGTGAAAAAAAACTTGAGTCACGCTTCACAACCTGGGCGTCATTTTGGATTGAAAATTTAAAATTTGTCTACTAGTCAGACGAACTTTCTCTTTGCTTCCAACGTCGCAGACGTTCCATAAGCTGTCGTTTTTCCTTTTCTTGTACGTGTCTCGCTTCTTCGGGCGATGGCTTTCCACAAAACCAAAGTTCCTTCGTGATGCGATCCACCAACCGAGGGACTCCATGGGACGACAACGGAGATACATTGTTTGGAACGTCAAAGTCCTTTCGGAGTAAGAGACGAGAGTCAGTGTTTTTGTTTTCCTCGGTAGTAGCTTTGTCATTGCTCGCTCCTAGGATGGTCCAGCTCTGAATGTTTTCGTTCCACCGGGCAGCCGATAGCGAAAAGTCGCTAAACGTGTGGTAAATTTTTTTAGCGTTGAGGAGCGTGTACCAATCCGCCCACATCTGAAGCTGACCCTGTGTGTCGTTGTGAAAATTGTTATTGGCATGGGTACCCCAAGAAATTCGCTTGAGAGCCGAGTGGCGCACCAAGGACCAATTTGGGTGGGACCACGATGGGAACTTGGAATACCATTCCACATTGTTTGTAACAAGAAAGACGGGTGAATTGGGTTTCGAATTATCATCTTTCCAAAGGTTTTCTTTCGCTAGAATTGACAGAGTCTGATTATCGAGGCCGCCCCGCGGGTCACTTGGATCGTCTCCTTCGCGCAGGTGAACCACAATTGGTGGTGGTTCCGACTCTCCCCACGGCAAGATATCCCACAAGGCCTGCGTTGGCTGAAATGTTTCGTGAAAGTAATCTCTGGGCATAGAGATGTCCTTTATTGGCCAACGAGGATAGGTATTGCCCTCGTAGTACACAATAGGAAAGTCTTTGTGGTTCGATAAAAGATCTCTCATATCGCACTCACTTTGTTCACTAGTGGCATCGTAATTTCGTTGCACGATGGTTTTGCGCCGAAGATTGGATTGCAAGATTTGATTGCAGGTTTCTTCATGACGACGGTCCCTCCACTCAAAGGCCCTGCGAAAGGAGGATCGAACGTTGGTGGGGACAATGGACCAAGCGATACTTTTAGGATCGTTGGTGGGTTCTTGTCCGGCATGGCACAAGGTTCGATTGAACTCCTCCGCCAGCAGCTGCGCGGCGAGGGCTCCCGACAAAATGTTGCCAGTCCCCTGTCCCGAATGATTCGGAAATCGAAATATCAAAAAGGCTTTATTCCGCAGAACATTTTCGGAATCTCTGTCTATGGTATTATTCGTCGTGTGCTGGTTGCTCCGAGCAACAGTAGGGCTATCTATAACTTTTCTTCTGTCGGTTAATCTCTTGGTGTTCTTGCTTTTATCAGATTGTCGTTCAAGGGGGAGGGAGATTTCCAAGCCTTCATCGACAACCAAAGCATGTCGTAAGCAAAAGTGCCGAAAGACGAGGGACACACATACAAACGCAAACATTGCAAATACCGCAGTTGCCTCGAGTCGACGATGCCAGGCACTATTTCGTTGGAGTTTTCGCCTGCGCAATTGGTGACGGTGTGTCCTGAGTGCATGATTGGCTAGTGTTTTTTTCCTAGAGGAAGGCCTTCTCTGTTTCTGGTCCGTCATCTGGAAGGATGATACAACGCTGCGCTACAGCTTTCTGCTCCATTGGAGGTTCTGACAAACAAAAGTATACCTGCCTAACGATTGAGATTCTTTTTTCTTCATGCAAAATTTTAAAAAAGCTATCACGCGCAAGCAAGCTCGAGGTCAATCGACTTGGTCGATTGTGGGAAAATCGAAAACATAAATTTTTTCCTATTTGAAAAATAGGATGTATCAATAAGATATTTCATCATCGTTGGCAATGCAAGTTGCTGATAACTCGTGGAACTATTAATTGATTATTGCGCACTTTGGTCTTCTATGCTATCTATATCTTTACAAGTGGCAAAGGATGGTCGCCAAAGATTTTGTGTCCATCACTGCTAGGGTTCATAGTACGCAGTTGTGCTTGGTTTGGTGGAGACTGTTCATATGGTATGGTTTCCACACTATCCCACTTGGTTGGGCATTACTTCAGGAGTTTCCAGTCAATTTATTACATATAGCACCTTATGATCTCCTTCGGCAATGACGTTCTCGACGAAACAACTCAATGGGAAGCATCAGATCATTAGTTCGGGCTAATTTTCCAAGATTTTCTAGTATCCTGTGATTCTCCAAAGGTCATTGGTTTCCATTGAAATTTGAAATCATCAATGATATTGGATCTTCGGTATTCGCTCTAAATTCATCAGATAGTACCATTTCTCAGCCATTTCTTCTATTTCACCATCCTCACAGTTGTACTTTCGAAAGTCACGCAGATGCATCCATGAGTTGGCACCAAATTTAACCCCCTTCTTCACTTCGAGGGCAGCGTGGTAGGTTCGGTTGTCGAAGGCTAATAGGTCGTCGTTCTTCATAGAGGGCCACAGCAGAGCCCGTCCCTTTTTGGGCTTTACATCTAGATGAATTTTCGATTCGTCCCCAAATATGTCTGTGAAACGCGTCTCGCCGCCTTCCTCGACATCGTTGAGGTACAAAAAGAAGGTCAATATCCGTGGCCCTGGGGAATCAAATTTGTTGCCATGCATATCGCCCGACTCGTCGTGGTGTTCCATGTAGTATTGTCCTGGATCTGTTTGTGTGGAAAGAAACAAGTTGAGAAAAAGAAGACGTCGCTGTCTTAATTTTATCGATCAACGCAGAAAACAAACCAGATGTGATGTATGATTGCAAAGTTGTTTGATACGTACTGTATTTCAAAAGCTGTAGGTGTTCGTAATAGTCCGTATCAGTAACACCAGTTGTGAGCTTTATTCTTTGTTCTACCCGCATAGCAATTGGATCGTTCATGCAGATTGTTTCATCGCACCAGGCAGTGGATGAAGTTCTCCAATCTTTCGTTTCGTTGTCATCATCGGATGTAGTGCCTTTGTCCTTTTCGTCATCTTCACTTGCTTTATTGTCATCGTTTCTTGTGTTGTCGTTTGTATCACCACTTTCGGTATCATCATCTTCATCATCATCGTCGTCGTCATCATCGTCGTCGTCGAGATCTTCTTCAACGGTGCTCCGTTCCCGACCCAACAAATCTCCCAGTTCGATCAAACGATCGCACTCTTCTTCCGTCAAAAAGTCATCTAGAACAACGATCCATGGACCGCCAATGTGAAAGTTCATGGAGGATAGTGGGATGCGTTTGTGGATCTTTGGATTCAGTGACGGCCGAGACAAAATCGTGTAGGTGTAGTTGACTCCTGGGACGATGGGATAGGTTTCTCCTTTGACGTTTGTGGGATAAGGAAGCTCACCAACAATCCGACGAAACATGGCATCAATGGTGTTGGAATCCTCAAACGAAAAAGCACTCTTGTCGTTGTCAAAAATGTTTTTGCGTTCGTCCATTTCACAGTGCTTCAGTAAATAGAGTTCATCATCGTCAAAGATCATCTCATCGCAGGCCTTGCAGGCCGGTCCGCAGATTCGCATCTCCTCTTCATCCTCGCAGTATGAGCCACCGCTAGAGGCAACTTTCCAGGCACAGGTTGGTTCGTAATTTCGACAGTCTCTCCTGGCTTCCTCGAATTCCTCCTGGGCAAAAACCTCGTTGGTCATGTAGGAAGCTGTCCCGGCAATCACCTCGAAGAACTTGCTTTTCAGCGACTCGGTTGCGCCGGATGGCAGCTCCTGTCGGACCCCAATCGAAACCTCAACGGTTTTGGATTGAGAATTTGTGCCATCGACAAAACAAACGTAGCAGCTCTTGGGACACTCTGTTAGCATATACCCCGGGTTAATGACGCACTGTGCGTTCGCGGCAAAGGCTTCGCAGTTCTTCTCAAAGTCGGAGCAATCCCCGGGTGAATCATCCACTGGCACGAGGACCGAGGCACCAAAATCGGGACGGCTCAAACAGTGCTGCTCGGGAGAGCACCTCCCGAAGAATTCCTCCGTGACACACATCCCGCGACCGGCATCCATCTCGCAGCTGTTTTCGTTTATTATATTGTTGTGGTGTGGAGTAGATATGGGAGTGGCATTCCCGAGACACTCGCCCGCGTTTACTTTGGGACCCGATTTGGCGTTGCACTCGAGTTCACCAGAGTCCGGCATCGCAAAAACACCAGCCGCAAAGGAGAGCAGAGCTCCCACCAAGACGACGGGTTTCGTCAACATTTCTTGTTTGCGTTCTTGCAAAGAGAAAGTAGGAACGTGAAAGCGACTATGATAGTTGGAAAGGGTTATTTCAAATGTTTTTCTCCATGCCCTTTGAGTGTCATCAACTAGGTTTCTCTGTTCTTACTTCCATAGATAGATAGAGCGTGACCGATTCGCGGTTTTGATTAATGTAAAGAACTTGTTGAAGCCTATTTAAATCGGAGCGGCAAAAGTTCCTGCTTGATGATGAATCATTCGATTCAAAAATGATAATCGAGTCCACTCAATCGATTCAACAAAAATCAGAGTCTACAAAGTCTGAGTCTACACCTACTCTCGAGTTCTGCACATACTTTGGTGTATGGAAATCTATCTATACGGTACAGCCCTATTTCATTGGACAACTGCAAGACCTTGAATAACTAGATCTATGTACTCAGACCTATTGGTTCTTTTATAAAAAAGTATTATTAAACATTTCGACCCATTACATTATTTAAATTTAACATGTTGATCTATTGAGAAAAGCAATCTGCCCTACGACAATCCCTCAATTAGCTATTGTATATTTACGAATCCCCCGCGGTGACAACGCTTGGTGCACGATATGTCTCCATTGGTTTGTCAACCTTGGTAGACAAAACCTCAAATCTATACTCTTGGCATGCCTCTTCAATCTTTAGGTTGCCGCTATTGGCAAGAACGAGACTGGCCAAGAAAAACCTACAGATATCACTTCGTGTGCAGCCATCCGCAACATCTTTGAATTCCACAACATTTGGATTCTCGATGGGGTTTTCGTTGGATCCATCCATGCTTCTGCGTTTGTTTTCCTGCTTGGTTTCTAGTGCCGAATCCAAAAGCATTTGTGAATATCTGTGAATATCGAAACTGGCTTTCCGTTCTTCTGCGTCTAGAATAGGCGAAAGATGATCTTGCCATTGGCTTATGCGGTCGGTTAGTTTTGTTGTTAGAGCAAACTTCTGAGCGCTCTTTGCAAATGCCTCAATATGAGCACGACAGATTTCCTCGAAACTTTTTGCAAAGCTCGAACCTGTATGATTTAGGTCAACAAAACAACAGAAAGAATTAATTAGGTCATATTCGTGGGGATGAGAATTTATACTTTCGACTGGTATCAATGCCGTGAAGAATCTTACCTCCATCTTCATGTGTACTGTCGTTTTCAGTGTGCCGAAAGCCAAATGCATCTTCCAAGTTATCCAGTCCAGAATTCCCCACAGTGCCGTTGTGATCTCCATCATCAAAATCATCATCTCCACCTCCAAAATCAAATCCTTCACCGTTGTAGTCGTCTCCATAATCATCTTCTTCGCTAAAATTATTGATTGGTTTGTCCATATTCAGCTGCTCGGGCTCGTGATTCGCTTCCTGCTCCTTTCGCTGCTTTCTGCGTTGGGCGGCCTTGATTTTGGAGTTTTCCTTCGCAATGTACAGAAACTCATCGCCGTAAGCGAGTCCACGAATGGGTATCACGGTAGACGGCTCTAACTGCTTTCCGATCGTAACCCGGAAATTTTCAATTGCTAGACTCGGTCTTAGTACAGGTGGTGCCAACGAGCGACGTTCTGGCTCCGCTGTGAAGCTAGTGCTCGAGCCAGTAACGCATTCAGAGGGTGGCTGCAAAACTCCTTCTGGCAATCGAGTAGTTTTGCCTCTCTTGAGGGGCTTGAGTGTGTACGAAGAATCACCGATTGAATGAGGGTCCAATAATTGCCATGGATCCTTTTTCTTCTTCTTCTGTTTTTGTTGCTGTTTCTTTTCCAGCTGATCATCCACAGAGTCTGCAAATGCGACACGTTTCGTCGACGAGGTTTGCGAGGCAGCTAATGCAGCAACACCACCTTGAGTTTCGTCCACGGCCATTTCATCCATGTTATCGTTGACATCAAAGTCATCGTTCATGGCAAACCCTGGGCCCTCATCGTTATCATCAAATAAATTTATAGGCCCAGTATCCAATTCGTCGTCATTTGATAGCCCGTTATTGTCACCTTGATCATCCATAGGAAATCCACCGTTTAGGCTATTCTCTAAAGTGTTTGCAGAGTCATCCAAACTGCTACTGTTTCGTCTTCCAATTTGAGACCCTGGCATGAGCAAAAGACCGTCGTCTGCGACATCGCACTTGCCACTCATCAATCTCAAACCTCCACTGTTCAATATACCAAGAAGATTTTTCTGCTGCTGCTGAGATGAAATTCCTCCACTAAACATGCTATTGTTTCGTTCCATACGAGTCACAGAAAGCCCTCCTAGAGATAGACGGGTGACGTTTTTACTGGTGCTTTGAGTGCGATTGTTGATAGATCCGGGGGTCGAAGCAGTGCCGCCCAGCGAGCTCCTACGGACACCGATGTTAATATCATCATCGTCTTCGGTCTCTTTGAGATTGATTTTCTTATGAGTTGGTGAGAGATCCTCGGGCACCACATCGTCCAGCAAGAGAAAACACTCGTTCGGATCATATTCGTAAAATTCCTCAATGTCCGCATCTACCCCCTTGGTTCTTCGTTTGGAAGACGAAGAGGAAGTCGTGGAAGCTCGGAAGAAATCCTCCAAAGCCTTGTAGACGAGTGTGTAGAGATATTCTACTTTTCGACTGTACACGTTCGAAGAATTTTGCACAAGCAATGCGGCATGTGCAAAATTGGGAACATCGTTGTCGCCTGTTGACGAGTCTGAATCAGTGGAGACAACGGTCTGAGCAATTTTCTCGAGTTGTTGGGGGTGAATTCCAGCTAGTTCCTGTAGGTATTCTTCCAAGCTAAACAAATCGCATTGTTTCAGTGAAAGCAAGAGTAAATAACGTGTCAGAAATAATGTGCACTCATAATTCAATGAAAAGACATCACTATCGGTCTCTCATTTTTTCATTGGTTCAGAACTCACCATGAAGCAATGTCTACATCCCAGTTTCTAGATAGATCCCGCAACGGTTGCAAAGATGCCAAAGCAGCATCCATGGCAGTCGTAGCAGCCGCTTCAGCCGACGATGAATCCTTGCTGCGATTGCCGTTTCGTTTCGGTCTTGACGGAGCCATGACGAAGGCTTTGCTGTATCAAAGGTTGTTATCGTCTTTTCCTTTGTACTATTGTCTTTGACAAGAATTAGTATTGGCAGGTTGTTGTTGCTCCTTCGATCGATTGATTGGTTGCTTTCAAGGGCTGTTTAGGATCGATTCAGTCACACAAAGCAATCAACCAGACAGCTCAAAAGTAATTCAAATCCAACAAACGAAAAAATTTAAACCGGCTATCTTGCTGCCCGGCGCGGACATCAACGTCATTTGAGTTCGAGCGTTATCTCATGTGTCAATCGAACTAATCGAATTTGTGTAATGCTAAAAATCCAAATCGAATGAATCAATCCAATTTATTGAAAAGCCCTACAGTCGTGGTCACTAATTTTCACACGTAAGAATTGCGTGGTGCGCGCCTTTTTGGGGAAGATGATGTAAAGCAGATTGTACCGCAGATGTTCCCGCAGTTTGCGTGTCTTCACACAAAGCGTTCGTAAGATTCCGATTGCCTCCCGACCTTCGCCTCTCTCGGCCACACACCACAGAATTTACGTTCGCTCTAGTTTTACGGTTTTGTTTTTTCGGTGAGGTCATTCGAAGAAAAGAATTCGTTCCATTTGCAGACCAAAGACAAACCCATTCACTCCTCCTTTACAATACTTCCAATCGAAATAGACCACCAATACAGCAACCATGACGATCGCGAAGAGTTTAGAGCCCTATGTTTGCGGAGGAACAGCTGCCACCTTTGGAAGTTGTTGTATCCACCCCATCGATCTTGCCAAGGTATGCATTTCCTGCATTTCGCCGTCATTTTCCTGGTCGACGTGGAGAATATTGCCCCAGCAATGATAAAGTCAAATCATCCCATTTGATACCTATAAAGCATTCTCATCCCGTTATTTTTTCTGTATTCTCACCAATGATTTTGATCAATATTGTAACAACAATCGATCCCGTCGAAATGAATAAATTAAATCTTCTGTTTTGCCTGACCGATGAAAAATTGAATTGGTAATTCACCGATGAAATGAATATGAAACCTCATTTTTGAATGATAGGTCCGAATGCAAATTTATGGTCAGGTCAACCCAGGAAAGCCGGTTCCTGGTTTTCCCACCATTATCAAAAATATGGTCGCCACGGATGGTGTAACGAGTTTGTATCGCGGTGTCGACGCAGCGATCGGTCGACAAATGGTTTATGGAACAGCCCGAATCGGTCTGCACACAAAATTTTCGGCCATGCTCGTCGAAAAGAATAACGGTCAGCCCATCAGTTTTGGACAAAAGGCGGCATCGGGTATGTTGAGTGGTGCGATTGCCGTGTCGATCGGAAGTCCCTTCGACATTGCCCTGGTGCGATTGCAATCAGACGGTATGGCAAAACCCGAAGATCGAAGAAATTACAAGAATGTCTTTGATGCTCTGATACGCACGGCGAAGGAAGAAGGATTTGGGGCACTCTACTATGGTGTCGCGCCGAATATTCTGAGAGGAATGTCAATGAATGTCGGTACGTAGTAAAAATCACGACCTTGTGTCAGCAGTTCCTGACCGTTTCATATTGCTATTTCGATGCATCCTTGAATTCTTTTGCAAAAGGCTTACCCAAAAATCTTATAACTGCTGATTGTGTCTTTTTAAATTTTATATAAAAAATCCCGGTGTCTAATTTCCAAACGAAAACGAAAATTCGAAAAAAATATATTTGCTTTGGAAAAATAATTCGACGATCGAAATCACATTCAAATTTTCCAACGATACGTGCAACAGGTATGATGTCCTGTAACGATCAGTTTCAAGAAATGTACGCTGGTCTTCTAGGAGATCCTATGACGAATGGACCTCAATTGCCTACGCGCATCCTGGCATCGTTGAGTGCTGGGTTCACGGCCGCCCTCTTTTCCATGCCCTTTGATTTGATCAAGAGCCGACTGATGGCCCAAAAGCCAGATCCATTGACAGGGGAGATGCCCTACAAGGGTGTCGTGGATTGCATAACAAAGATTATGCGGACAGAGGGCCCGTTGGGATTCTACAATGGATTTTCGGCGTACTATGGCCGATGTGCCCCACACGCAATGATTGTCCTCTTGTCGAAGGATTCCATTACAAAGGCCTACCGAAACGCCTTTGAGTAAAATATGACTTGTGGGATTGCACTAGTGTTGATCATGTTAGTGAAACAATTCATCATGGTCAGTCAAGCAAACAAAGTATGCTTGTGAAGAAACAGCATTCGGCCAGAATCGAAGGTACTACTGTGTAGAATACAGTTGTACCAATACTAATAAATTGTAACGTGAAATGTTCATTATAGAATTATCAGCTTTTGCACATTATACCATATCTGTTCGCGTTGAATATCCTCGTGTCCAAAACAAACTTAGTGCAAACATTGCAGTGGCAGTGCTCCCATGGCTTTTTTGCTCACACGAGATGAATTCAACTCTGTTTTCGAAGTAGTGAAGGACACACATGTGTGTGAGTATTTCTCAGATTCGTGTCATTATACTAGAGTGTGTAGCCGTCGGATTTCGCATACCAAAAACATAGAAATCATCGCGTTGTGGGAGGCAATACCACCAGGCATTGGCCACCTCATGAGGGGGTGTGGGGATGTAGGGTTGTAAAAAGTGTGACTGAGGAGGCCGTGATGGAGATGAATGAGCAGATTACAAATTTGTGAGTTGCAAATAATGGCAGATTGGTGGATTGCTAATATGTTGGTTCGATGCAAGTAGTGTGTGCCAGGCCCTCGCTTGGCTCTGTGTGGTGAGCAAGCTTGCGCTGCTGGGCACACATGGCCACTTGCGCACACACAGCCATGTGCCCCCCCTTGTGCCTCACTGCAGCAGCCCTTATGCAGGCTCATGCTGCACCCCACCAGGGGGGGGGACACCTTCGGCGCTGGGTATTAAAACACATGTAGCTAAACACTTAGTAGAGCCCACAATTATTACACCATTACATCAATCATAGGACACAAGGGCAGGCAGCAGGGTGGCCCAGTGGCGCGAGGGTGGCAGGCACAGCAGTGGGGGCGGGACCAGCGGCGGTGGGGCTGCGGGTTGGAGGGATGGGGGCAGAGCCACAAGAGCAGCAGGCTTGGCAGAATCACAAGAAGCACTGCACGCACGCACATCAGACGATTCGAAGAAAAGAAAGAAAAAAATGCTGTTGACACCAAAATTCATTGCTATCACTCAACATCAGCAAAACTTTTGCAATCATTGCAGACGTAGCAAGATATTCCATCGGATACACAACTAGGCTTAAACGAAACAATTGTCATGCTGGTCGCTCACCACTTGTGAAAAGATCATGCTAATTCGAAGATAAGAGAGAGAAGGAATCATTTCTCTGTCGTATGACAACATCGCAATTGTAAGGGCTGTCGAATATTCCCAGCTATTTCAGGTTCGTTCAAAATCTTTGACAGCCAGATCGACTCAGGACTTTGAATTGGATCAATTGGGGAACAAAAGGGGAACAATTTCGCGTTGTTGTTTATTTATTTACACGAGCTCAACAAACAACCAATAGAACAAAAGGATGAAACAGGAATCTTCCCCTCCCGCCTCGCCGAAGTCTAAGGCTCCCAGCCAACGCAGTTATTGGTCGCTATTTTCGCAAGGACCAGAGGATCAATTTGGTAATCCTCAAAGAGAGGGGGAAATTTCGCAGAAAATACCTTCTGATGACGCTAACACCGAAGACTCGGGTCAAGATGTTGTCAATGAGTTGACGTCGTTGCTCATGGTGTCACCCCCACGCAGTCACAACACACGAGTAGCTCTAAGAATGCCTTATCCGCATGGTTCCAAGAATAGTCCATGTCGTCCTATTCGAAAGAAATGGTCACATACACCGCTCGGTAGCAGCGGGCAAAAAAGAAGCAAGCCCCAGAAGCCGCTGTTGCTCCAGTCTATGCGCCACTGGGATGTGGCCCTGCCTCCCATCAAAAAGCACGTGGTAGATGGCAAACTCATCGATACCTTTCGTGGCTCACTGTATGGCAATGATCACGAACGCAATCTTCCGGTAGCCAAGCGCAAGCTGACCATCGAGTTGTTTGGTCACGATCACGATACTAAGCTTTGGGGAAATCGCTGGCGCCGAAATTTTTCGGACCTGGAAAGGAATCGTGGCTATTCGTGCACGACAAATGTAGGTTCCTGTAGAAGTTGTAGAGGGAAAGACGATTCCTCGTGGCCGCTCTTCAAGGGGGCTTCTACCGACGATCTTTCCATTGCCAATGACGATTCTCAGAGCGATATTAGCAGCATAACCAATGAGGGTAACACGAAAGAGCGCAAAACATACGAGCTGGCGGAAACAGATGTTGTGATCCTTCGAGTTATGAAGTCGAGAATGGTGACACCCTACGACGATGATTTTGATCTAGGACACAGTAGCATCAATGCTGCTCTAAATGATCGAAAATGGGAATCCTTATCAATGTCAGACAAGACAATGTCCTTGATGGTGGGTTCGGAAGCCAAGGAAGACGGTCTCAGTAACGACACTGCTTCCTTTTCCTCGGGTGATTCTCTCCGTAAGACGCAGGTGCAATGGACTGAAATGAGCCGCACAAGGCTTTCCCATATAGAATTGGTTCGAGAAGATTTCGAAGCGAACGAAGTAGATCTCAAAATGGGTGTTGGAGCACGCACAGTAGTACAAACCTTTCGATTTGACGATTTGAACCACTACGGAACTGCCACCAACATACACGAGGGCAATGCCTGTACCTTTGCTAGACTCTTCAAGCTACTGAAATGGCTTGAGAAGGAACGGGCTCAGCGTCTAGCGGCTGCCCATCGGATTCTTTTATCGGAGCACGATTCGTTCAATCAAAAAGAAGCAAGCGACAGTGATCCCGAAAAGACTTCTAGGCAGGGAAGCGACAGCCATGGCAATAGTCAAAAGAGTGATAGTGACAATCTTTTGGAAGATTGCGAAGCAGAGGAAAAAGATGCCGATGAAATTGTCAGTATTCTCATCGAGATCGTTTCTGCAAGCAATTTGCCATCGCCCGAAGTTCGATCCAGTAATGGCCACGGTGGACTGAATCCACATTATATCGAAGGTGTGCGAGGAGGAAATCTAGATCCTAAAGTACCACCCTCGAGCGATCCGTACGTAGTAATACGAGATGGGAAAACAAATATCCACACCACATCTTCTATTGTCAACACTGTCAATCCGGTCTGGACGCTGTCCACAGGCTCATTATGTGTGCTACAATCGAATCTCGCAGAGTTTTTTGAGCGTTCGAATGTTTTGGAATTCATCATCAAGAGTAAACAATCTGTGGTTGGTGGCGAAGATCAAACTCTTGGAACTGTTATGATACACAAGACAGAATTATTGAAAGGGATTGGGGAGCGCAAGTCTTTCCAGATTCTTCGCCCTCCCACCTCATCATGTTTGAGTCAAATGGCGTACAGGAGCAATATGGTATATAAAGCTGCCAGCGACAATGACAAATCCTCGCGCTTATATTTGAGATATCGCCAAGCTGCAATAGGCGATATAGAGTTTATGCAAACATTTCAAGAAGAAATGATGCAAAGTACTGATCTACATGTGAAAGACGGAATCTATGCAACCGAAGCATTTCTCCCTCTTCAACTGCATGGTTTTCCATCTCCACAGCAATCGATAGAGAGAAGAAAGGGGGAAGATCAGAAAACTACTCAATATCGTGTGAAACCTATGCCCGATCCGGATAATATTTCAGAAACAGAATGGATGACCGAAACTCAGATCGAAAAAGTCTCGAAAGAACATTCCACATCCTGGACGATGGCGGGTTCAGGATCTATTGGCAAGCTGTACATAGAAATCATAGGATGTGATGATCTCAGAAAGCCAGATGATCATCCCCACATACAACCAAATCGAGCTCCAGGTGACAAATGCAACCCCTTCGTCAATATCGTCTTTGAAGATTCCGTCGTTAACACGGATGTTATCCATAATTGCCTATCCCCAAGGTGGATGCCTTGGTCACAGCGGGCCTTTGTCATAAATATGATGAGTCCTTCATCGCAGGTTTTTATTGGTGTCTATGATTATGATAGATATCAAGGTAGGGATGGCTTCTTTGGTAGAGCCCAACACGCTTTGATGGGACGAACCGCCATCAATCTTTCCAATCTAAGGCCTCGTGCTGTCCACACACTGATCTACAAAATCTATACAATAGGAAAACTTGGTCGAGAAAGCTGCGGATCGATTACACTTCGGCTGCGGCTTGCTTTTGACGACGAACGAAGAGCACTTCTTTCTGAATTAGATTTCAGAGATCATTGCAACGTTTCTACGATGAAGGAATCGGATTTCATATGCGCATCGCACTCGATCAATAATAGTGTAAGTTTTCTGAATAATGACGTGGTCAGCTCATCTCGTCTGTTTTGGTTTGCATCTTTGCTTTGTGTTACTAATTTATACGCAATTTTGCTTGCCACTACTTTTCTATTCTGTTCATGCAACGATTTCCGCTTCCTGACAGTATCAAAAGAGTCCTTCGACCTTGACTTTTCGAGAAGACTACACAAAAGAACTGCTTGCTTATGCTGAACTAAGGAACCACATTACGGATGGTTTGGTAATCATTCTACTGTGGCGGGGGAACTTCCTCGTGAAGCTAAACAAGGTTGACTATAATCTCCCCATACATTCTATAACAGCCTTTGCTTGGGCCACTATACTTGCTTGGGACCTGGGGAAAATCTTTTCTTTTTTCTGGTTTGCTATTGGATGGATCCTCCTAGCAGAGTTGGAAGAACAACGAAGGCATCCATCACCGTGGAGGAGACCCCGATCGTATATTGAACTCCTAAGAATACTTGTTTTCCACAAGAGCAATTTTACTCTGTTCGGTCGGCCTCCACTGCGTAGGACCATTTACCCAAACGAAAGCTTGGAAGAGATTGAACGATTTGAACTGCGAAAGGCTGCAAAGGCCAATGCTAGTAGAGAATTCCTCGAAACATCGAATGACGAACAGAGAGACAAACAAAAGCCTCTAGAGAAAGAGGAATACGCTGAAAAAAAGAATGCAACCAAAGACAGTGCTACTGGCGAAATCACAAACAAAATTGGTCCGTACAGTGTCTCTGATAAATTTCTTCTCGATGTTCAAAAGATATTGTTCCACATTTGTCGGTTTTTACGGATATGCAGCAGCGTATTTGCTTGGAGGGACAGCTACCTTGCCTTTTGGATCACTACGCTTGCCTTTTTGATCTCGTTCGTGACCTTTTGGATTCCATGGGTCATGCTGTTGCAGTGGGGCTTTCGACTTTTCTTGTGGCCCTTGTTTGGCCCTTGGATGAAACTCGCAGACATTTATTACTTCCAACCAAAGAAGAATCATTATGCGGGAGAGGAGCAAGATTCCCAATCGGAATTCGAAACGATAAAAAAGCTGTACAATCGAATGGTGGGACAAGAGGAATGGATAGCGGTACAAAATGAGAATTCTTTGAAAGCCAAAGATATGGAGAGATATATGTTTGGAAAGGTAGGTACAATCTATATTTCTTGACGGACGAGTCTTTTTTTCCGTGCAGGGGACGACCGACACAAAAGGCATCATTCTAATTCTATGTTTACGTTTGATCAATACGTCGTTTTTTGGTTTTAGTATTCATTGCGGCTCCCGATCTTTCAGGAAGAACGATTTCTCTGCGAGCCATCGGTTTCATCGTCATCTGTGCCCTACAATACGAATCCTCGCCCGGTTCGAATCACAAAATGTGTACACGGACAATCGTTAAAAGGTGATATGGTCCCGTATCGCAATGACAATTCTATTTCGGAGCTACGAGACGATACGACAGTAACTACGTGACGAAGGCACCAATGGCATTCGTGTGCCAATTTCCATCTCGATCGTTTGCTTTACCGAAACATAAAAACTTCCGATTTGGCGTTAAAAGTGTGAACTACAATTTAATTCAGTTGCTTGGAGAAACAGTCTTGGAGAAACAGTCATGACGTAGTTTCTATTCGTGTGTGTTAGAGAAACTGCTAGTACCTGGGGTTTTTGCTGGCTTATCAACGGTAAAAGGTTGGACTAAAAAGATGAGACTTTCTTTCCCATTTTTCGAAATATTTCAATACCCGTGGGTCTGATCCGACACGTAGGAATGAGGGCTTTTCTTGCGAAGGTACTGCCGTTTTTTTAGTACCAGATTGCACGCTATTGGAACACGTGCAGGAATACGAAAGAAATGAAAATAAAGATGAGCGTGCCCGCCATTTCAAGTCGATACTTAAA
>Ga0115013_10001113_pt1 | contig 15739 bp, 12 predicted proteins | sample SouAtlMetagenome_2_FD_88686 | JGI IMG/M metagenome (GOLD analysis project Ga0115013, IMG submission 88686) | Marine eukaryotic phytoplankton communities from Atlantic Ocean - South Atlantic ANT15 Metagenome | ecosystem: Environmental > Aquatic > Marine > Oceanic | place: South Atlantic Ocean...
CGCTCGTCGAACTTGAAAGGGGTCGTTTTATCTAATGCTATTGTCGCCGTCATGGTTTGCAAATCTGAGCCCATGTGAAAATTTTGAGGAAGTAGTCTTCCGTCACCGATCGACAACAAATTTTTCTGAAACGCGCTGTCATTTTGCCGCACAAAAAATACAAGGTGCAAAAAATATTTCAGAACCCACATGGTCCGCGTCGACAATGGTAAGCTGCAGAAGTGAATACCAAAGCGTTTCAGCTCAACCGAACCATTAATATAACGGATACTATATCTATTGAACACGTTTCCGGTGTTGTATTGGTTATTTGGTCGGTACCGACAGAGAAATAACGACTTGACGCACAGAGGGAAATTCCGATCGATTCGGCGATTTTGACTTCAAACATTTACAGAAGCATTGACACAAGATGATAAGGAAGTATTTTTTCAAGCAAATGGCGTCATGGAGGATGGGTCATTATTTTTATGGGACCAGTACAAGGTGTTGCAAAGTTTTACATACAGAATTCATTGCACCAGAAATGTCGATTGACGGGAGGAAGAATGATTATACTATTCTTTTTTTGCACGGGTTGTTGGGCAGCGGACGGAATTTGAAAACTTTTGCTAAGAAATTGGTCAAGCAATCCCACGGCTCGTGTCGAGGTGGTTGGTTAATGGATCTACGTGGGCACGGGAAATCATACCAAAGCCAGAAAGAAGATGATGAAAATGACAACATCACTCACCGAGAACCTCCAACATTCAGGGATTGCGCGCAGGACATTTACGATACAATGGAGGATATCCAAAAGAAACAAAGGACACCACCGACGACCCAAGTCGTTGTCGGCCATTCATTTGGCGGACGGCTTGCTCTGGAATACGCAGCAAATATAGCGGAGAATAATTCCGTAAAGGCCGTTTGGTTGCTGGATACAGTGCCAGGTCAAGCAAACGAAAGCGTAGACAAAGTGTTAACAACAATCACCCGCGTTCTTGAAGATAGGAATAAGAATAACACAGATTTGAACAAGAAAAAATTGACGAAGAAAGATATGATAAAAGTCTTGACCGACCCACCCCACAGTCTTGATCGAACCACAGCCCAGTGGTTGGCAATGTCATACGATGAAAAATCGGGGGACAATTTTGGTTACGACACGCAAATGGTCGATTGCATCAAGCCCGAATTCGCCAGCCAAGATTTTATGGGACTATTACGTAAAATCCTTCGGTCAAACAACCAATTTGATACGACCAAAGCAGAAGATGCCAACAACACGATTCACGTTCACGTTGTACGTGGAGGATTGAATACAGGTTGGACTATACCGATTCTATCGGAATTAGAAAGGCTGAAGAAGGAATATCCGGCAACGTTTCACTTGCATGTCTTGCCAAAGGCGAATCACAATTTGCACATTGACGATCTGAATGGGCTGTTAAAATTGTTCAGCTAGCCGAAACCGCAACAACTTTAGTTTTGAATTTAGTATAAAATTTAAAAACAACTTTTCAAAATAAAAAATTAGTTCAGGAAAATTAGTGAAGTACTCGAAACTAAAATTTAGTCTATAGTTCAGCCGGTTTATATAGAGCTCTACGGAAAGATCAAATCTGAATAAATTCTTTTCCCATCTAAACCACTCAATTTACGTCCAAAACCTGGTGACAAAGAGTAAGGCTCGTTATTTGCCATGATGTAGAACGAGAGATGGATTTATCTCAAATATGATCACAGGAAATAGAATGTAAGATTCTTTATGATGATTGTTCTTTACTAAGTACATTATTAAAATCACGACCAAATTTGCTGTATGCTTATTTGTTAACAAAGTTGAGAATTTCATCATAGATGACCAAAACAAGAGCGGCACCAGTTCCACGAAGGACGTTCGCAAGGGCTCCCTTAAAGAATCCACCAGGTCCTTCGGTCTTAAGAATCTTTCCGAAGCAGTCACCCATGCCGGAGTACATTTGTTGGTCCTTTGGTTTGGAAGCTTCGATCTGGAGACGACGTTGCATGGTGTCAAATGGGTAGGCGACGATACCAGAGGTGGCGACGGCAACTTGGGCGACGGCAAATTTGGAGGCAAGACCAACAGCGGTGAAATCCTTTTGGTAAGGGTTGAAGGCCTTAAGAATATCTTGCAGACCAAATTGAGCTCCACGGTAGACAACAATACCGATGGAAGAAGGCCCGATTCCGTTGTACAGAGACATGAAACCGTTTGCCTTAATAGTCTTCTTCAAGCAATCAAGCATACCATTGTATTTCTTTTCCTTTCCAAGATCAGCTCCGAGAATAGTTCGGACGTAAATGAGAGGATAGACAATGGTGTTTGTGGCTCCTCCAGCGGCTGCACCGGAAGCAATTTGAGATGCGGCGAATTTTCCGAATTCCTTCTCCTTGCTGTACTTGGGGAACAACTTCTTGATATTGTCCTTGAAAGCCAAGTTAAAGGCAGCAGTTGGCACGTAACGGATACAGTTGGCGAAGTTACCACGCCAGAGGGAAGAAGGGCCAAGTTCAGTGATGTGACGTCTGAAGGCATCTCCCATACCAGTGTATCGCTTCATCTCGCCAGAAATGACGCGAGGGTCAGAATCCTGGTTCTGGATGGCAAGCTTGACCTTCTCCAAAGGAGCCGTAATGGTCTTTGAGACAGCTCCGGAGATACCTCCGGCGGCCAAGTTAATAAGAGGGTTGGTTTGTTTGTCAGGCATGATTATTCTAGGGAGAGCATGGAGGAAGAGGGATTGACGGTGAGATGATCCCCTTTTCGGTCATTTCGAGATAATTTTTATCGTACGAACGAGTTCCAAAAATCATGGACAAACATCGATAACAAATAGGTAAAACAGGATTTTTTGCCGGAGGGCTTTGTAAACTATTTGCCAGTAATGAAGGAATGCCGGTTTCCAAGGTCCTTCCAAACCGAACTGAAGCATTTTCTACTCCTGCGATTCAGCCGAGATATAGTCAACCTCCACAAATGTGGCCATGAATATTAACCAATTATAACGGTAGCCTTTGTCAAAGCAACTTTCACTTTTCAAGACAGTCTTGAACCATCATGCTTACCTTTCGTGATATCCAAGTCTATTGCTAAAAATGCTAACAGCGAAAATTGAGGTAAGTGTGCAACAAGCAATGCTGGTCCAATGGTCACAAATCGTCCTTTTTTAGTGGTTGGGGGAACAATTCGAAATCGGTCATTCGAACGCAATTCGTAGTAGTGAAAATTCAGCGCCGGCAACCCCTCGTACGTACGCCACGTAATGCAAGTGACGGGACTAATAATATTCGTGACTGCCTGGAATCTTCGACATCAATCGCCACCACTTGCTGAAAAAGAAAAATAGGAACAAAAAGTTGGAAGCGTCAATGAGCGTTCGACTACGTCGGGATAACACTACTCGTTTCCAGCTCACCTCACCTTAACACATTTCTTACGATGACGTCAAACAGGAGAAAGAAAAGGCCAAAAGTAGATAGTGATGAGGGTTCGAGGAAAATTCCAGAAAATGATTTGCTGACACCTTCGGCGATGAATGTACCTTCTTCAGATAGGTGTTGGAAGTGCAAGGGTAAAGGATTAAAGTTTCAAAAGTCGACACAATCATTTAGTGGACCACCCTGCAAAGTTTGTAATGGAAATGGAATCCGCCAAAGATCCAAAAGCTCAAAGGCTTTGGCGTCTGCAGCTGGAAAAATCTTACGTCTTCGGGGTTATCCTGAAGACAACCCTCTTCGAAAAATATTTCCAGACGGCTTTTCTGGTCCAAACGCCTTTTGGGGTAGTTTTGGTAGTCGCCATACCCTTCGAAATAGATCTGATGGAATCGACTGCGACGATAATGAATGCAATGAAAAAAGAGCCTACGACGATCTACCGAAAAATCTGCACCCTAGGAAAGGAGAAGTTGTCGGTTCACTCGGTTGCGGTGATTGGAGGATATTTCAAATCGCTAACGGTAATAAGCTGACAGTTGACGATTTTGTTTGCGCATGGGTAGCGGCTGAGGAAATGAGAAAACGAGGCTATGGCGTACAGCTGCATCGGGATAACGCAAAAATAATACAAGATACCAGTGAAGATAATAATTGTGGCGAAGCAAAGATGTTTGGCGGAAGGACAATGAAGGAGATGGGCAAAAACTATGATCAACTGCATAGCAGAAATCACAACGATGTGACCGGAAAGAATGATTGTGGCTTCAACCACGCTGATATTGGAACGGGGTGTGGTAGCGTCCTGATGATGATCGCTTGGGCGTTTTTGGGAGAAATTCAGTCCATAGGAGTCGAGGCCCAGTCAATATCTTACGATTGCTTGCGGCGAGGGTTGGAATGGAACCTTGGTACTGATGGAACATCTTCAAAGGATGTTGTACAAATTCGACAGAATGACCTTCGAAGTTGGGACGGCTGCGGGGTTAACGAGGATACCCAATCATCGTGTATTCGAGCACCATACCATTTGATGACAGGAACACCACCGTATTTTCCCCTGGATAGTTTTGTTGCTAGTCAAAATCACGAGCAAAAGATCCGTTGTCGTGTTCCGACCCGAGGAGGTGCACCAGAATATATCGAGACGGCATCGCGTTTTTTAAAAGAGGAAAGTTGTAACAAAAATATCGATGGAAAGAAAAACGGCACAGAGAACAGCGACGATAGTCTCGTTGAAGATGATTGTGAGGGTGTCTTTTGCATGGTTGAAGCCGCCTTCGACAAAGCCGAGGCCGGTGTGTTGGATGCCGTGAAAAAGTTCAACATGCGGGTCCGACGTCGAGTCGATGTTGTAACAAGATTTGGCCTTCCACCTCGGTTCAGTTGTTGGGTCATGACTAAGAAAAACTCTTCTGAGAGTAATCTTGGAGAGATGAATAACAAAAACGTCGCAAAAAATTTGAATGATAGTAGGATTGATCGTGTCGCATTTCCTATAGAGACATTCACCCTCCGCAACGCAGATCTTTCCAGGACGAAAGAATACACTTATGCGATGGAAAAAATGGGTTGGGTAGATTTTGAAAAATCGAAGTTGAAAACAGTGAAGAGTCTTAAAAGCGTCATCAATCAGCATGAAACAATAATATAATAACAATTGTAGTATATGCTGTACTCAGTCCATCGAACAAAATATCTCATTGAGCTAACTTAGCGTCATCAATTCAAGCCGACTTTCTTGCTGCAATTCACTTCAAATAAATCACATGAGGCTTGTGACTCTTGATATTATTTTTCACCTGTGGAAAATGAAAATCAAATCTTTTGTTGTCAACTGAATTACTCTACCTTCTTCGTCTCCAAGAAAAATACTGGAGAAGAAAAAGTCTAGCGAAATAAAATGACAAGAATTTTGAATAATTGCGCGCCTATGATTTTGTTCTGTTCTGCTAACGCACTTTCCTCGCTCGTAAAGCTGAGTACGAAACATCATCGACCACAGAGGTTCGTCTTCCGAGGGTTGAATCTCAAGAATCTCAAGAATCATATTGATCTTCTGATTCAGAATGAATAACGCTTCCGTTGCTCCCTACAATGTATCCAAAGCTCATCTCATCCATATAATCCACGATGCCTCGATGTTTTAAAATAAGATCTACCTCAGTTGGATCAGTATGTGACGAATCGATTGACCACTGCGAAAATCCTGGTGTGATTGGGGCGGAAGATTTAGAGGTCGCTAGGCAATTACTTTCGAGTTTGCTATACATCAACGATGCTTCTGGACGATCATACCTGCATAATACTTTCCATTTGAGCTGGGCGAAAGCCCTTTTGACGAGAGCAAAAAGTTTGGATGAATATTCTGAGCAGTATGTAGATTTTAGTTCGACTGGTAAATATCACTACAAAAATTCGGACGTCACATGCGATAACGACAGAAGTGTCTTTCTGCAACGCCGTTTTTTGCTTCAGAAAGACAAAGAATCGGGTTACACACCACTTCATAAGGCTATTATGGAAAAAAATTTGGCGGCAATTCTACTATTCTTGCGCCACACGACGGCTGATGAGATAGCAAGTGAACGACTTACAAATCGACCGATGACGTTATTGCACGCTGCTGACGCCAGTCATTCTCACAGCCGCACCGGTAGTAATGAAAGTAATAAAAACAGCAGTAATCTTTTGCTAGCTATCGCAAGCGCCAAAGACCGCGAAGGCATGACCCCGCTTAGGCTCTTGGGAAGATTACAACAGCCTGAGCTCTTTCGCTGCCGAGATTACATACGCTCCTATCGACCGTCTGTGGATCAAAATGCTACTATGAGACTACGTACGCGACAAAGGCCATTAAACTTAAGTACGAATGGCAATGAGAATGGCAGCGACGACGAAAATATCGACTATTTTAGTGAAAATGCCGACTTGCTCCAGGTTCAAGATGAAAGGTCAGGCAACGAAGAAAATGGATTTGATTCAAATGATGTTTCGTATGCCTGTGAAGTTGTTACGTTTGGAAGGCCTCAGCACTGTGCTTTAGGTGTTGTACAAGGCGGGTCTTCGCTATCCTCAGCATTTGTGTCCTCTTCAAAGAAAGACAGCGGATTTTGTCCTCAACGCGTTCAGGAATTTGCTCAAGAAATCGTGGGAAAGGAAGGTTCGGCGATGGCTGTAGCCGCTGCAACGCATCATAGCTTGGTAGTCACGAAAGAAGGCCATCTCTATGCCTTTGGTTTAGGAAAGGGTGGCCGGTTGGGTTTGGGAGACGATCAACTCCAACAGTGTCTGTTGCCGAGACGTATATTAGGGCATCTCCAGAGACGCAGAGTGGTCGGCGTGGCGGCCGCAGAAAATCATTCACTATGTGTTACTTCCGAAGGTGAAGTGTTTTCATGGGGTTCAAATCGTTTCGGGCAACTTGGAGATCATACTACAGGTAACTCATCGGTTCCAACTTGTGGAGGTCGAAGTACTCCTCGACGGGTAGAGAACCTGAAGCAACATCCTTGCGTTTCCGTAGCAGCAGGAGAAAAACATTCCGTCGCCCTTTCCCGCAAAGGTGAAGTTTATGTATGGGGGGACAATAGTTGTGGCCAGCTGGGCGTTCCGAGACGTACTGGTATTCAAAAGATTCAGCGCGTAGAAACACTTTGGGCGACTTCAACATTACAAGGCAATAACAATAGTGGTCCGAAAATTACGATTGCAATCGCAGCAGCTGCGCAATCAACTCTAGTACTTACTACTGGTTCACCATCATCCAGAATGACAAATGTCAATGCTATTTATGAATGGGGACATGGCAATCACGTCCCAATCAGAGTCTATTTTGAAAGCTACAACAGAACAGTCAGTAGCACGAATGATGATAGTCAATATTTGTCTTCGCGCAAGTCTAGTTTTAACCGCACACCCAACCCAACAGCTATTGCTTGTGCTCGATATCACAATGTGGCAATCACTTCCGATGGGATGGTGTATACATGGGGACTTCGCGCAGAATCTTTAGGGAGAATGAACAGTAATAGTGTTCGAAAGCAGCAGCATCACCAGCGTCGAAACTCTTCTCCGCAGCTAGTTTCGGGGATGCTTCCTGAAAATGGAGGCGGATTTGCTGTTGCAGTAGACGCATCAGGGAGTCATACTGCTATTATCTGCAACGATGGTGCATTGTTTACTTGGGGAACAACGGATGGAAATAATGTTTTAGGGCATGAAGGGGTCCGATGGCAACCCAATCCGAAGCGCGTGCCTGGTGTCCACCGTGCAGTAGATGTAGCTGTTGCGAAAGAGCATACAGTCCTTCTAATTGGTACAAGCTTTCCTCCTATTCCAAGAACCGATAGAGCATTGAGTCTAGAAGATCTTGCTGCTCACAAAGTTGCTGAATACGTTGATCTGTTCAACGTTATACCAATATTGATGATGGCAGAACGGCTACAGGTACGAGCTACTAATTCTTGGCATGGTGAACGATGAACGACTTACAACCATACCTCACGAATACTCTTTCTTAATAATTTGAAAAATTGTCTTGCAGTCCTCCTTTTTGATTGAATTTTGCAATGATTTTGTTCGCAGAAACCTCGACGGAGTACTCAATGTTGGAAAAAAGAGTATGATGAACCAATATCTCAACGACATGTTGGCAGAAACTACATACCGCGCTGGAGAGAGGTATCGTGACGACCACCACCATCCTCTTACGTTCGATGTCCTCATTACTGGCAACATCGGGCGCCCCACGTTTGATCGTAGTTGGCTCTCAGATTTTGAGGCATGGATCAAAGGTTGCAAGGAACTTTTTGAATCTAATGTTGTCAAAAAACTTCTTGAAATTGCCGCTATTCGGGAATACGAGGAAGATTTTAGTAGTGTAAGTGAACGGAATCGCAAGGATAAACGCAGCTTGTCATTTCAAAACGGGAACCGTGAATTCAGTCCAAGAACAAGTTCAAAATCGGAATGTGCGTCAATTTCAAATGGAAAAGAAGGAAAGTTAGATTCTTGTATAAAGAGAGCCGCCAATATGGATCTATCAACAATTGAGCAAGTAAATAAAAACGCTTCATGGTTATCGAAGGAAATTCGTGGTGTTCGGAAGAAGCTAAAGCAAATTAATAACTTAATCCACACCGAGACCAAGAAAGGTGTTCTTTCCTCAGAACAAGAAGCAAAAATCGCCCGTCGTCCTATCCTAGAGACTGAACTTTCTATTTACGAATCAGCGGTTGAGGAAGTTGATACACGGAGAGAGGAGCTTCATGCGAAAGATCGAGTTAAGAAAATCAAACCTCCATCTGCAAAAATTGATGCGTGCAAAAAGGAGATTGGAGTTCAAGATGACGCAAAGAATATTGAGGATGGTTCGGATTCGATACCAGATCAAGATGACGATAAGCCATTCTTTTGTAAAATTTGTTGTGTGAGGTGTAGTGACAAGGCAAACTTCATTCTTCATCAAAATGGAAGAAAACATAGAAATAAGTTGGCTCAGTTTGCGGAAGAAGAAAAACAGAGAACTGCAGCTTCAATACTCCAGCGACAGCAAATTGAATTGATGAAATCAGCTCCAACCTTTTCTCCGCCGCCTAAAAAGGTCGCTAAGAATGCATGGGGAACAACCTCATTCCAACCAGATTACAAACTTCCTCCTCCACCGCATCCTGTGTTAGCTCAGGTTGCGATAACATCAACATTGCAAAAGAGTTACACCAAGTCAGCCCTGACAAATGCCAAAACAACATCTAAAGCCTCTACATCAAAAGTGGGAATACAAAAGAAGAAAAAATCCTATCCTAATGTGAATACCATTTTATCATCATCTCCGAAAGACTTCCCTCCACCTACTTCGAATTTTAAGACTATATTGCACGACCAAGTGAATGGAAAGAAATCGTTATCTGGAGAAATTGGAGAATCTCCAAAATCTTCACTTTGGAATTCAAGCCCGAGCTCAACTCGTTGTGTACCCCTATCCCTCTATTCCACTCCTGATACCCCTGCCGCATCCAAAGAAGCTAAGAGTTACGATGAACGATCGTCAAGCCTATCTCTTGCTGCTTTTCTGACTCCTCCGAAGAAGGCGCCATCTCTATCTTCTAGCCCCGCACCATGGATAAATAGTGCTACGAGTGAGTCAAACGCATCACCGGCATCAAATCAAAAATCATTGGCACAAATACAAGCTGAAGAGGAGAGTTTGAAATTGAAACAAGACAAAAGTTACGGAAAAGGTGGAGGAAGCTGGTATATTCAGAGAAGAGAACGTGCTGACTCTGTTTTGGAGATTCAAAGGATCGCTCAGGAAGATCGCGAACATCGTCTTTTAGTGGAAGAACAAATGAAAATCGAAGCCCAAATCCGTGAGGCGAATGAACGAAAGCAAAAGCAAACGCTTGGAAAAGGTCCGAAAAAAGGGAAGAAAAAGACTAAAAATATGAAAAGGAACCAGAGTAATAACACAAAAAGCAATTCGAAGACACCCGAGGCCACGAGAGGGAATCGCAGTAGTGGCAAGAAGAAATCTTAGAACAATTTTATTTAGACTCGGAACATGGAATTTGTGGGAATTAGGATGTTTCTGCTAGAAAGCTAGAGATCAGTGGCTTCAAGACCCTTCCGGTAGCTACTGAGTCACGACTATCTGCGTACTTGTCGAAATCGAGGACTGGAATGCTCAAGGTCTTGGTAACTGGTAGAAGTGGCGAGAGAAATGACAACATCGCATCGTTGACATTTTCCGATAAGTAGGAAATGTGATTGGGTGCATTTTCCCCTCTAAAGATCAAAGCGGCGCGCTTAAGCTTTTTTGATTGAGATATGGTTCCGCCATTTTCTTGCAATTCATTTTCTTCCAAGACCGTATACTCCTCAGGAATCTCAATACTATTAAATAGATGCATGGTTAGTATAGTTATATTTGAAAAAAATTGAATTGCTCTGGTATTGACTTTGGTAGACTCACCCTCCTCCCCACGATGTCACTGGTCCGTCGTTCACAGAAGAAATGAACAACAAACGGCCGCCCACAACGGGATTCTTATAGACTTCATCGCCATCTGAAGGTTTGCGTTTCCCACCTGGCGATCGGGGTGCCCTGCCGCTTCCCATTAATACACGATTCCACGAATCATCTCCCATTTGAAGAACTGTCCCACACCCAAGGCTATGACCGATGGCAGAATACGAATCAATTGGTTGTGGAACTATTTCCTTCACGTATGGAATGAGTTGCTTGTTAATTGCGGCTCGATCAAGGCCTTCTAATCGGGGGTAGGAAGCCTCAAGTGATTCGGGATATTCCGGCGCCACGCATATAAAACCCTGCGAAGCAAGATCTTCGGCGATATATCCAAGATCGGAGCGACTACCTAGAAACCCATGTGCCAAAAACACAACTTTTGTGCCACATTTCCTAGATTCGTCGCTCGTTCTCTTGTTGTCCGTGCAAGAGATTGGAATATTTTTGCCATCCAGCACACGGATGGCTGAGGATGTTGAAGCCGATGGAGTCAGAGAAAAGTCTTTTGAAACGAACTCGGGGATGAACTCCCATTTTGCTAGCAATTGACCTATCCGTCGAAGAGAAATCTTGTACTCGTACTTTATTTCTGATGGCAACGGTTTTGAAGGATCAGTTGCCCGGCTGTCCGTCGCCGGATACCAAAGAGAAACGGGAACATTGACTCTAAATTCAGGAACGGATAATGCGAACGTCCGGTATGCTATCACTGATTGCGTTGCCGAACTAGATGGCGACACGCTGGAAAATGCGCTAACATTTTTTGGAGCAGATCCGAACAGAGTCGTCAGTAAACCAAATAAGAAAATCTGAAAAAAATCTCTTCGCGTTCTTTGAAACCTAGTTGCCCGAACGGCAGTGTTGCTCTTATTGTCAATGATGGTATTATCACTTTTCCCTCCCATCAAGGTAGTCAATTTTCTAATAGATTCTGACTTTTTGCTCGACATTAAACACGGCGAATGCTGAGAAATACGAGCTGGTGAAATTGAAAATCGTGAAAATCCTAATGTCTCTACGGCTAGGAATGCCGTTAGTATAGTTGGGTAGAGCATGGTGCTAAGTCGGACTAAGACACAAAGAAATACTTCCTCCAGTCAAGTGCATTCAAAAATCGATCGCTACGCCCGAGAAATTGAACACGCTGACGAGATCTCTTTGCACTTGGCAGAGAAGATATTATTCAGAACAACTTGTGAAAAAGATCTTGGCGCGCGTTTACGACTGAAATTACACACGACTTTTAATGCTCTGCTCAACAGTGCAATTGTGGCGCGACATACCTCGTCGATTTCAATTTGACTAGAATAGGCAGTGTCAAAGTGACGGTTTCCAACCAAAGCAAACAAAGCAGAGATGAACGAAATATGAGAGGAAATTATTCATGGAGGCGTATTTCATCGGTTTGTGCAACGGATCTTCCGAAGCGGGAACGCGTGTCGATAGTCAGAAATAGAGATGATAGAACCAAAGCTAATATCAGCGATAACAACAACACAATTATCAGTAGGAGAAAGGCAATAGCAGGAAGCACGAACACATGCATGCAAAATCAAATGCGCATAAGCAAACTTATTCAAGTTTCTGTTGTCGTGACCATTATTCTTGTCACACGCACAATAACTCTCTGGATGCAAAGGTATGCAAGTGAGAATATGGCAATTGTTACAAACTATTGCGCGTGGGGACTACCAGAGAGGATCGATGAACAAAGTAAAATGCCGCCCAAACTCCAATCTTGCTTTTGGTCCCCCCTGATGGTGTCAGCATCGACAATGCCCTCGACCGCCTTTCGGTTTTACCACAACCAGCGTAAGGTCAAGAATGGATGTCGCTTCGAAGCATGGTACAATCCCCATTCTAATAACACTTTGTCATCGACATTGCAATTATTTGGTATCGATCGGTTTCGTGGAGGTTCACGGCACGATTTCCGATATCAAGACAGAAGAAGTAGTCAACAGAATAGCGACACAAAAATTAGTGCTCATCACAGAAATAATACGAACAGTCCTCTCGCATCACTTATTCAGTCACGAAATAGAGTTTCAAAGGCTGTTCGTCAGGGAACCGGTGCGATGTTCTCTCTCGCTGGATTTCTAGGGTCTAGTTTTGTGTCGTTTGTTACGGATCGACGATCCTTTGAAGATCGATTTGTGGAACCCTTTCGAGCGCTAAACAACTTTTTAAAGGCTTCGGGGTAAGAAGACTTTATTTCTCATACTTTGTCGTAGGCTCACGCGATGACTCTTACAACGAATCTTTTCTGCCTCTGAACTTATCACAGTGTGGATGATGAACTGTCCAAAAGCTTGAATCCTCGGTTAGGCTTAAATTTGTGTCTTCTTGGACGAGTACACATGTATCAAGCAGTGGAAGAGGAATTGATGGAAAAGGAGAAAAAGAAACGAAGAACAATATTTCCAACCTCTTTTTCATCAACGTCTTCGAAATTCAAAACCTCTATTTTCGAAGAAGCACGCCGCTATATGAAATACGCAACCGCTGTCTACGGTCAAGCTATGATCAATGCGGCTGAAGTTGATGCTAGGGGGCGGCTTGACGGGAAGGTTGGCCGAGTGACGAAGGAAACAATTAGTACTCATATATCGGTCCCGGCGAAAGATATCGTATTGCTTGATATTTCGAAGTACGATGGAAATTCTAATCACCTTCGACATATGTTAGTCGTAGATCATGAGCACCAAAAGGTAGTCTTGAGTCTCCGAGGGACCTTCAGCCTTGAAGAGATTGTGTCGGATGTGGCAGCGTTTAGCAGAGAATTCTGCGGTGGAGAGGCCCATTCAGAAATGGCAACTATGGCGGAAAGGGTATGGGCGGTAGCTGGACCCAAAGTGTCTTCCGTTCTCGAAGAAAACCCGGGTTACGAATTAATCCTTACCGGACACTCCCTAGGCGCTGGTGCTGCCTGCCTGGTAACGATACTTGTGCAAAACAAAAAATTACTTCCAAGAGAGCAAAGGATTAGGTGCTTTGCCTATTCCTCTCCACCTGTTTATACACCAATCGAGTTTGTACCCAAATCGGTACAGTCTACCATCAATTTTGTTCATGAAAATGATGTTGTCCCGTACTTATCAATTCAAAAAGTGCGAAAATTATTTTCCAGTCTTCTTGCAGTAGATACATATGCTCGCAAACATATGACTAAAAAAGAAAAATACAAGGTCATCTTAGGCGCATTGGAACCGCCCAAAGATTTGATTGCCTCGGTGATCGAAGCTGAAGGAAAACGGCTGATTCCAAAGAAGGGAGCACCAACCCTTTATATTCCAGCAGAATACACTATTTGGATGAAAGAAAGCCCAAACGAAAAGGAGAATGGTGGAACTAAGTATCACTATGATTTAATGAACGCCCGGGAAATGGCACAAAGGGAAATTCGTGTTTATCCGGATATGCTGGTGGACCACTTTCCATCCCGATACGAACACGCTTTTGATCAACTAGAGATACCATACAATTAGAAAAAGTAGTTGATAGTACCTAGTAGCCACTCGGAAAGCTCTTTTAGATACGTTGCCAGTAGTTCATTTGAGGCACGAAACAACATGGATTGTGTGGGTGATAAATTGTTTGAAAAATTATGTCCTACTACAAAAAATCATTAGGAAGGAGTGAACAAAATAACTTTCGTTGTCAAGAGAAACATTCTTATGACTCCTCGGCGAGTTTTTCGGCCAATTCTTGCATCAACCGTAAGACTAGATCTTTGCTCAACCCCATCACCGAATCTTCTGTACCATCGATTCGATCGACATGATTTTGCGTCAATGGATGCTCGATCATCAAACCACCAGCACAACTCATGATCGGTTCTCCCTCTTTAATCAGCTGGTCGACCAGAATACCTGAGCCCTCTCCCCCGAGTGTTTCTGGATTGAAGTAGATGGTTGCCGTATCAACGCCTTCGACCCGAATCCCACTTGGATGATGGTACAACACTACCGAACCCACGGTGCTAGGAGGTGAGTTAGCGTATCCCCGGACGAATTCTTTGGCTTCTTCGATTGACTCGGGTTTTTCCAAAATCTTGCCCGCACAAGTAACGACTTGATCACCCGTTAGTATTACCCATCCTTTGTTTTTCTCATTTTTTGGCTCAGGTAAATCATCCGGTTTGTTTTCGTTCAACTCTTGTACTAATCGATCCATCTTTGCATTAGCCAATATTAATACCAGTTCTCTAGGAGCATTCTCCGATCGATCTCCGAGGGCCTTCTCATCAATCGGTCTCACAAATTTAGTAAATTCGACTCCCATTTCCTTTAGGATTAGTTTTCGGGTAAAACTAGCACTACCAAGCAAAAGTGGCTCTGGAAGACCTAATCGACCGAGCGGGGTCAGACCCTTGTCCACATTCTCGTTCATCATCCTGGTACCAAAAAGCCGACTACTCTTGTTTCTGCTCTTGGTGACGATTCGGTCGCAACCAGTCGTAAATTTCTGCCGTATGCAAACGGATCGAATTTCTTGAAAGGCAAAAATCTTGACCAGCTGAAGCAAGAAGATAAGAATTTTCAATTTATTCACTACTGTTGATGCACGGTATTGGTTTAGTCGTTGTCTTGTGTGTTTTTGCGTCCAGAAACGGGCCTCTCCGACTTTCATACTTCTACGTCAAGTGAAAGTTTTTTTGGTTGAAATTACAATCAATTGTTGTTTCTAGAGAATCTTCAGAGGCAGTTCTATCGATGTGCCCCGTGAAAACAAGTTTGTCGCAATCGATGGTGGAAATAGTGGTTCAAAAACGATTGATGGGCGGAGGTAGTTTGATTGTGGCTTGTTTGTCCAGGGTTTAGGGATAGGGTTGGATTTTTTTCAGAGTTTTCATGTGAGTTCAGTTGGAATTGCCATCGGTTTTGATTGCGTCTCATAAATCATTATGCCGAAGCAAATCCCTGATGGCAATAGTGGGGATCTCGGACGCGAGCCTCGCAATTGGAACACTCACTATTCCTACAAAAGCAGCAGGAAGAACCAAAGTGGTAGCACGGGCAGTGTGGACAGTGAATTATGTTTTGCTCAACATTCATTGAAGGAAGCGCTAGCGGCGAATCGAGAGCTACAGGCAGGAATTCTTTCCGAACTTTCACGGATTGCTCGTCGAAAACATGACAATCGCTTAGAAGCTGAGAGGTGGATTGAATGGTCTTGTGCTAGTGTACTCGTTGGGGAAACAACACAGTCAACACCAACGTCTCAGATTTTGACAGCGACGGCAGATTCTGAATCGAAACACGACGA
>Ga0115013_10001117_pt1 | contig 15713 bp, 10 predicted proteins | sample SouAtlMetagenome_2_FD_88686 | JGI IMG/M metagenome (GOLD analysis project Ga0115013, IMG submission 88686) | Marine eukaryotic phytoplankton communities from Atlantic Ocean - South Atlantic ANT15 Metagenome | ecosystem: Environmental > Aquatic > Marine > Oceanic | place: South Atlantic Ocean...
CCTCCTCAGCACCCCCGGGAATCGACGGAATCGATGACTTGGAGTTTCTCATGCGACCTGAGGACAATGTAGTTTTGTATCGATCTGCCAGCCGGACGTCTGTCTTTGTCTATCCACTGACTCAGCCTGTGAGCGACAACAACAGCAATCTGAAACGCCTGCAAAAGATTCGAACGACGTTGGGATGGGAAGAGCTTGGTTACAAGCAAGAGGGGTCCATGAGGATATGAATGCAACAAACATTATGATTCAAAATACCTACCAGAAGAAATAGAATAGTTACAATACACTTCTCTAGAGAACCAATTGATATTTGCTAGTATTAATATTTATCTGTGCTCATTTATCCGTTGATTATGCCGTAGTATGTCATTCTTGTACAGTAGTATCAGTTGAAAGAGGTAATGGAACTATCTTTGTAGCCAATTTGACACATCGCTATGTCGATGAACGAAATATCATTTTGTCGGTCATAATAAATTCGCTTGAAAGTTTTGGTGTTGTTTCGTCCCAACAGGATTTATCCCGCTTCCAAATATACGGCCGTGTTCTGACCTTGAATCTACACTTCTACTGTCTCCCAAAAGTTGTTGGTCGCCATTCTTGAGTTCCTGATGTATAGGAGGCTTCTTAACAAAGATACTCATGAACGAAGAAGCAGAAGATGCAGCACTTATCACGCTATTTGTACTCTTGTGACTTGATACGCTCTGTGAAGATGATGGGACCGGTACTTGACTCGTGCGATTGTTTTTAACGTCGCTTGAAAGGCTACTTTTGGATGAGGCCGCATATCGATTCCAACAATTAGCTTTTTCGATTGCGACCATGCTCGTGTTAAGGCTTTCGCTACCGTTCTCACCGGCAACAAGAGATTGTATTGTAGAGTCAGCTTGCTTGGAGTTGATAATAGGATTTACCGGAACACTTTTTGCGTTCACGTCCCGAACAGCCTTAGTTAGAGTTGATCGTTGCTCAGTGTTCAAAAAATCATTCCGAAAGCTCAGTGTCAGCGGCCGTCCTCTGGACTTGATTGCTTTTTTAATGCTTTCAAAAGTCCATTTCCCCACCTCAACAGACACACCATCGAATGCGACCAAACGAGCTCCTAATTTTGGCCTTTGGTTTGACCCGGAATCATCAAACCCCTCGAATCCACAAACAAGAACTATGTCTTTCGGGATATGCGAGCATTGGGATTCCTTTTTTGGTCTCACTGTTCCGCCTTTGGAAAGAGATGTTATGGATGCTACACTTTTTAGTTCGGCTGCAGTACTATTCCGATCAGTCTTTGTCTCAACCAAATCGGCCGTCACGGCGTCCGTAAGTAGCCCTCGCGATTTGGAATGTGCGGGAGGTGTCTTTTGGAACTGAAGTCCAATTTTTTGTGAATAAAATGTTAAGTGGTAAACATGCAAATCCTCATTTCCATCATGTTGGATCGAATCAACACCATTGCCAAGCTTAGAGCGTCCCCTAACATCTACTACATCCATCAAAGGGCACACAAGTTTGGATGTAGCTCGGCCATTTTCCGTAATTAATTTTGTTGATGACGGTTTTGCCGAGTTTGAGTCTCTTTTGAACTCATCTTCGCTTTTCTCGTCGTCAAGTGCGAGCAAAGGATTCACTCTTGAAGGTGAATGAACATCGGAATCGACAAGCGATATCGACGACGATAACCTCTTCGCATCCATAAGCTGTGCATTGTCTTCGAATTCTACCGAAGATGTGATTGATCTGATTGGAGATTGCGATTCAATGCGGATATTACGATTTTCTGAATCTAGTTGCTGCAAAGTGCTTTCGTCAGAATCAGAATCGGACTCGTTATCAAACAGTGAAAGTAGTTTCGCTTTGCTTCGTTCTAATTCACTATTTTCAAACCTTGATTTTCCACCACTCGGAAACGCCTCTAGTGCATCCAAGTTTGAAGACGCTAATTCAATAGAAATGGATTGTTCAGTTTCTCGATCGAAGTCTGTACCTGCAAGTAGACGTTCGTGCAAACGAATACTTGATGCAACATGCTCTTCAAGCTCGATAATGAGACGCTCTTCGTCACTTCCAATCATAGAATCAGCCATTGGTCCATCTTCGTTTGATAATTTTTCATACCCGACATCGGCTCTTTGTGACTGCATGATATTTTTCTTCAACTCTTGAACAGTTTCCTGGAGTTGTCTAACTTCTTTGACTAGAACTCTTTTCTCTCTTTTTTTCTGCTTCAATGCCTTGCGAGTGTCACAATTTTCTTCCCAAAGCTTCAAAATTTGTTTTTCTGCTTTATGCATTCGTTTCTGTACGACTTCGACTTGTTTATTCGCTTGTAAGACATCTTCAACAGCAGAAGAGGCCTCTACCGATGCTAGTCTCGATGACTCTTGTTGTTGTTTACAAGCGTTGGATAGACCCGAAAAGTAAGTTCCTGGAACATCCATTATCTCTTCAACGTCCATGTCTTCGTGCGTCAGATTATCCAAGAGTGCAGGTGCTTGGTTGCTTTTAGAAGTGATTGGTTTCCTTATATTAACAGGGTCATCTCGACATTCATCATTACTCGACATCGAGTGAGTACGATCTAGATCTTTTTTGTCAGTATCAACAAAATCAGAGCTTTTCCTATTTTCATCATGAACGTCTTGGATTTCATTGCTGTCATTGTTGTCATTGGCGTCATCATCCTTGCTTTTATCCGGTTCTTTTATTAAAGGGGCTGTTAGTGACTTCCGTATTTGCTGTGTCAATAATCGCAGGGCTTCATCAAGTCTGTTGAATTTATTTTTCCAGTCCTTTGCGTCTTCTAATGCTCCATCACGATCAGCTTCTATCATCTTAAATTGCTTTATTTGTCTTTCTAGGTCGGCAATCTGAGTCGATTGTGTTGCAACCGTATCTGTAAGAGTTTCATTTTTTTCTTTCAAGAATGACACACTTTCTTCTCTTATGTGACGAATCCACCTTTTCCCAATCTCTGCTGACCTTGCTTCAAGAACAATCTGTTGTTGCTTTTGCTGATTGACTATGTTCTCAGTTTCATCACCTTTGTCACAGTCGCTTCCAAATTCACTCTTCAACGACACCATAAATCGAAATCTCCCATCCGGATATTTTTCGACTTCCTCAACTGCGGACCCCTCCAAATCGATTTTCCCCCTTGGCTCAGTATCATTGGGCGAAAGGTAATAGTACAAGTTTGTCTCTGGTTTTAGAACAAAGAAGCGTCGTTTGAATTCGGGTATGTTTTTTCCCAGTTTATGCAGGAATCCTGCTTGAACAACACCATTCGATCTTGCAAAGACAGCTGCGGATGAAGCCGTTGATCCGTGTGCAGCATCTATCGCCACAGGAGTAGCGTGTAAATAGCCTCTTGCATTGGCTATATCGTTGACAAAGCTATTGGAAGTCGAATATTGAGCTGCTGTCGCATGATGTTCTAAAATACCTTTCGTAGCAACTTGAAAGAGTTGTCGAACAGTGCTATTTCCACCTCGACTGACTGAAGATTCGGTGCCCAAAGGAGATATTGTCACGCGACGGTGCTCGCTATTACATGAACCGAGTTGCCCAGGGAAACTTCTAGCGGAGGGGTCCAATACAAGAGGTTGGGGCTTCGGCTTAGTATATTTCATATCAATTGCGTTATCCCTTATTGGTTGGGATACAAAGTGTGAACCTATACTTCTTGTTGTCGACTGGGGGTTTTGGCTTTGTCGTTGTTTCTCTGAACCATTGGGTCTTCTCTTTCTTGTGATAGGAGGAGATATGAAAGGAGAATCGTATGGAGCGAAATAGTTGTATTGTTGTTGACGGTAGTGTCGATTTTCATTATGATTTTCACCATTTCGTCGGAATTCTGTTTTAGATTTTTCACGGATTTGTTTGTGCGAACGATTGTCTTCCTTACTGATGTTATCTGGTGCTGAATATGGGTGTTTTTTGTTGCTTTTTTCCTCGGTTAAACCACCTGTTTCCTGTTCGTGCTGCGGCCCACTAGCCGATGTTATTGTGAGGGGTTCTGATGTTATCCCTTCGACCATCGTTCTCGACTTCGATCATTAATTTCTTCTGGAGTGAGTTTCCCTTTCTCGGAAAGGTGTTCGGGGGTGGAAGCACTTTATTTTAAATTCGTGTTGGCATTTTTCGGGATTGCCCTGCGCGCATCGATGACGAAAAAGCATTCCCCCCGGCACTGCCATATGGAGCAATGATGATGCAACCTGGGGCAGCCATTGATCACCCTTGGGGCCAGCAACACTTCACTTATTCTATTTCAAAAAAACACCACTCGAGCTGCTGAGGGAGGTTGCAGGCCTAGGCAGGGTGTGGGGGCAGGGCAGCCCCCCACACTGGGGGCATGTGTGCCAGCATGGGGCTGGTGGGTGGGCCATGTTGGTGAGCTTTGGGCCAACAAAAGCCAAACACAAAACAGATGGGGGCCACTGGGGCCAGGCATTAGCTCTTGTGGGCCAGCACCACCCAGGCCAGTTGAGGCAGCTGGTGGCCTGGGGGGCAGCCACCAGGGGGCTGGGCTCGCAGCAGAGCAACCCTGTGGGTTCTTGCCCTCTGGGGTGGCCACCCAGGGCAACAAACACCCAAGGGCAGGCGGGGCTGAGGCTCCTCTGCTGGTGGGTGCTGGGGACTTGGTCGCCATTGCTCCGATCCTTTGTGCAGCCATGTGCATGTTTGCCCCGCACGATTCGATTTCGACCGATGAACAACTTCGCAAGCGTTCTAACAGGTTGACTGCCAGAACCCAAAATTATGGCTTTTAGAGCGGTAGCTGGTATCCACACGTTTGCAGTGTAGTTCCAGAAAGCGCGCCGCTACGCAGGAAAAACAGCCTCGTCCGAGGATGCCCTTTTAGCAAAACACAATAATAAACGAATCTCACGAACGTACTCGTTCAAGCGGCATTTTATCTTACATCGCATTGAGAGGAAGAAATCAACCAAGGTGAGTTAGTGCTCGAGGTATTTGAACATGCCATAACAAAGATAACCACAGTTTCTTGTATTCGCGCCACTCTTGATCTAAAAGGAAGCGAAGACTAAATAGCACCATTACTTTCGTCCTCTTCAATTTCTCGTTGGGAAACTTTCAATTCGGGCTAATCACCTCCACAAGCAGAAGGAGTGAATTTTGTTGCACCTCAAAGAAAGAAAAAAGATAATTACTATAAAAACTACAATTATGAATCCCTCAGCGAATGAATGGAAGCCTTCTGCATCAGCAGCATCTTGGACTCCGGGACAGACGTTTTCGGCCCCGGCACCGGTCCCCGCACCCTCCCCAGCACCACCAGCAGAAGACCCCGACGATGATATTGATGAAAACGATCCTTTGTGGCAAGCTGTTCTCAAGATTTGTAATGGAGATAAAGCTGCAGCAAAGAAAATGATTAATGATCCAGATAGCTTGACCAAGTATCCAGAAATTGTGGCTCTCTTAGGTGAGGGGGGTGATGATGCTATGGATACCGACGATGTCGCAGCAGATGTAGATGAAAAAGAACTTGCAAAAGAAATGGATAGTAAAATGCAGATTGAGGATTCATGCCCGGCCGAAGTGGCGCCCGCTAAACCTGTAGATGAACCTCAAGAAGTAGAACCCGTTGTTCCAGTAAAAGAGGGGGACCCTCGTGAGCATTTAAACTTAGTGTTTATCGGACACGTCGATGCAGGGAAGTCAACACTCTCTGGAAGTATTCTATATATCACAGAAAATGTGGACAAGCGAACAATCGAGCGTTATGAAAGAGAGGCCAAGGAAAGAAATCGCGAATCTTGGTTTTTGGCATTTATCATGGATACAAACGAGGAAGAACGTGCTAAGGGAAAAACTGTCGAAGTAGGTAAGGCTCACTTCGAAACTGACGTCAAACGCTACACAATTTTAGATGCACCAGGCCACAAGAATTACGTTCCAAACATGATCATGGGTGCGAGCCAAGCAGATGTTGGCGTGCTAGTCATTTCTGCTCGCAAAGGTGAATTTGAAACCGGCTTTGATCGTGGTGGACAAACTCGAGAACATGCAATGCTTGCCAAGACTCTCGGAGTTAGCTACTTGGTAGTGGTCATTAATAAGATGGACGATCCAACCGTCCAATGGTCGAAGGAACGTTACGACGAATGTGTGCAGAAAATTCGCCCATTTTTAAAGGGATGTGGATTTGTCATAAAACGAGAGGTCAAGTTCATTCCTATATCTGGGCTCAAAGGAGCTAATGTTAAGGACGAGGTCGACTCATCGGCATGCACGTGGTGGAAAAAATGCTGGCAAAATGGCGAAAATAATACGAAATCTCCTACTTTAATCAGCCTCCTTGATTCTCTTGAAATCAGTGGGCGGGACGCAACGGCACCTGTCCGAGTTCCGATTCTGGATCGATACACGGATCGAGGCACGATCGCAATGGGTAAGGTTGAGAGTGGTGTTGTTCGACCTGGAATGAAGGTCACTTTGATGCCAACAAGATCTGAGTTTAAAGTCGATGCTGTTTGGGCGAACGAAGACCCTGTCTCCGCTGCTCGCCCCGGAGAGAATATTCTAGTCAAGCTTGCTGGTGCGAGCACTGATGACGTGCGAAAAGGTTTCGTTATGTGTACGCAACCTGCTTGTAGATCAGTCGACAAAATCATATGTCAAATATATGTTAGTGAAATGCCAGAAAACACGCAAATCATGACCGCAGGTTTCCAAGCAATGTTTCACGCACATACTTGTGAGGAAGAGTGTACAATCGAGAAAATATTTGAAACAAAAAATGCAAAGGGTCAGACTGTTAAAGGGGCCCGTTTTGCAAACGTTGGTTCGACTTGTATTTGCATGATTGGCTTGCAACAAACGGTGCCAGTTGAGACTTATGGAGATTACCCTTTCCTCGGACGGTTTACACTTCGAACCGAAGGAAAGACTATAGCAATTGGCAAGATCACAAAGCTCCCTCCAAAGAAGAGTTAAATTAGTTGGCAATAGCGCTGACGATAAAGTCAAGTACAGTACTTCTAGATCAATTTGAACTTTTCTGCCTTATCAAGTCTATCGTTCGGAAGTCCTCGCCATATGTAGAATCTGATTGATTTCTAGTGCGCAAATGCAAATGAAACAGCAATCAATTGCGTCGGAGAAACTCGACACTGGAACTGAGATTGATTGATTTATCTTTAACTCCTGCTTCTAAATGGTCTTTTGATCGAGCCCTTTTGTAATATTGTTTGAAAGATCGCAGTGTCATCGAACACAGAGTTTATATATTTCATTCGCCGGACAATTGTAATTCAAGGATTATTAATCTTTATGATTATTTTTTTATTTTGCTCTAGAAATTATTGTCTATTTCTTGTTTCAAATCATTATTTGAACAAACAACCTTTCTTGCATTTCTTTAATCCACAACCCTGACATTTCCCACCTTTGCCCTTTGTACTAAGTTTTGCTGCTTCTTTCTTTTTATTTTCTTCTTCCTTTTCTTTCTGCGCCTTTTCTTCTGCCATCCTATTGAGCTGGCGTTGAGCATCCATAGCTTCTTTATATTTCCTCTTTTCTTCTTCTTCTTTTTTCTTAATAGCTTCTTCTTTTGCTTTTTCAGCGTCGCGTTCATCTTTAATTCGCTTCTGTTCTGCTTCAATGGCTTGTTTTTCCTCGGCCATTTGAGCTGCTGCATCGGCATCCCCTTCGTCACCCTCTTTATAGGAGTCTCCCAGGGCCTTTGTCAAACTTGCTAGAGCCTTGAGAGCCTCGTCGCGAATTTCTTCAAACTGGACACTTTTTGCTACTTTCTTCAGCTCAGGGACTAATAGGGGACCAAATGGTGCTACATCTTCTGGTGATCCCACAAGCTTACTCATATTATTAATTACGATACACGCCGCTCGCTTATGAATGGCTAGTTTCTCCTTTAATGCACGTGACAAAACAGGACAAAGCATTGACAAAGTCGGAGCATCCACTGTCACAACAAATGTTGTAGACATCAATTCTCCAACGGCCTTATTTGTATCTGCTGGCTTGCAAACGGCTTTTACGACTGCCGAGATAGCAGGCGAAACATCGGGGTTTGGATTAGTTTTGCAAATCGCCATTAGACAAGAACCAGCAGCTTTGTTTACCTGAGCCTTCGTATCCCAAACTTGGCCTGTAACTCCTGGAATCAATACAGGTAAAGCGCTACAAACCTGCCTTGGTGCGGTTTCGGCGCACTGGGCAAGGCGATCTAATGCATTTACCTTCACTCTCCATTCGCTTGATTTCACCGCTTTCAACAACAACGGTGAAATTAGGCGAGGAAAAGCGTATGGATTTGCAAGCTTGATAAGTGCCGTAGCTGCATCTTCGGCTGCCTCTCTGACAGAACTTGAATTACTTCCGCATTCATCGAGAGCTGCCGTTATGAATGCACCTACGACGTAAGGCTCAGCAGGTTTTCCAACGATATCGCAAAAAGCTCTGATGATCAAGAGGGAACCTTCTCTGGCATTTGCAGGAGTTGTTTTTCCTCTCTTCGAATCTGTTCCAGTAGTTACATCTGTAAAGGAAGTCATTTCGTCGCTTGCCATGCTTGCAAGGCTCAAAGCCGATGCACTAGGTTTCAAACCACCCGAACTTGCGTCCTCGTCACCGAACGTTTTAGTGATCCCTTCTGGGAATAGCATCTTTTGCATCTCGTCCATCACCTCACAATCTTTGAGCACGAATTTAACACCTAATTCTTTTGCCGCAGTCGCGATATCTGCTGCAGCCCCGGATCTATCCCTCGTTGTGCTCGCTGTATGAGGTTTACTTCTATCCACCAAAAGTTGTACTCCCATGGCAAGTCTACACATATCAATAATCCTACTTTTTTGTTCATCCTTATCCAATGCGCTGAATTCTTTGATCTTATCAGCGGTCCCGAGGGTAGATGGTTTCAATGGAGGGGCAATTGACCCACGTTTAGCAGCAGTCTTTTTCGCAGCTGTTGCTTTGGACCTTGCCGTCGTCGTCTTTTTTGGAGGGGCACCCATCTTGTGCTTCGTATTCATTGTAATTGTGGCCATTTTCGTTGTTGTGAATATTGTTTACAAAGATGATCGAGTATTAACTTTGTGGCCAGGTTGTCGGTAATGACTGAAATAAATGATGTTCAACGAAAAGAAAATTCCAATGATGTCTGCGATAAAAAGGGGCGAAATGGACGTGCTTTCCCAAAGCGTTCGTAAGAAGCTTTTCTCATGCTTCCTTTGAATGGCTGAGAGCTGGAAGAAACACACAGCATTTCACCACGCACTTTGGTCTCAAAGAAATGCACGTCTGGAAAGTTTAGGTTAAGGTTAGAGTTAGGTTGAGAAAAATTGGTGACGAGTCGTGTAGGAAAATCGAGGTTTTTCTTGTGATGTCTTGTGATTGGCGGAGACGGAAAATTTGTCCACGCACCCTTGTAAAAAATTCCGGAATGCGTTTTTGTTATTCTTTGCAATCGTTTATATTTTGCGTCGGGAAGTCTCCAGATTATAATAATGTCAGCATAGAAAGCGCATTCGTCTAAATTGCGGCCTTTTGACAAAGTAATTCGTATTCTAGATAAGATATAGCAATGGTGAGGTTCCCCCGCGAGCTCAACATCTCGCTACATATAGTGCTCTTTATTTCCTGCTGCTGCCAAGAATCTACCTCATTGAACCTGAAAAGTAATCGTAGGGTGGTCCCGCACAGCATTGAAAGCAATATCAATGGAATTCCTGTCACTACTCCTGTAAATAAGATTAAAGAGATTCGTTTGCAAGCTTTGACTTTGAGCGTTGACGATGACGTTGGAAGACTTGATCAAATTGCCCGTGGATATGTTTCCTCCCGAGTGGCAACGACTGCAACAGAGTCGACAGGAGCATTGAGCACTGTGCTCAGCCCATCGACGCCGGTTCTACCGACGCAGCGTACAGCAGAGATGACTAACGTGGAAAAACTTAGAATGGCTACCTTCTTAGGAATTGCTGCTAATACCTTTTTGGCGGTAGTCCTGAAATCAGCACCTGGATCCTGGAGATTTTTCTTGGCAGGTGAGTAAAATACTGTTTTTTTCCTTGGATTCAAATGATATAAATCGACCTCACCGTGTGTCGTTTTCTCCGTTGAAAGGTGGGTTATGTGCGGCTATCTCCCATGCGATTCCCACACCTGTCGATGTCGTGAAGGTAAGCGAAATTATGCACTACTAGACGACTCAAAATAAGAAAAGATTTTTGAAAACTTACAATTGCGAATGAATTTTTATTATTACAAAGACCCGCAAACAATTAGATTCAAGATTGTCAGATAAATCTTTTCTAGAAGCCGGGCGCTGCATTGTGAGAGAAGAAGGTATTAGTACTCTCTGGGCTGGTTTGGGACCGACGACGTTTGGTTATTTATTGGAGGGGGCCATCAAATTTGGAGTATACGAAGTGCTGAAGCCAGCGCTCAAGTGTTGGTTTGCTAGAATAGCTTCCATATCCTCATCGCTGACTTTTTTGAATTCACAATTTTTGACTTTCTTTATAAGCGGAATAATATCTGGGTTGGCTGCTTCTTTTGTTTTGTGTCCTATGGAAGCCTTGCGAATACGATTGGTTGCCGAGCCAAGTTATACAACCGGTGGCTGGATACAGGGCGGATGCAAAATTTTGAAGAAAGAAGGCATCAATGGATTCACCAAGGGATTGAAACCGATGATTTTGAAACAGGTTCCTTACACAGTGACTAAGAACGTATCATTCGATTTTGTATCAAAGTTTTTTTATAAATCCCTAAGAGAAAGTGGAGTTGCGACTATATCACATGGAATGACATTCGCTATACCTTTGCTTTCAGCAGTGACTGCTAGTATACTATCTTCACTCACAAGTCAGCCTGGTGACACAATACTTAGTCTGTCTTGCGCTCAAGATGGTGACTATAGAACACGAGACATAAGTCGGAACATACTTCGCAGCGATAAAGGTGTCTTCGGGTTTTTCGTTGGTACAAAGACGAGGCTGCTTCATGTTGGGATCATAGTGACAATTCAGCTTCTAATATATGAATACATCAAGAGGCTATTGGGTTGTGGGATCGCGGGGTAGTGAAAGATAAAAGAATCATCAACTCCAAAAAAGGAGCAATTTAAGCTAGTTGCATAACAAATATGCAGATTGCAAGAATTCAAATTTAAACTTGATTAGACATTGCTTTCCATTTCTTTACATTTTGTCGAACACCATCAATCCAGATTTCCTTCGCTTCTGAACGGCATTCATGTCTAATCCAATTTTTCAACTGCAAAAATAGAAACTTGTCATTCTTTTCAGACCAATGCTTTCTCAAGGCACTAGCACTATCAACGCCCGCCTTGGACAACTCTACAATGAGAAGATTCACTTTCGATGATGGAGTCTTCTGAGTCAATAGCGATGGACTGTCATTCATTAAATTTTTGAGGTTACTAAACTCAAGAATGATCTTTCCTTCCCAAAGAAATCTTGCAAACCAGCGAAACGAGTCATCTCGAAGGAAATGATGATTTTCTTTTGTGTGAACTGAATGTAATACTTCGTACATCGGTGCAGTCACCGGTGGTATTTCCCACCCTCGGGCACCATATTTGGTTGTGACGGAACAAAGAATTTCATCCCGCTCTGAATTATAAATTGGGGGAGGTGATGGAAGAGGAGCGCCAAGCATCGTCATTTGAGTATCTTTTGATATTTCCCCTAACCACGTCGGATCGACCGGGGTAATATTCTTCATAACATTGAGTGGGGTCCCATCTTTAGCAGTCTTGCGAACTATCGAATCGTAGCAAACCCATCGAGGCAATTGTCTATAGTCTCTTGTGTATGTAAAGCTTCCTTTGTCAAGAAACAATGGAGTTTTTGACAAGGAAGAAGAACCAATATAGGCCGATCGTAAATCGATTGGATAATCCCCAGATATTGATCCCGGGGTAGCCAGTAGAGCCACATGATCCAATAGACCTGATGTGATCGATTGTATCAATAGCATCTCTTCAACTTTGTTTGGCGGCGACATTTTGAAAGAGAACCCCCCAGTTTTTGCAGCTATACCGTTGGTAGAAGATAGCCGATTTTTTGCAATCATCGCTAAATGACGACGCATTTTCTGGATACGAGACATAATAACATAATTTAATCCATTTTCTTCACAGAACTTGGAGTTTGCTAATTTCTCTGAGGCTCCACCCGCTCCTCTTCCTGCATACGTGTATGCACCAACAGCTAACATCGCAGCCAATACATCACCACCTTTGTTGAACCATTGGAAACGATTTCGTTTGTTCTTTTTTTCTCTCTCTTCAACTAGTTTTTTATCTATGTCGTCAAGATCATTCTTATCTTCTTCATCTTCATCGCCTTCTCCGTTCAGATTCTTGGGTGAATTATTTGAGAACGGGCTTGCTTCAGATAAAATTGCAACAATAACAATGGCGTAATCTAAGACGCCGGCTTTGGCTGCAACCAAAAGCATTTTGGAGTATCGCACTCCCAATGGGAGCTTTGAAACTGCTTTGCCGAGCCTAGTGATGATTCCATCTCCACCATCGCGCTCAACTCCCGATGTATCAACACAACCAATATTTGCAAGAAGCTTGACTGCTGCTGCTATCTGTGAAGTATCAGGTGCTAAAACCCATTGAGCAATGGAAAGTTGTGAGCAATACTACGCATCATTGACGGAATACAAGACATTATTTGTGGACGCTAAGGTAGAACTTACGTGTTGGAAAGGGGAAGTTTGAAACATTGGATATTTCCATTGCTTTCATAGCAAGGACGATATCTTCCAATGGTCTTGTCAAAACTTCAGGTAGTGCGAAGTCATCCATATGCCGGGAATACAATGAGCTAGAATACAAGCGATAACAATGCCCAGGTCCAGTGCGGCCAGCACGGCCAGCTCTTTGGTCAGCAGAAGCTTTACTTATCCACATAATGTCGTAGGAAGCAACTCCGGTCCCAGAATTGTAGTTCCGGCATTTTTGTCTACCAGCATCAACAACGTATGTAATGCCAGGAATTGTAATCGAAGTTTCAGCAATATTTGTAGCAACAACAATCAGGCGGTGATTTGTTGATTGCATCGGAGCAAACACCTTTGCCTGATCTTCCGCTGAAAGCAAGGAATATAGAGGAAGAATACATGCTTCTTGTGGAATATTGTCATCGGTAGAGCTTGGCTCATTGTACAACTCATCTTCAAAATCAATGCTATCATAATCATCGAAATTCTCATTCTCGGCATCAAATTCCTCGTCATCCATATCTCTTAGGGCATCAGATGCGTTTAATTGTGAAGATGTGACTTGGACATCTCTAGACCCTTTGAAATTTTCGCTCTTTCCAATAGTATTGAGAGAATGTCTGAGCCTATTCACCATTCGAATGATTTCAGATTTTCCTGTTAGGAATATAAGTATGCCACCTGGCGGGCATTTTCGGTGGATTTTACAAATTTTCTTGAAAGCAATATTTTCTACATGACATGTGTATTGAGTGAGGTAATGTGTAGATAAAATAGAAACTTAACATGAAAGATGGTCTTGCACTTACCATAATCATCGAGTTCCGTGACTTTGCTGTGATGGATGGTAACAGGATGAGTTCTTCCAGGAACGGTCACAACTTTTGGTGAAATATTTGGAAACAGTTTTTTGTTCTTCGTGAAATCTTCAACTCTAAGTGTAGCACTCATTAATACAAGCTTTAAGGGCGGTATAGAAGGATCTTCCTGTGCTGCTTTCTTTCGGAGAGGTAACGCCGCACTAATTAAACCAATCAAAACATCAGTATTGAGATTTCTTTCATGACTCTCGTCCAGTACAATTACACTGTATCTTCGTAAAAGCAAATCACTCTGAATTTCGCTCAACAAAATTCCATCTGTCATAAATTGTATACGAGTTGAATCTCCGCAACCAGCACTTTCGTATCGTGTTTTGTACGCGACAAGATTTCCATTTCTTCCTGATCCTTTTATTGATTGCCCATCACCTTGACCTAGTTCGTAACAAATTCGTTTTGCAGTAGAAACAGCTGCAACCCGACGAGGTTGAGTCACACCAACCATATATGATTTCGTTTGATCGCTAGGCGAATGACACATACCACCTTCATAAATGTAAGCTGGAATTTGCGTCGATTTACCACTTCCGGTCTCACCACAAATAATTGTTACATCGTTGTTGCGGATTGCATCCATTATTTCAAATTCCATTGCTGTGACAGGTAAATCATAGCGACTTTTTTCGACATCTATAGGTCTTTGAAGTTGAACGACCGCTCTCTTAGTATCAGAGTTTTCAGAGTTTTTGAGGCCTAACGTAGCTGCAGTTTTCAGTATTGTTGGGTTCGAAGGGATGTACACATTTTTGGGTTGTTTTTCAGTGTTCGTATTTGATTCAATTTTTGGTGCTTTGCATATTTGCTTATTTTCCTTAGCATTGTCCTTTAATTTTGACAAAGAAGCCAACATCTGCGCTGCAAAGTCCACTGCAGGAGTTGAATTTGTTTCTACTTTCTTGGCTATGTCACTGGTATTCTTCGAATGAGAAACATGTTTGACCACACTATCTGTCGCTTTCTTTGCACCATTTTCTTGAGTATCTTCCTCTTTGATTTGCCTTCCCTTCTGCTTTATTTTGTGATCTGATTTTGCAATCGTTTCATCACCAACAGAAGTTTCTTTCGGAGATTTTAGAAACATTGTTGCGTTGTTTGAATGTGACGATGGCAATTCATCAACAACCATTCGCTCTGGGTACAACAATTCTTTTTCTTCTCTTGTTAAAACCAAGCCAGCCTTTTCTTTATTGAATATTTTTTTCACTGCTTGTTTCTTGGTCTCTGATTCTTTTCGCGATAGTTTTCCCGAAGCCAACAAAAGAGGCTGCAGAGCAATTTGTGATTCTTGATCTTGCTGTAACTTTTTATACAGCTCAGCTCGTTTCTTCTTTTGCACGGCTCGGGCTTCTAGTTGCTGCAATTTCTTAGCTGTTTTCTTTCGGAGAATTTTTGCTTCCTTGATTTCTTCAGGTGTTAACTGGATTCGAGTTTTCTTTTTCTTCTTCTTCTTTGGTAAAACAATCAAAGGGTTATTGTCGGTTCCAAATTCTCCATGGCCTTGTTCGTCTAAAAATTCCTTTGAGAAGATTGACATTTCTAAGTTCTCATCAGTTGTATTTTCATTATGTGATTGAGGTTTTCGTTTCTTTTTATTACCATCTCCTGTCAAGGATGAACTGTCGCTAATTCCTTTCAACTGTTTTTCTGAACTTTTCAATATTGATCGCAATCGTTTGATTTCCTTTTCTTCGTCTAGCCCATCGTATTGGGTCATTCGACGTTGCGATATCTTTCGGTAGTTCCGGGCATACTTCGCTGGATCGCTCTTTGAACGTCTCATCTTGAAACCCTACTTCTATTTCAGAGTATGATTCAATAACACAGTAACAGAGAATTAATTATTCTTCAGCTCATTGAAAGTGCTCGATCTTGGTTTGGTCGTATTCTCTTGATTGGTGTAAATCGGGATGTCTGTCTGCCATCCGTAAACTGCTTTTTTCTTGGGTGAAGCACACCTTGTTTGTGTGGTCTTGTTGAGCAGCACACAAGGGGCAAGGGTGGTTGCTAAGCTTGTGACACAAGTATCTGCCCTGACTGCCACTCAAGGGAAATGCGTGCACCATTCAATCCAAAGAG
>Ga0115013_10001118_pt1 | contig 15684 bp, 9 predicted proteins | sample SouAtlMetagenome_2_FD_88686 | JGI IMG/M metagenome (GOLD analysis project Ga0115013, IMG submission 88686) | Marine eukaryotic phytoplankton communities from Atlantic Ocean - South Atlantic ANT15 Metagenome | ecosystem: Environmental > Aquatic > Marine > Oceanic | place: South Atlantic Ocean...
CTCAACGTCTGTGGCGGCACCTGCGCCGCCGACGTGGACGGCGACGGCATCTGTGACGATGGCGACGACTGCATCGGCGAGGCGGACGAGTGCGGCGTCTGCAACGGTCCGGGCGCCATCTACGAATGTGGTTGTTCCGAGCCCGATCCCGAGGCCTGCGACTGTGCCGGCAACACGCTCGACGCGGTGGGCGTCTGTGGCGGCGGATGCACCGAGGACGCCGATGGCGACGGCATCTGCGACACCGAGGACGATTGCGTGGGCGAATACGATTTTTGCGGCGTCTGCAACGGCCCCGGCCCCATTCTCGGCTGCGGCTGTGAAGACATCCCCGACGGCTACTGCGACTGCAATGGCAACGTCCTCGACGCCGTGGGCACCTGTGGCGGCGCCTGCCAGAACGACTTCGACGGAGACGGCATCTGCGACGACGACAGCATCCCCGGCTGCACCTACGAGGTCGCCTGCAACTACGACCCCAGTGCCTCCATCAACGACGGCTCCTGCGACTTCACCTCTTGCTACGGCTGCGCCGACCCCGCCGCCTGCAACTACAGCCCCCCCGTCACCTTTGACAATGGCACTTGCTGGTACCCGGGGACCAGCTACGATTGCGACTACAATTGTCTCATCGACACCGACGGCGATGGCGTCTGCGACGACCTGGAAATTATCGGGTGCACTCTCGAAGAGGCCTGCAACTACCAGCCAGGAGCAACCGAATTGGACGACTCCTGCCAGTATCTTGATGAGTGCGGTGAATGCGGTGGCACAGGTACCCTCGGATGTACGGACTCCACGGCCTGCAACTTCAACCCAGAAGCCGCGTGTGACGACGGATCCTGCGCAACGGACGGAGAAGTCGGCTGTCTTGATTATGAAGCCTGCAACTTCAACCCTGACGCTATCTGTTCCGATGGCTCCTGCACCTACCCCGGTTGCAACAACCCTCTCGCTGACAACTACGACGAAACCGCAGGGTGCGATGATGGATCCTGCGTGATCTACGGCTGCACAGTAGACCTAGCCTGCAACTATGAGCCTGCGGCCAACATTGACGACTCCTCCTGCGAATTCGGTACCTGTCCGGGGTGCAATGACACTGAAGCAACGAATTACAACCCCACAAGTACGAGTAATGAAACTTGCGTATACCTGGTGGAATTCCTTTTCACAGGAGGCGTTCAATATTGGCAAGTTCCAATTGGTGTGGACTCGATATATGTGAAAGCTTGGGGCGCTGAAGGTGGTGGTGCTTACGGTTGCTCCGGTAATTTCTTGCAAGGAGGGTTAGGAGGATACGTGGAAGGTTGGATTCAGGTTCCTTACGGAACAATCCAAATCATGGTTGGTGAGTTTGGTGGAATTGGAAATTGCTCCAACTCGTTCGACGGCGCTGCGAAATTTGGCGGAGGAGGAGCCAGTGGACAATATGGTGCCAGTGGGGGTGGAGCGAGTGACATCCGTCTGAATTCTGGTCTAAGCTCTAGACTTATTGTAGCAGCAGGAGGGGGTGGAGCAAATGGCGGAAGCCCCGATCATGGTCTCGGAGGTGCAGGTGGGGGCTTGGAAGGAGGTGACGGAGTCAATTTTTACGGTAATACTCCTGGTACAGGAGGCACTCAGACTGAAGGGGGCTTGGGTCCTGTAAGTGGCTATAGTGACCCCGCAACACCGAGTGGAAGTTTTGGGTTGGGAGGTAACGGAGACTTTTACCATGGCGCTGGAGGAGGAGGAGGATGGTATGGCGGAGGTTGCGGAGGCGCAGCTGGAGCTGGTGGGGGCTCATCTTTTGTCCCAATTGGTGGCTCTACGATATCCGGCGTCAACTCTGGACATGGAAAGGTCATTATTGAATGGATACCGTCTAATGAGTGACGGAACGTGACTCGCCCTTCACCAATAGGACAAGCTGTACCCTTTCCATCCTCAGTTATTGGATGACATGAAGAAAGAGGGCGCATTGTCAACACTGCAATTTTTCAGGTGCAAACTTTACGGGTGCAGAACTTGGAGCTTTTTCGGCGCAAAACGCTGACCTCTCAAACACCATTTTTTTTGGGGCGCGATTGAGCGGGGCACTCATGAATAACGCCATTCTTGAGGGTGCAAATTTTGAATGTCTTAAAGGTGGCACACCGTGGCAATTACCGAATGGGTATGTCTTCGAGCCAGACCCCAATTGCCCAACTCCTAATCGCTATCGTATAGTCCAGCAATAACCGCCCACCTCACGGCCTCGATGCCCTCGGCGGTGAAGTCTCCTTCCTGCTCCATCCTCTGCATGACTTCGTGAGCGGATTGGTAGTGAGGCAGTTGGTTGCGACCTTGAGGGTATGAACCGAACCTTGCTTGCTCTGCTCATCGCGGTGGCTCCTGCTGTGCTGATGGCCCAGCTTCCAGAGTATGTCCCTTCAGAGGGGCTTGAATTCTGGTCCGACTTTGATGGAGACGCTGAAAATGAAGGCCTCCAATCTGTTTCTTCCTCCATTTATGGCGCTCAGCCTGTGGCAAATCGAAATGGGGAGGCCAATCAGGCACTGACATTCGATGGACAGGACGATTATGTCCTGCTTTACGGAGAAGAAGGAGGGATTTCATTCGGTGAGAGCCTCACTTTGGCCGCATGGGTAAGACCCGCGTCATCAATCTTAAATGGAACTCACTCAAGAATTTTCAATTCAACGGAAGGGGTTGGCGCAGGACCTGATCGATGGCTTTTTACATGGAGCCCCCCTGAACATGAGGAGAAGATGCAGTTTCAAGTGGACCCATCTGGCTCCAATGGCCCATATGGATCAACACCACTGACAGTAGGTGAATGGAGTCATGTGGCGATGGTCTTTGATCAAGGTCAAGTTGCATTCTACCACAATGGAGTGGCCGATGGTTCAGCGACGATAGCCAATAACTCACTCGCGCACGTATTGGCCCCAATTCAGATTGGCAGCGCCAACGGGAATAGCTTCTTTCACGGCGACCTAGATGATGTAGGCATATGGAGTCAGGCTCTGACAGCGAGTCAGATTCAGGCGCTGTTTGAAGCGGAAACGAACGCCTGCGTTCCACCCCTTGAACTGCAGGGTGTAACAGTCCTCTCCGCACCAACCTCGAGATATGCTGGGGATGGTGTCATAGCAATTTCCGTATCCACTGGTCAACCAGCTTCGCTCTCCATTGTGAATCTGGGCGGCTCATCGTCTGAGGTCATTCCATTTACCGAATCCATAAATGAGGTTGGCGCGGGCATCTACGCAATCTCTGTGCAAGACTCTGACGGATGTAGTAGCGATACTCTCGCGGTAATGATGCCCTACGAGCTTTGCTGTGAATGCGGAGTGAGCGATGTCGATACCGATGGGATATGCGATGATGACGATAATTGCGCAGACCGCACCGCATTAAATTATGCCGATCCGAATAATGCAGATTGTTACGAGTGCGGAAATGGCCTCGTAGAACTAGGAGAAACTTGCGATGACTCCAACACTGAGTGTGGAGATGGGTGCTGCAATTGTATTCTGCAGGAGATGGAAGCAATCCAAGTAGGCCAAGATATCCATGGGACGTTACCGAGTGAACGTTTTGGCTCAAGTGTAGCCATAAGTTCGACAGGTTATCACATTGCTATTGGCGGTGTCGAAGGGCGTGTACAAGTCTACGAGTGGATTGAGAACAACTGGGTTCAAATAGGATCAGATATAATTGGCGATAGAGCATCGTTAGGTTACGGCTCATTCGCTGGGCGAAAATCAGTAGCACTGAATCAGTCGACTGTTGCCTGCGGATTTCGCAGTGCAGATGGATTAGACGGTGTGGTACAGGTCTTTGAATGGAATGGAAGTGAGTGGGTCCAGCGAGGTCAGGACATAGTTTCACATTTCCAATCCCCGTATTTTGGTAGTTGTATCGAATATGGTTTCAACGGTCTTTTAACAATAGGCGGCGGAAAGGATAGTGTCGGCGGGTGGACGGCGTCAGTTTATGCATTTAGCCAGAACCAACAGGAATGGATTCAATTGGGAGAAGACCTCCCCTCCAGTTCAAAATGGGTAACAGCAAATCGATTTAGTTCTCGAGTTATGGCTGGTAATATTCTGTACGATTATATTGGCGCTGAATACTTTGGAGACCCCAGTGGAAATTGGTTGCAAAGCGAGGCGCAAATTCCAATGACAGGGGCTAGAGCAATGTCCCATTTGGGGAATAGAGTTGTATGCGTTAGCGGAGGTGTAGGTAAGGTCTATGAGCTTGTGGGTGATCAGTGGGTACAGATGGGAGGGGATCTTGTTACTAATCAACCACCGCAATATGTTGGCGCATCTGTTTCCATGTATCGAGATGGAACTATTGTGGCTATTGGAAACCCATCGGCTAATGACGCAACGGGGAATAATCACGCAACGGGGCAAATTTCTCTTTTCAAGTGGACTGGTGAGCAATGGGTGGGTTTTGGGCCCACGATAGATGGAGAGTACTACTGGAATTTCAGCGGATACTCCATAGCAATAGCGCCATATTTCAATCCTGAATTAGGCCTCAGACTCATTGCAGGTTCACCATTCAACGATGGAATTGATTTCCCAGATTTCAACGGATACAATCAGGACACAGGTCAGGCTCGTGTGTACACATTTCTGCCTGAAGAATAGATAACTATGGCCCTTCCCCCGCCTCTTAGTGAGGTACACTTTGGACCACATACATGGTTCTCTCTTTCCTTTCCCCCTCCCTGTTTCCTTCCTCTTCTCTGCTACTAAGAAAAAAGGAGGGTAGCTCAAACTGCGGTGAGTCGGGGGCCCCAAAGCCCCAAGACGAACCCTCTACATGACTTCGTGAGCGGATTGGCAGTTAGGCAGTTGGTTGCGACCTTGAGGGGATGAACCGAACCTTGATTGCTCTGCTCATTGCGGTGGCTCCTGCTGTGCTGATGGCCCAGCTTCCAGAGTATGTCCCAACTGAGGGGCTTTTGGCATGGTACAATTTCGACGGAAATGTGGAAGATGTTTCTGACAACTTAATACACTACCAAGGAGCATCTCCGAGCTACTCAAATGACAGATTTTCCCTGTTGTCCAATGCTATTGAGTTTGACGGTATGGGAGATGGAATGACCGTCCCCGATTTAGGTCAATTTCATGATTTATCGGAACTGACTTTATCAATGTGGGTAAGGTTCGTTGAGTATCCTTTATTCGCATCAGGAGAAGGTGGCCATGTCCTATTTGCTAAGACAGAGCCTGTTAGCGCGAATGCGAATGTCTCGTTTGAGGTCTTGACCGAATACGACTGGAACGGGTTGCGCTTTAATACTCGACGCAGCGACGGGGTGCAAATCAATCTCAGGTTAGAGCCCTTCTCGGAATTTCTAGATCTTAACACTTGGCACCATTTAGTCTGCCGTTACGACGGGACAAAAAACCAAATATTCTGGGATGGTGAATTGAGTGCTGAGTCACCTACTCTGCTTGAGCTGGGAGTCGCGAATAATTCTTTTGACATCATGACAAACACCGAATTCGGCAATATTGACCATTGGCAGGGAGGTTTGGATGATCTCGGTGTATGGTCTCGAGCACTAAATCCTAATGAAATAGAAGCACTCTTCGCTTGGACTCCGTTTGGTTGCACAGATTCCTCAGCCTGCAATTATGATCCCGAAGCTATTGAAGATGACGGGAGTTGCCTCATTGTCGACTTAGGAGAAGACATTGAGACCTGTGAGGACATAGTTGCCCTTGATGCTGGAGATGGTTTTGGGAGCTACCTCTGGAGTACTGGGGAGACGAGTCAGACCATCACGGTATCTGAGAGCGGACTTTATGAAGCGACTGTCTCAGCGCATCCAGCCAACGAAGGGTCGTTGAGTTTTGATGGAGATGATGACTGGGTTGAAGCGGCAACAATCGACTTAACGGGACATCCGTTCAATATTGAAGGTTGGATTAAAGTTCCGAGTGTTTCGCATGCACACCAGACCAACGTGATTGACAATTATGTTTTTGGTTCAGGAGGAAGCGATAGGTGGGGCGTGTATGTGGGTGGATTAGAGGATGATGATATGGGGTTCGAATGGAGAGGCCAACTGTATGCCCCAACCTTCGGCATTCCACCCACTTCGGGAGGACTTCGCATCGATGACAATCAATGGCACCACTTTGCTGTCGAAAGGGGAAACGACGGTGTGGCTTCCATCTATATCGATGGGGTCTTGAATGGAATCGGCGATTGCCCTCTCGCGTACAACTTGAATGCAGGATTCCCGACGCGTATTAATGGAGGCTTCCATTGCGGTGGAGGGCAGCAATGTCGCTTCATGGACTGTGAAATCGCGGAGATAAAGATTTCACTCACCGAGAAGTACACATCGGATTTCGAACCGCCATGTCAAATCGCCACATCGTCAGATGCGATTTTGCATTACAGATTTGGTAATACGAATGGTGATACAGTCCTCGACTTGAGTGGAAGCGAAAACCACGGCGCGATTCATGGCGCAAGCTGGAGCGAAGAAGTGCCATTTCAGGATTGCTTAAGCTGTGAATCCTCCGATGAGATTCTTGTGGACTTTGATGACTGTGATGGCTACTGCGGCGAAGGCACTGTGTGGGACGAGGACCTGCAAGAGTGTATTGCGCTTTGTGACGACGAGTCTGACGACATAGTTTGTGACTGTCCCATGCAGCCAGAAATTGATGGGTTTGTCTTATTTGGAGCATTCGAGGGCAGTTTTTATTACTACGCAGGCGATGCTGTTTCATGGTTTGAGGCAGATTCAATTAGTCAGGCGAATTCAGGTCATTTAGTGACAATTGGCTCCCAACAAGAGCGTGACTTTCTCAATGATCAATTGCCTTGGGATGAACCAACATGGATCGGCCTTACCCAAAATTTGATGTCCGAGGAGTACAGCGAGCCCGACGGCGGATGGGAGTGGGTCACGCAGGAGCCACTGAACTATACTGATTGGGGCTTGAACGAGCCTAATGAGGCTTCATCAGGAGAAGATTTTGGAATGACACAGAGGGACAATGGATGGAATGATGGGCACCCTGCAATTGTCCCTTTTGAGGGGACTCCGTGGGGGTTTGTCATGGAAATCGAGTGTTGTATCCAAGGATGTACAAATCCCATGGCGTGCAATTATCAGCTCGAAGCCAATATCGACGACGGAAGTTGCGTCTCATGTGAAACGCTGGCGTCAGCCTGCGGTGAAGGCACAGTTTGGGATCCATTCAACCAAGAGTGCATCGTCGCCATCCCGACAGACACAGACTTCGATGGTTGCGTGGCTGCAGGGGACCTGCTCAACCTTCTGGGGACCTTTGGCAGTTGCCCTCCAATCCCATTCTCTGGCCCTTGCCAAGGTCAAGACCACGTGACCTACCAAGGTTACGACTATGACATTGTCGCCATCGGCGAGCAGTGCTGGTTTGCAGAAAACCTTAGATCAGAGAGTTACAGAAATGGTGACGAGATTCCTTATTGCTCCAATTCGTGTCAGTGGGGAGTCTCTCAAGAAGGAGCAAGAAGTGGCTATGGAGATACATATCCTAACACAGGCGCGCCATGCGGTCAAGGATTAGGCACTTCAGGTTATTGTTTTGCACCAACCGCCGATGTGGTGGCCCTATTTGGTCATTTGTACAATTGGTATGCAGTCATGGATGCACGAGAGTTGTGCCCGTCGGGGTGGAGTGTGCCGTCTACGTATGATTTTCAGGACCTAATTGAACTCGCTGAGGGTGCGGGCGAGGCATCAGCCGAATATCTCAAGGCTAACCAAACATGGCTTCAGGAGAGCGCGGATTCTGGGGTGTTGGGTTTTAAAGCGCTAGCAGGGGGCTATGGAGGTAACCTTGGGGGTTTTGATGGAGATGGCTACCTAACTATGTTCTGGGGGACTACTCAGAGTTCAATCGTTGCAAACGCAGAGCACCTTCAAATCGGAGCGGCGGTTGATGATGTCTTTATCAACAACAATCACAAACAATACGGGCAATATGTCCGCTGCATCAAGGACCAGTGAGACACTTACTGACTTCATTGGCGCTACTCGCCACGTTCGCTGCTGTTGGGCAGACAACCAACCCGTTCCCGTACAATCCTGATGCAGATGCGGACGGATGGATTAGCGTGAACGACCTGCTGTCATTGCTGGCCATTTTCTCCGCGGAATTCACACCAGAATCGTGGGAGACCGACAGCCTGAGCGCAGCGGTGGTTTTGGAAGGCAACCCCGCTTATTTCGACTGTCAGCAGCAGTGCTACCAGCTCGAGGGACAATGGCGAATGGCCGACATGGATGCCTTTGGCCGCCATTGGGATTTGGCCGCAGGTGAGGCAGCGAATTTCTGGATCAACACCAATGACAAACTGGGGGTGCACGACTTCAATCAGTTTTACGCCCTCTACACCGCCACGGGCAACCTGTATTCGGTCGAAATGGACGACCTGTCGGAAGGCAAGCGCTGTCTGTGCCACCTGCAGTCCTCTCCGCTTGTGCCAGATGCCATCACCGATGTGAGCACCCTCGAAGATTTAGAGGCCGCAATGGCCAATCTCGAGGAAGAAATCGAAACATTAAGTGCATCATTTGACTCGCTGAATCAGTGGGCTTCCAGCCAAGATCCAGAGCCATGGGAGCCTCCTGTTGATTGGGGATGCGGTGAATCCGTTCAGCACTTCGGTTGGGATTATGGCACCATCGGCATCGGTGATCAGTGTTGGTTTGCAGAAAACCTGCGGAGCGAAGTGTATCTCGATGGAACCCCCATCCCCTCTTTGGTCCCGCCAACAGAGTGGGACACCATCAGTTATGGCGCGTTGAGTCATTATCCGCTGCCTGAATGGGCCTCGCTGTATGGCCGCCTTTACAACTGGTTTGCTGTAGCGGATACGCGGGGGTTGTGCCCCACGGGTTGGCATGTGGCGAGCAACGATGACTTCTGGTTGCTCGGTCAGGGCCTAAACGGATCGATGGTCGCAGGAGGGGCCTTAAAGTCCGGGCCCGATGATGTACCCCCTTGGGATGGCCAGAATTCAGTGGGCTTTAATGGGACTGCAGGAGGCCAACGGAACGGCATGAGTGTGGTGTCTGTGGGCGACCTCGGTGAATGGTGGACTTCAGAAGACAACCAAGAGGACTACACCTGGGCCATGATTTTGCAGACCAATTCACTGCAAATGAACATGGGCAATGTCAACAAGCGATTGGGCCACGCCGTACGCTGCGTCAAAGACTGACGCTTAACGGGCCGATTTGGGTTTGTGGTTTTCGTGGGTGCGACGGCGCTTTTCCGTCATGCGGTGCAGCTCCTCCCCCCACTCATTGAGGGCCTCCACATCATCGACTGCCACAACAGGCGGCCGCTTCGGATGGACATTCTTCAAGTCGCGCTTGCGTCCCATGGTCTGAGAACAGCCCCAGCTGCGGTCCGTTCACGACTTGGTCCCAAATGGACTGGTCTAGGGCACTGATCGAAAAAGACAAGGCGCAGCGCACTAGAGCCAGCGCATCAGGTTCAAAAGGCCTCGCCGATGAAGATGTAGACCCCCCTGCCCTCTTGAGTAAAGGCGAGGTCCAGACGGGTGTAGATGTCCTTTTCGGGGAAGAGGAGGAAGCGAATACCGGCGCCGCCAGCGGGCAGGAATTGCTTCCACTGGAAGGCGTGGTCGTCACCGAAGACTTGCCCAACCGCCATGAAGGCACTGGCGCCGAAGCGCTTCGAGAAGGAGAACGGCAGGATGCGATATTCGACCTGACCGGCGACGAGGTTCTTGTCCCGGTAGCGCCCGAGATAGTAGCCCCGCATGAGGCTCTCACCGCCCATTAAGGAGAGCATGTTGAACGGGGGATTGCCCTGCGTGAATTGGCCGTAAAGCTGGGCGGCCAAGACCGTGTTTTCCTTGATGGGACGGTAAATGCGGTTGTCGACGATGTAGGAGGTGAAGTCGAAATCGCTTCCCACCCCCGTTCTGTAACTCAGGAAGGCCAACTCGCTGTACAGTGCATCCCGCGGGTTCATAGCGTTGTGGATGTTGTCATAGAGCACCCCCAGGCCAAAGCCCAGATTGGTGGACCCCATGGTGCCGACACTCGGCATCGCCACATCCGATGACGCACCACCGTGGCCTCCGTATTGGACACGGTTCAGCGCCTGGTAGTCCAATTCAAGGCCCACATACAGCGAGGGAAGGGTCTCCCGAAGCAAGCGCTCCCGGATCAGGATGTATTCGCCATCGATGACACTCTGGACTTTAGCGGGGCTGTCTCTTCCGACGCCGTAATAGAACAGCGGAAAGCTCTGGTATCGGGCGCGCCCATACAGAAACCACTTGTTCTGATCGGTGTACACAGCGTGATCCAACCACAGGCCGTATTGGTTCTCCAGCGTGTAGAACGTGAAGGCCTTGAGCTCGCTGAGACGGTTGCTCAGGTCCCGCTTGGCGGAATAAACATAGAGGCTGGACACACCCAGTTCCCAGCTGGTCTCCGGAGAGAACGCCAGGGTCGGGTAGTTGATGAATTTGGGTGCGGTTGGGTCTTGATTTTCGCCCATGATGCGGTCGAGATACCGCCGCAAGAAGCCCCCTGACTCGACCTCCTGCTGCGCATGGGCGACACAGGAAAGCCCTAAACAAAAGAGGAACGCCAAGGCGATCCGGTAAGGGAATTTCATTGTGCTAAAAATATGCGCTCCGCATGCTCTGGCTCTATGAATCCAGATGCCAATTGTCATCGTTTTCGGAATTCGATACCGAAAGTGCTGTTGAGCTCTCCCCGCTCCCGACCACACTGCCACCAATGGCAATTTATTTAGCTTGCCATTTTTATTGGCTTTTTACAGCCGTACTTTACTCTAAGACCACACCGGAAGCAATGGCTTCGACCCGGCCATTTCCGTTGTAATCTGCAGCATGGGCAAATTGGGACTCGGTGCAGGCACTGCTTTGGTGGCCGGCAACATGATTGGATCCGGCATCTTCCTGCTCCCTGCGGGGCTGGTGGTCTACGGGCGATTTGGCCTGATCGGCTGGTGTTGCGCAGCCGCGGGGGCCCTCCTGCTCGCAGCCGTGTTCCGCTGCCTTGGAATGGCGCAGCCCGATGCGCCCGGTGGGCCATACGCATATGTGCGGCGGGCGTTTGGTGACCTGCCCGGATTTGTGGTGGCCTGGGGATACTGGGTGTCCATCTGGTGCACCAATGCAGCCATCGCCGTCGCCTGTGTCGGCTACCTCGGCGTCTTCTTTCCCGCCTTAGCTTCCAATGCGGTTTTGGCAGCTGGCACAGGCGCCAGCCTGATCGTCCTGTTTACAGGCATCAATTCCGGCGGCGTCCGCAAGATGGCGGCGGTTCAAATCGCAACCACCGTGTTGAAAATTGTGCCACTCCTCGCGTTGGGTCTGCTGGGACTGCCCTTCATCAACGTGGACCACCTCTTGGCCGAGGGATCCTTTGAAGGCGGCGCATTTAGCGCCATCACAGGCGCGACCACGCTCACCCTCTTTGCCTTCTTAGGCGTGGAATCTGCTGCCATTTCGAGCGCCCGACTCAGGGACCCCAAGCGCGATGTGGGCCGCGCCAGCATCCTTGGCACCCTATTGACCACGGTCGTGTACCTCCTGGGCTCTGTGGCCGTGATGGGGGCGTTGCCCCCTGAGGTGCTGGCAAATTCGAGCGCGCCCTTCGCAGAGGCTGCGGGCGCCTTTTGGGGAGCGGCGGCGCGCCCCATTATGGCGGCCGCTGCGGTCGTGGCCACCCTTGGCGCGCTCAACGGCTGGCTCTTCATCCAAGGCGAATTCCCCATGGCGGCGGCGGACGACGGCCTGTTCCCTGCTGTCTTCGCACGGCGAAACCGAGCAGGCGTCCCCTTCATCGGGATCGCCATCTCGTCGGGACTGGCGTGCGCCGTATTGCTTCTGAACTTCTCAGACTCCTTGGTGGACACCTTCACCTTCATGATGACGCTGTCCACCATGTCGACTCTGGTGCCCTTCTTGCTGTCCAGCTTGGCGCTGCGCCGGTTCCTTCGCGGCCAACCCGAAGAAAATGGAGGGCGCATTTTGGGACTCGTGACCGCGATGTTCTGCGGCTGGGTTATTTTAGGGTGCGGCTGGGAAGTTCTGCTGTACGGTGGGATTTTGCTGACTGTTGGGCTGATTCTCTTCGGCTGCCAATCCGCTTTGAAGTAACCCGATGACACCATTTCACGTCGACCCTGACATCCGGAAAGCAGAAACCCTGCCCGCCGAGTTCTACACCCGGGACGACGTCTTCGAGCGCCTGAAATCAGCCGTGTTTGCCCGTAGTTGGCAGTGGGTTGGCCACGGGCCCACCGCGCTTCCCCACCCGGGTTCAGTGGCCCCATTTACCCTGCTCGAAGGCATGGTCGACGAGCCCCTTGTGCTGACCAAGCAGCCCGACGGCGCGGTGCATTGCCTGTCCAATGTCTGCACACACCGAGGCAACCTCGTCGTGGAGGCGCCCGGCAAACAGCGCCAGCTGGCCTGCCGCTACCACGGCCGTCGATTTGGCCTTGACGGCACCTTCAAATTCATGCCCGAATTCGACGATGTCGAGGGGTTCCCGAGGCCCTGCGACCACCTGAAGCGCTATGGCCTCCGGGACTGGGCGGGTCACCTGTTCACTGCCATAGACCCAGCCTTCCCGCTGGACAAGGTCCTCGATGCCATGGAGGAGCGTGTCGGCTTTCTGCCCCTTGTTGACTTCGAGCACGACCCCGAGCGGGACCGAACCTTTGAGGTCGCGGGACACTGGGCATTGTACTGCGACAACTTCCTGGAGGGGTTCCACATTCCCTTCGTGCACCCAGACCTCAACGCGGCAGTCGACTACGGCCAATACACCACGGTCCTGTTTGACCACTGCAACCTTCAGATTGCCCATGCGCGGGACGAAGGGGATGTCTTTTCGCTTCCGGAGGGCCACCCTGACGATGGACAGAACATCGCCGCCTACTACTACTGGATCTTCCCCAACATGATGTTCAACTTCTACCCTTGGGGGCTGTCCGTCAACCTGGTGGAGCCGTTGGCCAAGGACCGCTGTCGCGTGCACTTCCGATCGTATGTCCACGACTCGGCCAAACTGGGACAGGGGGCCGGAGGCGACCTCGACCAAGTGGAGCACGAGGACGAAGCTGTGGTCGAATCTGTGCAGCGGGGCATCCAATCCGAGGCCTACACGACTGGACGGTTCTCTCCGAAGCGCGAACAAGGGGTGCACCATTTTCACCGCCTGTTGGCCGAATCGCTGGCCCCGTACTTTTGAGTAAGCACGCTCCGTGCTGAGCACACCAACCCGCACCCTCCGTGGCGACACCCCACACACAGGAAAAATTGGCCGTGAGGCTGCCCAACTGGCTCGGTGACACCCTGATGGCCTATCCGCTGTTGAACGGATTGAATCAGGCAGGTGTGGACTTCACCTGTTTTGGCCATCCATGGGCTGCAGACATCTTCGGCGCCACCGGCTTCTCCATTGTTGCCGACGAACGGATTCGCCACAAGGGCTGGCTCGCGCGCCAATACCGGCAGGGCGAGTTCTCTCGCGCCCTCCTCTGCCCCTCCTCCTGGTCCGCCTGGATTCCCGCCGCGCTCGCCGGCCTTCCTTCCACAGGACAACACCCCTTGTCCTCGCCCCGCATCAAAAAGGACCCAGACGTCCACCGGGTTGAGCACTACTTCGAATTGGGCCGATTCGCCATGGGAGGCGCAGCAAAACCCTGCCGAACAGACGGTTTCATCCCACTCGACCCAGAGCGCGCCAGCAAGGCAGAGGCCCTTCTCTCCGGATTGGTGGAAGCGCCCTTTGTCGTGGTCTGCCCCTATGCCACCAACCTCCACAAGGGGATGGACAAGGAATGGCCCCATTGGCGCGCGTTCATCAATGGATACACGGAAAAACCCCTTCTCGGCCTCGTGGCGCCAGAAGACAAAGCGCGCTTCGAGAAGGACTACCCGACGACGGCGGTGATCTCGACACGGTTGTCCGAAACCGCAGCCATCATGCGCCGTGCAGACCACGTGATCACCAACGACAGCGGCGCAATGCACCTCGCCTCTTTCTTCGGGGCATCTGTGGTCGGCCTACTCGGCGTCACAAACCACCAGGAAACCCAACCGTGGTTCGGCACCTACCTGAGCGGATCCGGACAGCCTTGGGCACGACTGGAAGACCTGTTAACGCACCTGAGTTAAAGCCGTGTCTCGGTCGTCCAAAATGACCTGGGGCTTTTTTTTCGTAACTTATTACCTACTAATTACTTACCAACCTCTTTGCCCAGAGGAACAAGCCCCGCCACTTACCCAAAACCTGATGGAATGATGTTTCCCTTTCAGCCACGCGCCCACTCATGCCAGCAGTGGAAATGTCCACTTCAGACCGCCTGCACAATGCTCCTTCTCGCCCTTGCTCCGTCGGTTTGGGCGCAGGAAGAATGCTTCAACCCCGACCTCTCTAACGACGGCAATGTTGGGGCAGCTGACCTTGTCATGCTGCTCTCATATTACGACATGGCCTGGCCCTTGGACACTGGGGGCACTTGCCCATCGGGTATACAGCACCATGGCCATGATTATGGCGTCGTTCAAATTGGAGACCAATGCTGGTTCGCAGAAAACTGCCGACACCTGCCCGCCGTATCTCCCGCCAGTGCTCAGGAGTTCGCCCCCCACGCGTTTGTTCTTGACTACGAGGGCACGGATGTAGAGGAAGCCATGGCCACTGATGCTTATTTGACTTACGGCGTACTCTACAACTTTTTTGCGTTGACCGAATGGGATTTATGCCCAGCCGGATGGCATCCCGCCACCGACCAAGACTGGATGACCATGGAAGGCTTTATCGGCGTTCCCGAAGCAGAGCTGGAGGACATCAGTTGGCGCGGAGACATTCAAGGCGAACAGCTCAAAGACAGCGTCGCGTGGAATGGAACCGACGACCATGGCATGGCGTTCCTTCCCGGAGGCCAAACCTTTACGAATGGGACATTTGGAAATGAGGGCACATCCCTCCACATCTGGGTCGCCACGGAATACTCCTTCACCAAAGGGTGGTATCGCGCTTTGATGACAGGGGCCGACCCCATCTTCCGCAGCAACAACGTCACCAAAACTGCAGGAGGTTATGCCCGCTGCATCAAGGATTGAACGCCCCATTCATAGCGGCCACGTCCAATGCAAAAGGAACATCACTGGTTTTTCTGCGCCTCCCAGAGCATGCGCTGGATGACGCGGTCGAAGTTTGAAATCTCGGATGCCCCATTCATCACGGACACCAAACCCGCACCATCGGGATACTTTACGGGGTCATAGATGTCATCATGAAAGAAACAATGGCCCATCTCATGGGTGAACACTGAGTTGATATTGTCACCGGTGGCATAGTTGGTGATCACGCCCCCGATTTTGAGGTATTGACGCTGGGCCACCGCATCCCAGTTCACCTTGTGCCAGAATTTGGTGTAGAAATGATCGATGCCTTCCGGATGCGCGTAACCACCCCAATCCGTTGGTGAGAAGGTGACTGCAGGGGCGACATCCGTGCGGTTGCCCACCACCTTGAGGTCATCAAAATCGTACTCGGTATACCAGGGGAAATCGCCTTGGCCATTGCCAAACTCACTGTCGTCTTCTCGGCGCACCATATGCCACGGGGCC
>Ga0115013_10001119_pt1 | contig 15676 bp, 18 predicted proteins | sample SouAtlMetagenome_2_FD_88686 | JGI IMG/M metagenome (GOLD analysis project Ga0115013, IMG submission 88686) | Marine eukaryotic phytoplankton communities from Atlantic Ocean - South Atlantic ANT15 Metagenome | ecosystem: Environmental > Aquatic > Marine > Oceanic | place: South Atlantic Ocean...
GAAATTATACATGATTTTGAAAATCGCGAACTCACTTGTAATGGATTGCTTTGCAGCTGGTGCAAAAGCAGCAGCAGAACCGAGGAGAGCTAGGGCCGAGGAACAGTATACTTTCATTTTAAAGGATTTGAAGCTTGGATTAGTTGTGTGGTCGGTTACCTTCGGAATATGTTTCGAACTGTTGTTTGCTGATGTGACGATGCTCGTGTTGTTGTAGTCAATCGCGCAATTGATGTACGGTAACGGATAGTGTTGAATTACAACAAGCAAATTAGTTCTACACATCAGCGCCATCTCATCATCATCGTTGCGCTGAAGCAGAGGCCCCTTGAAAACACGTACGTGGTTTTCATTTAGTCCCGCGTATCCATGAGTCACAAAGTCATTTTCGAATTTCCGAAAAAATGATGATTTAGCGAGTGATGAATAGAAAACGTCTCGAGCCACACAATTTAAATTTTTATTTGTCAAAGACTGAACATAAAGATGATGTTTTCCTCCCTGACGACGAAACTTTTGAGTCGTAGCACAAATAGAGCTACATCCGCTATTCGACGAAACTTTCACGCTTCGTCATCGTGCTGGGAAAAATTAAACGTTGAAGGGCTTGCCAAGACGGTTGATCTCGAAGGAAAGAATGTCCTGGTTCGAGTCGATTTGAACGTCCCCCTCGCAAAGGTGAGTTTCTCAACACTACCGCCCGATGCAGGTTTTTAATCTCTCTTGTAGAATTTTTTTGTATTCTCAAGAATTCATTTGACTTTATTTTGCGCAAAACTTTCAAACTTTTGATTCGCTCCATTCAGGACGACGTAACTGTCACCGATGATACGAGATTGCGTGCAATCGTGCCTACTGCAAAGTTCCTACTTGACCAGAAAGCGAACATTATTCTGGCATCACATTTTGGAAGACCGTAAGTTGGATGAACACAATGCTGGCTTTTAGCCGACGACCCTATCTACTATTTGTTGCACTGTCTTCTTTAATTAATATACCTTACCAACTTGTGTTCGCTACATCAATCTTCTCAGGAAGGGAGAGGTGATCGAAACTGGAAAGAACGGGAGGCTAAATCCAGTGGTAAAGCCTCTTGAGGAACTTTTGGGAACACCAGTGAAGAAAATTGACACGATTATCGGACCCGAGGCGGAAGCTGCGGCTGCGCAATTGTCGAAAGGAGAGATCTTATTGTTGGAAAACACTCGTTTTGATATCGGGGAGACAAAAAATGACAAGACATTGGCAGAGGGTATGGGCAAAATGGCGGATTACTTTGTTATGGATGCTTTTGGAACCGCTCATCGAGCTCACAGTAGTACTGCTGGAGTGACGGAGTTTGTAGAGAAGTCAGCGGCTGGGTTTTTGCTCGACAAGGAACTCAAATATTTACAGGGTGCCGTTGAGACTCCCGAAAAACCTATGATGGCTATCGTAGGTGGAGCAAAGGTTTCTACAAAAATTCCTGTTATTGAGTCTTTGTTGGAGAAATGCGACACTATTCTGCTCGGTGGAGGAATGATCTTCACATTTTATAAGGCCATGGGGTATGATACCGGTGGTTCTTTGTTGGAAGATGATATGGTGGATTTGGCAGCCTCCCTTTTGAGCAAAGCCGAAGAGAAAGGTGTTAAAATCGTTCTACCATCCGATGTTGTTGTTGCTGACAAATTTGACAACGAAGCAAATACTGCCATCGCTAAGGTCGCTGACATTTCCGGTGAGTGGATGGGGCTCGATATTGGTCCTGATTCCATCCAGGAATTTAAGGAAGAAATCGAAAAATGCAATACAATCGTATGGAACGGACCAATGGGAGTTTTTGAAATGAGTAATTTTGCTGAAGGAACAAATGCCGTCGCTCGAATGTTGTGCGACGCCACCGAACGAGGTGCCATCACCATTGTAGGAGGAGGAGATTCTGTTGCTGCTATCAACCAAGCGGGATTGGGAGACAAGGTTTCTCATATTTCCACCGGTGGTGGTGCCAGTCTTGAGCTTCTGGAAGGAAAGACACTCCCTGGAGTTGCTGCCTTGTCTGACGCGTGAGGTGCTGCATGCCAAGGCCGGGCAGGAGGAGCAAGTGCCTCTTGCTCAATTGTAATTTAAACATTTAGCTCATGATCTTTTTAGTACTTGTCATATCCTTCGTTTGAAATTAGTAAAAGAGAATGATCGCAAATTATCTAAGATTTGAACTTGCACCTACAAAACTAATGAGATATATCTTCTTGCGAGCAAAGATTTAGTTGTTATTGTCCCATCCATGTCAAAACAGCCTTTGGATCTACCAAGCTGATAATGCCTTTCGGGTTTCCGAAGTCATTTTCTTTTGATTTGGAACTATTCATTTTTGAGTCTGTCGTGGATGAAGAAAAAACTAACTGATTCGGAACCAGTCCGCCGTGACCACTCAATGTTTTGTCTTCAATCCATTCCGTTGTAGATGTAATTCGTTCGTATTCTCCCCCGAGCGGCAACCGTGTCGACCATTGTTCAGATAAATCTGACCATGCGTAAGATGGGTGCTTCAAAAACAAATCCCGCAATGCGTAGAAAGCAATCCGAGATGCCTCTGGCTGAAATGGACGGTTGAAGTCGTTTAAATTAATTTTGGTTTTGGAGGAATAGGACGACTTCGACGTTACGAGCACAGTTTTACGAGCAATCGCTAAGCATCGATCTTTCTTATCATTATCATCACCGCTATTTGCAGTTGTTTCCAGCAACAAAGGTAACAAACGTCGGCTAACCATGACAGCCATATTTTCTATAGTCACTTTTGTTGATCCATCTCTGTGATGATTTTCATCGTCATCGTCATTTCCCAAATTATCATCGTCTTCGCACAAAGTTTCTACTAACGCTCGCTGTCCGAACAAGATTTCTTCTTCAGGAACCAAACACCAAGTTTCTTTCTTTTCGTTTCTTTCATTGCCGTCAATGTTGATATCCTCACACTTGGAAACAACAGATGGAATCCGCAACATTGCTTCCCAGATCTGACTGGGAGCGGCCTGGAATAAATTACACAAATCTTTTGTTGAAATTGAAACGATGGGATTATCGGTTTCTATAGATGCACCAACCTGGCTTTTCTTGAAAAAGTGCAATAATTCCTTTGGATCTAGATCATGTGGCTGTCCAACTAGAAAAGAAGATCCGCTACCTCCCGGCTGGATCAATCGACAAGCAACGCTCGTTGGTGATGCTGCTGTGTCCAATCTGAACCGTTTTGTCGGGGATTCTTCTCCTGGTTCGATATGGCCGCTTGGGGCTTGACTTTCATTTTTGTTTTCACTTCGAGCATTGTCACTATTCCAAACGACGAGCGCATTCGAAGTTCATACTGCAACCAACTTTACGGACGATGACGGTGTTACTAGACTTGCATATTGACCATTGGCAAGTACTTTGCAATTTCCCTTCAATATTTGTTTTTCAAAATCCTCTTCCTTGCTTCTTGGGAACTCCAGAAGGACCAGGTCTGCTCTTTTTGCGGTGGTTTTTATGGATCTCTTATCTTTGCCAATGCCGAAGGACGAATTTTTGCCAACAGATCCAGTCGCTTCCTCTTCGGGCCGTTCCAAATCACATTGTGGTAGGGAGAGAAGAGTTCCATGTTTGTCATCCATCTTGTGGTTCTTTGCATCAATTGTGATCGTTGTCGTCGTGTTTGTTGTGGTATTTAGAATGTTAATCATTCGTATGCACCTGGAAAAACAATGCTACCGATGCAGGAATAAGGGTCTGTCCATCTCTGTTAAGAGATTTTCCAAAAATAAAAGGTTAGGGTTTTATTATTTAATTTTTATTTTTTGCCGTTAAGACCTATTTGCTGCAATTGACATCGTACCTGGTAGTGTTAAAGCGTATCATAGTACGAAGTATTGTAATTCCGTTAGGAACAAGAAGCCGCTTGAGCGTGATCCTGCTGCCGTTCCAAATGATAAGAGGTCAGCCCATCTAAATCGAACAGGACGACGATAGGTACTACAGTAACAATATAAACAAGACAAAAGATCTGGTCCATCTAAAGTGAAAAGGACGACGATAGGTACTACAGTAATCATATAAACATGAATCAGTGTTTTCGAACAAGCCAATATCGAGCATTGTCACATGGAGCAGAAGACGCATCATCAGACGGTGTGATTCCTAATAACGCTATCCAAAGCAGAGAGAGCCTCATGACTTCTATAGTGAAGGCAGCATCAGTATTTAATAATGTCCTTCTTGAAAATTGTGGGATATGTACTTTTTATTGCGACAAGCAAGTTCAGTATGAAGAATATGTCCAGCAGCAATATGATGTTGGAACGGGCGCGATGGGGCACTTGTATTCCCTAACCCAAACCAACAACCCTGCTTCTAGCAATGATCCCAACAAAGCTATGGTGAATGGGAATTGTGATAACCGTAAGGTTACAACTGAAGACAGTGACTTCGTCAATCCAGCGAATCGGATGAACACTCCTCCGAATAATGATGAGAAATGCCTGACAACAAATATGAGTGACAATAGAATGGAAGTGGAGCGATATTATCGAGAATTTCTTTTTGACGAGGAATCAGTGGTTCGCAGTGTCGGAAGTCGGGGGGCGGCTGACGACGAAGAATAGACAATATCGAGCATCATTGTGAACTTCAGAAAATAGGAAAAGAAATCCACAGCAAAAGAATTTGATTTTCCAAAACATGCCATTGACGCAAGCGGACGACGACCAACAGTCCCTGTGAGTGGCACCAGTAGTATTAATGTACCTGTAACTTCCTAGAGATCAGCTTATTTCATCAATGCTTTTACTTTTGCTGCGAGTGCAATCAAGTTGGTTGGCACTTGCAAAAATGCTACTGGCAAAATGTTATGCAGACACACGCTGGAGAGCTTGTTGGGCATAGGGACCACTGTGGAGTTCGATATGGACGCACTGCTCCCGGTTGTTGTTGTCACTCTTTGGTTGCAACAACCAAAACGCATTGTGGCAAGCCAACACCCATGGCATGTGGAGCTTTTGTGGGTGGTCGGGCTCGGCCCCTCTCTGTGTGCTAGCTCGCACCTCAAACCCAGCGCTCCAGCGCAGTTTGGCGTTTTGTTGCCAGCATGTTACAGGAAGCCAAGATATCAGCAATGGCAACATGATGCATGTTTGCATCCGATGTGGGACTGCTGGGAGCCTCACCAACAGGCCAGCACCCCGCTGGCCGTGCCAAAATTTTGCGCCCCTTGGCCACCCCAAAGCCAACCCCCTGGGGGGAGGGTGGGCTCTCCAAAGGCCAGGAAGATTTGCAGGTGGCATGTGGAAAATTGCCGGAGATTTTCATCTGAAAAGCTATGGTTTTGGAAGATCCCATGAGTGTTGCTCCCCCTGGCCAAGGTCTGTGGGATCAGAAAGTCTATTCCGTAGTCCTTATTCCATTCCGTCCGTCCGTCACAAGTGAAACACTCTCTTCTTGGCATCACAAATCAAACAACATCGCGGAGCCGAGTAAAGACGTAAAACGTGGACGACCATTTTTGAAACCGTGGAATAAAAGAGTTGCAGTGGCTTGAGCACCAATTTCGATTCGCTTTAATAGGAAGTATAATAAACAACACTTCGAAAAAAGCCATTCACACTCGACAAAACTTTCTCATCCTGTTAGCAACAACAGTTCTGTCGCGCTACGAGCATGGAAGTTGAAAGAGATCTCCTCAAGTACGTCGACGGTCTTCATGACGATCTACACGACGATGATTGCAATGCGACCAGCAGTGAAATCAGTGGCGGCGAGGACGAAATCGTTGTTGATGACTGCATTCGACTCGATTGTTATCCCTACTCCTTTAGTCCTCTTTTGCTATTTGCGCCTGGCGGATATTTTGACAAAGGATATTCAAATTATAACGCTGTCGCGAGATATTTCTCTCCTGCGATCGGTTCGGATTACAACATGCTAGAAAATGTTGTATATGATCGGAAGAATATGCAATACGAAGAGTTGTTGAATTATGTGATTGACCGTAGCTGTTTGGTTATTTGTTGCATCGACGCTCATTTCACTGCCTTCCAATTAATGACAATTGGAAACGGGAAGAAGTCGAAGCAACAAGAAGTGTCATTGTTATATTATGATCCGATGGGAGGACGGCTACAATTAATGAGTGGGGATTCAGCGAGAAAATTTGCTATATTTCGTTTGATGAAATGTCATTATGGTGACAACCAGCATATTATTGACAATCCGAATCATTATAAGGGACACAGTAACCCTACGAGAAAATTTATCTGGCAAGTGTGGAAGAGCATTAACAGGATGGAAGATATTAGCGTTTCATCTTATTCGGTAGATCTGAATTTGAACGAATACGTCTTTTTCAACGACGCTAGAAATAACAGAGCAATGTCAAGCCAGCTCACGGGCTGTACCTGCTATTTCCAAGCATTCCTGTTCGCTGTCCTGTGCAAAGTTGGAAAACCTTATGTATCGGTGTCAGCTGACGATATCGGATTGCATCATGGCCGATCAATTACTTTTCAGAACAAAGGCGAACTGGGACCCGTAGCAAAAAGAATGTGTATTTTTCTACTTGAATTCTTTGCTGAAGACCAGTCAAATGATGGTGGAAGGCTTTTAATGCGGCCCATGACAAACAATAACTTTGTTCTTGACTTTTTCAGGTACCGATCGTCTCCCTATTATAATAAAATGATCGAATACCTCCAAGGTTTTGATAGGAACAACAATGACTTAAGGGATTTCACTAATTACGGCGATGACTATTACGAACGGCAATATCATCATGTCTTGCAATATTACCGCGAAACAAAATGTTTACACGATTACGACAAGTTTTCGTTGGGTGGGGCAACGAAATCTACCCCAAACACAAAGACTTTGGTCTTTGTCGTCGGGACTGATGGTGCTGCTGGGAAGCTTGCGAGATCAGATTATTACAAATTTCGTGTAAGTTCAATACAAGTCCATCTTGCGTGGTGACAAATGGAAGTTCAATTTAGTACCTCATTTTCCTTTATTTTTTGCGTATGGAAATCAGGCCGCCAACTTTATGTTTGGTTTTAATGCTAATATCATACTCAATATAAACGACTTTTACGAATTCAACTCGTTGAGGAAAAACCAATTATTGCGTTTTTATGCTGAGGTTGAACCAATCATTGGCGATTGCATGGATGCCATACAAAAAGCAAAAGGTGCAACCAAATACAGGGACTATTGTAAGTTCTGATACGATGGATGCTGAAATTGCAAGAAAGCTAGCAATCTGTTTTTTCAAGATCAATATTCACAAACCGATTCGAGCCTCACTTTATTGCTTCCGTCATTTATCACCGTTGCATCTTTCGTGCTGCAGATTTTATGGGACAGTATGAAATTGGACAAAAAGAGTTGATTGACATCCATCACTACATGTTTATGATCGATCATTGTTCGTTGCAGCCTGCTGATAGTGGCTTGGTATCGCGTGTCCATGGCGTGAATCAACTATTACTGAAGCACATACTCGTTGTAAGTTTCATGCTAAATAGTGAGGACAGAATTCAAAGCAACCTGAGTTGCCTAACTTTCACCTTTTGCGTCATTGACCTCGTCTAATTCCTTAATATTGAATGTTTGGCCACGATTTATCTTTGACAGTCTTCGAATAACAAAAACAATTACGACAAAATTCTGGACACCGCTCGTTTTCAAAGCCACAAGAAGGATTATCGCAAATTTCTTGATGGTTTCATGACAACTGAATTTTTGAATGAGAATATAGGACTTGGATTCACAGACTATAACCCTAAAGAAAAGGATGTCAATTCCATGACACAGACCGTATTTTATGACACAGATTTCATGCGACGTCAGCAATTTCGGATGGAATATGAATTCGAAAAAGAGTGCTTGAATCAAATGGCACGTACGTCCTTATCGAAATATGGGCAGAAGGTTGATGGTTCTTTGGAGGGTTCAAATAAGTACAAGGTTTGTGTCAAAATTGGGTTTGGTCACACGTATTCAAAATGTAAGTAGAAAAGCATCATAAATCCAATTTCCAAGCTTAAATTTACAAATATCTTCTGACTCTAACAAATCTATTGCCCGCATGCGCTCCCCCGAAGACAATACATTGATACACTTTGTCAATGTCATGCAATCCTACTGGAGAAACCCAGATTTATCAAATATATCTCTATTTGGTAAAGATATACGAGCTCTTCTTGCCATTTCATCTCAAAAGATATTTTTTGATAATGACCATGATGGTTTTTACCATTACGGGCCATTGGAGACAGCGACGCGTGGTGGTTACTATAGCTCGAGAACTACCTTAGAACTTGCTGTTGCAACACCAGCACGTCATGCAGCAGCCGGCGTGAGCAGACAAAGAAGAAATGACGTCAATAACCTGGTCATCACGGATCGCATTTTTGAGTTCAATTATTTGAAGAAAATTCTTGAGAAAACTTTCAATAGCGCCGAAGGTGTTCGACTGAAGTCTGACAACGAAGTTATCAACCTGTGTCTATTGTCACTAATGCTGGATTTTGGACTTTTTCAACGACATGTTGGACTTCTAAACTTACCATTTCTTCAAGATCTGCAGCACAAGTCAGATACAAAAGAGTTACAAGTAGAAGTTGCGAATAAAATATATGAATTTGATAGAAAGAATACTTCGACAGCAGTGACTCGAAGCAAAGTGGAGGAACTCATATTCGAAACTTCATACAAGTTTTTAGGTAAGTGAAGCACTTGCAAGACGGAATTTTGAAAGTTGGAGATCATTGAGATACTTGCTAACATATTTACTTGATTATTACCGATCACTCTTTATAAGTGAACAAAAATTTCAACGTGCAATCAAATCAATTTCGCCTCATTCGAGACCTCAACTCGGACCCTGATTATCAGAGCTATGTGCTCCTTGTTAAGATTTATATGTCCTTATGTCAAATCAACAAATCGGTCGAAGTTGATTACTACAAAGTTCGATGTAACGATGAATTCCGGATTATCATTCCAAATAATTTTAGCAAGGAAACTGGTGAATATTTGGAAGAAACAACCAGGCACTACACCTTTTCGGAGCATGATGGAATCATGACATACGATGGTAATCCCGTTTTCGACTTGCGTCCTCATCAGCCAGAGATTAATCTTTATAGAGTACGGCTAGATCCATGCTCAAAAAAACAGGTAAGAAAGATTGGAAAATATTTTTTAATTTTTCCGCAACATTTGAAATTATGTAACTTACATTGCGTCAAATATTTTCTTATTTTCGATTCAAAGTCAATGGTGAAATACATTGAAGCCACCAATGTCTTTCGCATCATCGATGATTCCAAAGAACAGTATTTGATCTTCATTGCAAATAACACCTTAGCGCTCGATGTTTTTGATCGTACAAAGATGAAGATACGCGTCAACAACATACCGGTTGAAGTTGCAACCGTATTCTTTAATGATGCTCTTTCATTTGTTCCTTGTTTCCAATACACCGATAGCGAAGATGTTGTTTTGTTCGCTTCTCGCAATTTCAAGTTCCATGTTGATTCTGCAGGTCAATACTGTACTGGTGAGTTATGATCTCATATCCCTCTTGTATTGATCTCTCGGTGATTTTATGTTTACAGATATCTAATTTCCCCCTATTCTCAATATGACAATTTCTATTTCAGATTACTACGGTATGCGGCACGAGTTGATAGAATACATAAGTTCAGAGGAAATTGTACAAGACCTAAACGATGAAACCTCTTTCAAACTCCACAAATTATCCGAGTTGCTTACTGAGTCAAAGACAGTATTCTATTTTCCAGACTATCTTCTTCAGGTAAATTATTCGCAATTGTGGTCGTAAAAATTCAACCCTTCTTCGTTGGCAAACTGTCTAACTTTGTGTACTTATAATTTGTCATTTCCATAGATTCCAGACCGTTCTCAGCTGATAAATCTACTGGATTTGTCGTTAAAACTTAGAAATATCTCATTTTTCATACTTCTCCTGATTTATTTGAGACGTTGTTCAGTAAGGCTTGAGTTTTGTGAGAGTGAAGGCAATACAAAATTTATCACAGGTCCTTGGAAAGAAGCTATCCTATATGTTTTATGCAGATCAGAGAATCCTCATTATGATTCGATAATATCACCGCAATTCTTTGATCTGAATCAATACCAAGACCTACCATTGGATAATTTTATTGATGCATTGTGTGAAAACTTTACAAAGTATCAAAGATTTGTCGACGGCGAGTGTCAGATCATTCCTAGAGCAAAACAAAAATCATTCCTAAAGAAAATAATCTGTGCAGAAGAATGCTTCCACTTCAGCGAAGTTGGTTCAGGAAAAACTAAGGTAATACTGCCACTCTTGTGTCAAGCTTTCCTATCAAATAATAGAGAAGTCCACAAGAATCTCTGCCGTGGTGGTGAAATGAAGGATGTTCTTGTTGTTTTAGTGCCCGAACATCTTGTCAGTGATGCTCGTAACCAAGTTTTCAGATACTGTCTAAATCTTAATTACAAAGAGGAATATCGTGTTTACGACGATATTTTTGCTCTCATGAACGATAGCATTCAACTGGGGTCGGAAAGTCAAAATAAACGCAATCGTATACGAAAGAACATTTTTGTCACGTCTTTCAATCAGTTCAAAAAGGCCTTCACCTACGACAAGATTTGCCGTAAAGTGATGCCGCATCGGGATCATTTCTTGATCGTTGCTGATGAGGTGGATGATTTTCTCGGTACGTTTGCAAAGAACTTTCAAGAAGTCGGGTTGCATGGTCGTTCTTTATCACTTTAACTTCAGCTCTCTAACCTCGTCACTTTCTACCTGTCATATTCAGATCGCAACAAGCTAGTTTTCAATATATGTTCAAATAAAAACAATGCTTTTGACAGAGATACTCTTGATCTTTTGTACGAGGTTAGCCGTGCTGCTTACTCTAAAGCGGATTGCCCTAATGAGCATCTGGAATCCTCATCGAATCCTACGTATTGGATGCAATTGTTCAAAAAATTCTGTGCGATTCACTACGAAATTCAAGATGCAAGCAGGTCTATCAATAAATCATTCGGAATTTTTAACGAGAAGACATTGAGACACTGCGGCACCAACATATCACATGATATTGAAGGCTACAAGTCTCTTATAGCACGCCCTTACGAGTCGGTCAACAGGGCGATGCCTGGCTCATATTACAGTGACGTGGAGCGTACAATATATCTTACTTATGTCATCTTAACAGAAGATATTTCAAAATACAACGAACTTTTTCAGGGGGAACGAAAATTCATTACGTTCGAATATTGGAATGAGCATTTCTGTCATCAACTTGATTTTGATGATTTGGTCTACGGACACGATAATCTCTCTGAAATTTGTGACAAGCATCCTAAAACCAGAGACGGTCTTATCAAATTTCTCTACGAGATAATACTACGCCGTATGGAAATACGAGACAAATCACGATCGGTTAACTCTGTCGACGTTATTTTTAATTTTGACTGTATTGGTTTTACAGGTACACCATTCCTAGATAACTATCCAACAGCCGACTACATACGACATGAACGAAAGGATGGTAAGTATTTCCTCTTCCACCAAGACGCTTGTACAAAATAAGTGACTTTTATTCTCATTTCTTACACATATTTTCTTCCTCGGTCTCCATAGATATTCCTGATATGATTAATCGAGATTTCTATGCCTACAGTAGTGATAAGCTTCCAGAGGCAGAATTTGAGGCTCGATTTGAAACCTTTCAAGGTCAAAACAATAATGTTCGGGCAAGGTATGTCTCCTCCGATTTCATCAGATCTTCTCCAAACGAAATGGCAACTCTCGAGTCAATATTTGTCAAAGAAGAACAAACAAATGCTTCATTTTCATCAATGACAATTGATGACGCAAATATAGAACCGGAACCAACAAGTTTCAACGTTGTCGTAGATCTATGTGGTATCTTCAAACGATCGTCTATTCAGGATGTATGCGATTGCATAAGAAACCATTACGGACCTGATCGTTTTCATTATCTCTACCATATCGACCAGTCAGATAATAGCGATCGCGTGCTCTGCATTAAGACGGGAAATGACGTACAATACGACGAGGAATTTTACAAACACCTTTGCAAGACTTATGGTGCAGATTTAAGAAATCATATTTTCTTTTTTGTTGACAACCGAAATGTTATCGGAAAAGATATTCCTTTCCAACTTGTTTACCAACGTCAGTATCTAAAAGGCCTTTTTATGAAAAGCATCGTCATTGCGCATGATGTCCATGATTTTAGTAAAATATGGCAAGCGATGGGACGTTCCCGTACCATGAACCAAACCTATTTCACTATATATAAGAGTGATATCCCTCCTGGTATGGATGGAGAGGGTGAAATATGCAACAATATCAGAAAGTTGAAACTCACTCGGCTGCTTTATATTACGAATTGCGATCGGAAGATGGCAGGGAATATATCATCTATCTATCTCACTCTTATTGCACTATTCAATTTGTCACAGAGATCCTTCTATTACAAAGATACTATTGTCAACACCTTTCTTGAGAAAATGGAAATGAAAATTTCGAAAAGTGTCTATAATCTTGAGGAGAAGCTCGTACACAACGTTTTGGGAAAGCCTGTGCTCTCTCATATTCTACAGAATATTCTCGCTGATAAGTTCAAGAAAAGCCCAGAAAAGAACGTATCTGAATACAGTGAACAACTCACCGAGAGTATTCTTGAAGAGGTCCTACGTCAAATTGTAAATCAAAAATTTGAGCAGCGGGAACCCTCAAATAATATATTTGATCAACTTATATTACTACTTTCCGGCGAACAACAAAGCCTAATGGAAATTAGCTACACTAAACAACAACAAAAGCAAAGACAAAGACAACAGAATAAGAACCAAGATAGTGATGCTATGGGAATTTTCAATGAAAAGCATCAACTTGCTATAACCTTTACCGTATCAGACTACTTCTGTGGTACATTCAACACAAAGAAAGACAAGACAAACACCATTTTGAATCAACCAATACCTGTGCCTATTCTAGCAGTCGACTACACTGCCGGCTCTTTGAAGGGTACAATTAATGTGTATCCTACATTACAATTCCTCTACTCTCATCATATTCATCAAGAATATATTACAGAGGATGTAAAGCGTGCTGCGACGGATTTTAAGAATTCTAATTCGATGGAATCTTTCGAAAAATTTCTCAAAACAGCCGAGAAAAACTACTTGCGATGTACTTCTAGTGAATTAATCGAAGATGAATTTCATATAGAAGTAAAGACGAATTTCGTCAGCCAGAGTCCGCAGTATACTATCGCCGCCATTAAACAGGGGGTGTATATCATTGGTATGAAGAATCAATTTAATGTGCACGATTTGGAAATGAGTTCGAGTGTGATGCGAAAGAATATCCAATATATAATGGATGAAATGGGGTTTGTTCTTTTTGACCAAACTGGTAAGAGAGATATTGATTCCTTTAGTCCCTACTTCATTGAGCAGTATATTATAATGGATGTTCTATCGAAACAGGAGGTAGCTCAAAATGTGCTTGACTACTACCGCCAACACAAGGAGACGATTCGAAGCGGACTCGAAAGTTATAATGAAAGGCAAGGGAAAGGTTTCGTGTGTTGGCGTTTTCTCATAAACGAAACAGCCAAGGCACTGGCCAAAGAAAAGAGTGAAAATCGTGCTGATGACATGATGGATACGAACGAAGATGAAAGTGATAGCCTTCCAAGCGGTATGAAACGACGACGTTCGGAAAGCTCCGATATCGGTATTTCCACGTCATAAATACTGAAGACATACGAACGTTACCGATAGAAAACAAGTTCGGTTTTGTGGACATTATTTCGCTTTTCATCGTCAAGAAGGGATTATTTGTGACAAAGGATAATCCCACGTATAACTTTGAAAATTCCCCAGAATTTTATCCTTAGTCTAACTAACTATTAAGCTATAAAGCCATTATAGATGCCAATAATAAAATAGATAAATCAAGCAGAAGTACTATACTGGCATGACATCCGAATCAATACCGGACGAGCTCGAAAGAAAGTGCCATACATTTTTCAGGCTTCTAGGGAAAGCCATGCATTCGAAGCTCTGTTTTAAACTTTGTATTTGATTGCTTCTCGCTCGAAGGCGCCACCGACAGTGTCGAGACCCAACGACAAAAAGTGAGTTGGATACTGTTGTTTCAACGTTGCAACATATTCTCCAACAGGTTTGTGCTGATACTGAGAGGCCACAATCAAGTTCACGAGTGTGTCGGCATCATCGGCCCCGAATTCTTCGCGAGCCTGAATAAGCTTTCTTTCTGCTTCAACGTAATTCCCTCCCTGCAAATGGGCGCATGCCATCAAATTAAGTAACATAGATGAGTATCCGTATTGTTCAGAAACTTGAGTCAACGTGTGAGCGGCATCCCCTGCCATGCTAGCGCCTGTCGCAAGCGAAACCTGAACTGAAGCCAATTGTGTAAGCATCGAATCTTCGTCGATTTTGCGCAACTTCTGTAGCGTCTGCCTGGCAAGATCCAAACGGTCTAATAAAATGTAAATTTGAACGCAAAGGGCAGTCTGTTCCATCGTCAAACCTTGGTGAACACACTGGAGGGCTTCTTTCTTCATATCAGCCTGCAAAAAGACATTAGCGGCAGTGAGCTGAACATGGGGAGAAACGCCGTCGCCTAACATACTTTGCAATTGCTGAACAACTGCTTGCGTCGATCCTCCTGACGCAGCGAGCGTAGCAAATTGCGCCTGAAGTGCCAGAGCTTGCAAGCCAGGGGCTGTAAGGAACGAGAAGTCAATTCGTCATATTAGTTTGAATATAGTGTGGAAGATTAGTGAACAACTATAGTTATGATTTCAACATAATGCAGTTTACTTTATACACTTACAACTCGTATCACCCGAAATGACCTTATCAAAATCTTTCATCGCAATGTAACATCTAGCAACGATTTCTTCCCGTTCTGCCTTCAAGTCTGGACTCATTGGTCGTCTCATGATACTCTTTGCCTCATCAAGTGCCATTTGATAGTGACCCAGCCAAAACTGGGCCCGTAACGTGTAAAGCTCATCTGGTTCCGCCATTTTCCCTATTTTTCTCGATCGTTTCTTGTGAGTATGTCTCTGGTGAGCATTACTTCCTTTTCCAGTGACCCCGCAACTTTTGGGGGAGAAGATATTTGGGATATTGTGGGGGATCATGAATAATTTCGGGGGAAATTCCATGTAAAGATTGGGGCATATGAGCCGCTTCTCAACCATCTTGTCTGTTTTGGTGTCGGCGAATTGGAATGGATGGCGGAGGCGAACTTACCCATCACGGCAACAAAAAATTCGATGTGAATTCTGTTTTGCAACCAGAAATCCAAGAATTGTATCTCTCTGTACCTATTTTGCCGGCAGATTTGCTATCCTTCAGAAATCAATCACCAACAAAAGTATCGAGCGTAGCAATCCAACTCGACACAGACGATTCGACTTCTCGTCCAAAAGATCAACCAATTTTATCCATCCCAACGAAGGACCGGTGACTACTCAAATATTGAGCCCCACAACTGAAATCCAACAAAAGGAACTGAATGCAAGATGAACCCCCGCGGAAGGAACTTCTTCTTACATAATCTTCAAGAAAA
>Ga0115013_10001120_pt1 | contig 15672 bp, 25 predicted proteins | sample SouAtlMetagenome_2_FD_88686 | JGI IMG/M metagenome (GOLD analysis project Ga0115013, IMG submission 88686) | Marine eukaryotic phytoplankton communities from Atlantic Ocean - South Atlantic ANT15 Metagenome | ecosystem: Environmental > Aquatic > Marine > Oceanic | place: South Atlantic Ocean...
AAGCTATAAGTTAAAATTATATTTAGATAAAGAATATCATCTAGAAAAAAGATCGCTTATTTTTTTCTTATTTCTTAACCAAAGATCTTTCTATTAATATTGTGAAACTTTTTAAAGATCTATCCTTTTAAGAAGGGTCTTATATTTCTTTTTCCCCATAATTTTTTCAGCAGCATATGCTCCACTTGCTGAAACTGCAGGGATACCAATTCCAGGGAAAGTACTTGCTCCACAAGTAAACAAATTTTTAAAAGGTGTTTTGCATCCAGGGAATAGCCCTTGAGCTGCAGATAAAGCTGGGCCATAGCTTCCACAATAAGTATTTGTAAACTTTTTATGCGTTAAAGGTGTGCCAAGCAACTTGATCTCAATGCGGTCATCTATATCAGGTATTATTTTTCTTAAAGATTTGAGAAATATTGAACATCTTTCTTCTTTAAGGTTTTGGTATGTTAACTCATTAGAGTTTAACTTTTCCCAAATTTCCCATGGTTCGTTGGCAGGTGTATAACCATGAAGGACATGTTTACCTCTTGGGGCCATACTTTGGTCTAATACAGAAGGAATTGAGAAAACGGCTACATTTCTTTCTGCAGTAATACCTCTTGCCCAGTCATTAACGTGTATCGCATGAATTGGTAAATTTTGAAGACCTGAGGCATCAAAGCCTAAATGAATATGAAGAAAAGAACCACATTTCTTTATCTCTTTAGCATTTGGCTCCCAATTTTTTTGGAGTTCTTTTGGAATTAATTCTCTGGAAGTCCAAGCATCAGTATTCATTACAACAAATTCAGAAATGATTTTGGAACCATTTTCTAAAGTTACACCAGAGGCAATATTTTTATTAAAATTTATAGTCTTTACTTTAGAAGAAAGAATTAGTTCACCGCCATTTTTTTTGAAAGCATTAACTAGTGCCTTTACTATACTTTCACTTCCTCCCTTTGGATATTCTAAATAAGATTCTGGTTCAAACCATTCCTCAAATAAAGTTGCCATCGCAGCAGAATTTGTATCATGCATTGGCATACCGCTAATTAAAAAACTTAGTAAGTCTACCCAGTTCCTTAGGAAAGGATCTTTAAGGTGATTATCGACAATATCCCCAAAACCTCCATTGAGTTTTAGTAAATATTTTAAATCGGGTAAGAATTTGGGAATTAATTTTACTATTTTTGCAAAACTAATTGTTTCAGGGGAACTGGATAGAAGAGGGATCTCTCTAACTATTCGACTTAGCGGTTCTATTTCTGATACAAATGAATTCCATTCTTCGACTGATTTATCACCTCTTAATAAACTCAATCTATTTTTAAATGGCTCTCGTCCTACTTCTAAATTAAAATTGCCTTCAGGAACGTTGACATGCCATCCTTGATATTTTAAAACGTCAACTTTTTCATCTAATAATCTAAGTATTTGTCCTAAAGGGTTGGTCGTTGGCCATTTATTAATACCACTCCATAATGATGGACCGGATTCAAACTTATATCCCTTGAAATCAAAAGAATGAGCGACCCCTCCGGGTTTTGTATGAGCTTCGCAAATGAGAACTTTTTTACCTGATAAAGCTAATATAGAACCACAACATAAACCACCTATACCGCTTCCAACAATTATTACATCAAAATTATTCATTTTAAAATTAAACTCTAAATATGAAGAGCTTAAGATTTAAACATATATATTAGTTGTTGTTGTAATACTTAAGACAACTGCAAGAAAAAAGATGTATGGAACAGCTTTTAATGGTATATGTCTTTGTCTTTTAGAAATGAAATCCATTTGAATAATTAATTTATGTAAAGACTTTAGCGAAAATTTGTGACGAATGTGTGTTTTACTTTGACATATTTCTAAATAAAGAGGAAAGTTTATTTCTTCTTTTTTTGAAAAGTTTATTTATGATGGATAAAAAGATTATTTAAAATGGTTTTCTATGCAGAAAATATTCCGAATTTTAAAGAATTAATAAATTTAGAAAGTATTTCTCAAAAAGATGGAAGTGGTATTTGCTCTGAAGATTTAATAGGAATTTGGAAATTAAATTTTGTATGGAAGAAAGGCTCGAAAGAAATAGACAATATATCCAGTTCTATTCTTCAAGTATTATCAGCAAAATTAGAATTAAAGAAAAACAATTCCCATAACGATAACTTTGATTTTAATATTAGAAATTCAATTAGTTTTGGGATATTATCTATTATTTTTTGTGGGAAAGCATCATTAAAAGGTACTAGGCCATTGATGCTGTTTTTTTTCGAGAAATTAATTATAAATATTGGAAGCTTCACCTTGTTTAATAAATCTTTAGAAAAACCTGAAGAAAAACTAATGCCTTTTTTCTCGCTAATAGCTATAAGTAAGGAAAATAACTGGATGTGTGCTAGAGGTAAAGGTGGAGGGCTTGCAATTTGGATAAAGTCTTGATCTTTAATGATATTCACCAGGATGATCAACTTTTCTTACAGTAACTTTGTCAACTTTCTGGCCATTAAATCTTAAAAGATCATCGCCTGAGAAACTATAGCCAATTCTTTGGGCAATAAGTGCTACATCATCTGCAGTTGAAGAAGAAGTAACCTCTTTTCTTAAATTATCCTCCGACTGCATATGTTTTAAAAATTTTCTTATTTCAGAGAAACTCATTTTAATATTTACGCTTAATCTTATATTAAAGCCTTAGAAAAAAAATTAATTGTTTTTGTATGGGCCACCAAAACTAAATAACTACTATATTGTATGTATGACCTATCTATTTTTATACGTAACGGGGATAGTTTTAATATGGTGGATATATCGTGTTGGTTGGATTGAGGCTTTAAAAACAGTAATTAAAGTTCTGGTTCCTTCAATTCTGATAGTTTTATTTAATATCAAAGCAGGCAGATTACTTTTCAAAAATCCTTTAGTTGGATTATTAAGTGCTTTACCAACTTCGATTTTTATTTATAGAGGTTCGCTTCCTTTTGTTGCAAGTATTAATAACTGGATTGATAATAAAAGAATCAAAGATGAAGTGTCTAAAGATGTAATTGATACTGATTCAATTCCGATTGATGATTAATAACTTTAGCTAATCAAAACCAAGAAATAATTCTTTATGCACTACAAGAACATCGAATAAAGATGTCCCATAAGAGGGACTTATAGGTATGTTATCAACATTTAATGCCTCTGCGCATATTAGATGTCCGTCCCATCTTGTATTATGTTCACTTATTTGAATTGACCAATCAATCACTTTTTTAAAATGCTCAGGCATCTCTGATCCAATTTTCCTGCATATATGACAAAGATTTGTAAGAAGAGGTGGTTTGGATGGTCTTTTTAAATCTTTTACAAGACTTGGTTGGGTAAAAACGCTGGTATATCTAATGTAGTCTATTAATTCATAATCTTTATCTGAAAGTTCAGCTTTATTTAATGCAATTTCAAATTCTTCTAATGGCGTAATTGGCCTCTTAATTATTTCCTTTATCATTACTATCCAATTTTGATAAATTCTTTTCATCTGATTCTTTAGTCACTTGATCGATCTTATTTTCAATATTATTCAGAGGAGACTTTTGAATATCTTCATTTTCTGTCTCATTAATTACTTGATCGATCTCATTTTGAAATTCATTAGATGCTTTCTTTAGGCTTTTCAATGTTTTGCCAAGTTGTTTTCCTAATTCTGGTAATTTTTTAGGACCAAAAATTAATAGAGCTAAAATTAAGATAACTGTAACTTCCGGTAAACCTACTCCAAAAATATTCATGATAGATGTCTATTTAGGTCCTTATTAAAATCTACTATTTAATATAATATAGTGATTAAAAAATATCTTTTTATAAAATAGGTTTGTTACTCTTCAAAAAGTTTATAAAAAATAATCATAACCAACATGCCCTTAAAAAAAACTAACCAAAGTAATTGATAATCACTTAAATTTAATTTTTTTTGATACCAATTAATAAGTTTCTTATGACTTGTGATAATTATTTTTATTAATTTCAAAATTTGTTTTCTGATAATAACCTATTTTATATCAAATCTTTATAAGATAATTAATAAATTGCTGAATTTGTTTAATAGTAAGTTGATTTTCTTTAATATTTAATCAAAATTTTCTTTCTATCTATACTTACTCTTTTATTCTTTCAAATTAGCTTATTGGAGAACTGATCAAACTACAAAATCCAAATTTACTTTTTAATACAATGAAAATCTTATTAGCTACTCTTTTCTTATTTTCCTTTATGGCTCCATCAAATGCAGTTACTACAAAAATGTTTAGAGTATTAGATACTTGTGCTAGATACAGACTTAAGGAAATTGATGCTAAAGAGACCATAGAAAAATTAAAATTAAAATCGAATAATTCTTCCGAAATTTTTTTAAAAAAAATAGTAAGTAGTTACTGTTCTGTATTTACGCCAAATGAAAGAATAGAATTCTAAAAATAATTTTAGATGTATCAATATTTTTAATTTATCTCTTATCTCATTAATTTTTGGAGTACTTTTAATTTTTAATTAAAATCGCACCCAGATGTAGAACTATAAAAATATTACATAGGCTAAATTCAATGAGAATAGAAATATATGACATTATTAAGTTTGAAGAATCTTTAAGTATCTTTTTGAACAATTTTTGAAAAATTTATTCAAGAGTTTGTTATCTATGGTCACAGTAAAATATTAATTACTCCTAAAATAGGTTTTTATAGAAATTATTTTGCAGATTGGCGATAAAGTTCCACAATTTTCTTTGATAGATCAAAATGGAACTAAAAGATCAAATAATGGGTTGAAAACCCCTCTAGTTTTATTTTTCTATCCTAAGGATGATACCCCTGGATGCACTATAGAGGTTTGCGGATTTAGAGATAAGTATGACCTTTTTAAAGTTCTTGGTGCGCAAGTTTGGGGAGTTAGCAATGGTAGTTCATCAAGTCACTTGGCATTTGCGAATAAAAATAAATTACAATACCCCTTGCTATGTGATACCAATGATTCACTAAGAAAAGCTTTTAAAGTTCCAAAAGTATTGGGTTTACTAGATGGTAGGGTTACTTATGTTATTGATAGAAACGGATTTGTAAAACATATCTTTAGAGACTTGTTAAATGGCCCAGAACATATTAAAGAGGCAATAAGAGTCTTAAAGGAAATTCAAAATCAGTAAATAAATCATTCAAAATTTTATAAATTTGTCTCTTTTCTTATAAAATATTTTCTAGTAATAAATTTTAATTTATGAAAAAAATAGGAATGCAAGCAGTTGATGAAGCAATTAAAAATGGTATTGATCTAGATGGAACTCCAATTCCCTCTAAAATGCTTGAACTTTATAACAGGATTATGGTTGAAGAAAATAAAAGAGAAAGAAGCGGAGTCAAAAAATCAATGCGTAATAGATGTGTCAAAACAGGTTCTAAGCATTTTGATAAAGAAACCCTAAATCAACTATTAATTGATTCTGGTTGGGAAGGCCTAAAAGAAAAAGAAATTTTATTTTTCTTTAATTAATATCACAAATATGATCTTTAATTTATAAATTAAGTTCATTACCCAAAATATTTACGAATAGATGATTTTAAAATTTATTACATTATTTATATCTTGAAAATTATTAAAAATATTTCAAAAAACTAAAATATTGCTAATACTTAAGTAATCCTATTTCATTATTAACATGTCTTTTGCTAAGTATTTAACGGATATTCTCATAGGAAAAGATTTAGTAATGATGAGAGACTTTATTTATGTCTTTTTTCCTGTTTTATCATTAACAGTTTTAATGTTTAGTTTAAGAAGTATTTTTCAAGATTCATACATACCAACAATGAAAAAGCAATAAATATTAGATCGTAATTGCTTTAATAAAAATATAGGAAGTTGATTTATTTAAACCAGCCTTTTTTAGATGGGGATTTTGTTGGTTCTTGTTTAATAGTTGAAATCTTTACTGCTTTTTTAAAAGTTAAATTAGCCTCAACTGCAGTTATTATGGATATTAAAAATAATCCAGAGATACCAATTAATTGCTCTGTTTGCGTTGGTTCTTTATCTCCTTGCAAAATTACCCCAATAACAGTCCATACTGTTACTGCCCCTGCAGTAATAAAATATTGTATCCATCTCCTTTGATACAAATAACCTGTTCCTAATCCCGGTAAGAAATTTAAAAGAGAAGCAACCCATCCGCTTGAGGATGCAAGTATTTGATCTTTTGAAAGTTTATTCATTTCTTATCAAGTATTTACTAAATGTGAATTTATGTATGCAAAAGATATGACTGCGCATATAACCCAACTAAATGGTAGGAACATTCTTATTAGCTCAGACTTATTATTCATGAGTTAATTATGCATAAAAATTAATGAATTCGTGGCTAAATAAATTTATTAAAAAAAAAAGACGGTCAAGAATTACCGTCTTTTAATTAATGATTTTGATTGAAAAAACTATGATTTTCTCCTACTTCCAGAGAGTAATTTAAGTTCATTTTTAACTTCTTTTTCTCTTTCTTCAAGATGTTTTAATTGAGAATTAAAAGCATTTTCAAGTCTTTTTCTTTGGTTTGTAATTTCATCAAGTTCTTCTTGATGATGTGTTTTCTTGAGTTCTTTCATTTCGCTATCAGAAATAACATATACAGGACGATATGAAGGAGTTTCAAAAAGAAGATCAAACATTGAATACATAGTGACCTTTGTATTAAGTACAAATTAAATATCTTATATATATTTGAATCTTGTAATGACATAAACCGAAGAAAGGTATACGGCTAATACACCGAATTTCGGTTTACCTAACTAAACCGGCCAGTATTTACCGATCTATTGTTAATTGGTAAATTAAGGTAAAGGTATATTTGAATGCGAACTGTAGATATTCTAGAAATTAAAAATGGATTTAATTATTACAAATAGATTAATAATTCCTTCAAGGGAATTAAATTGGCGTTTTTCCAAATCATCTGGTCCAGGAGGACAAAAAGTAAATAAAACAAATACTAGAGTAGAAATAATTTTTAATATCGAAGAATCAAAAGTACTTAATGATTATCAAAAGAAAGTTATAACGAAAAATTTGAAAGGTAAATTAGTCAATAATTCTATATGTATAGCCGTCCAAGAAGAAAGAAACCAAATACTTAACAGACAATTGGCTTTAGTCAGAATTAGCTCAATAATTAGAAATTCATTAAAAAATTTATCTAAAGTTAGAAAAGCCACTAAACCATCTAAAGCTTCTCAAAAGAAAAGGCTTGATTCCAAAAAAAAACGAGGAGAATTAAAGGCGAGCAGACAGAAAAAATATTAAATTATTTAAATTGATTTTGATGAAAAAGTTTTTTTGAACTAAAAAATAAAAATAGGATTATTATTTTAAGAATATCTTTTCTAAAATTTATTTTGCACTGAAACTTTAAATTAATGAGGAAAGAAAATGATTTTTGGTTAATAGATTCAAACTCTGTTGGAGTTATACGTTTTTATGCGAATAAAAAAAATAAAGAGGGTTTGATGAGATATATGTTCATTGAGGAGGGAATTATAATGGGAATACATGGTGAAAAACCACCATTAATGAAAACTAGAATAGAAATGAAAACAGAAGATGCAAGATTATTTTGGAAAAATTTAATAAATGAAGGGTGGCAAAGAACTAATCCTAAATGGTAAATAAATATTTCCTAAATCTCAACTTTCTAAAATTTAAAAAAGATTTCTAATTAAGTAAAAAAGAAATTTATCCAATTTAAAAATGTTATTCCAATATTAAGTCCAAATAATTTTTAGAAAATAATTATGATTTTTCTTGATTAATTAATTCAAACACTTATAAAAGTACCCTTAGGATATAAATTTGAAATTCTATTCTTTTGTATAAGTTTTCTTTTTTTGAGATCATTTTCATATCTTTTTAACATAATCAAATAATTAGTGTATCCAAAAATAAACAAGAAAATAATAAAATTTAATCCCGCCTCTAAATTCATAATTTGATATTTCAAGTTATTTTAAATCTGACAATTTTTAAAATAAAAGACATCAGTATTTATATCCATTAAATGGAAAACTTAACATATCTATAAAATTTAATTAGTTTATTTATTTTAAAAATTAGTTTATTAATAATTTTTTATAGAAATTGCTTTTAACAATTATTATGATAAAAAACAAAGATTTTGGCTAATCAATTATCTGAAGAAGCTTTTAATATACTTCTCTTGCAAATTATGGGTAAAAAATCACTAGACAGTATTAATATCATTAATACTGATTCAAAAATAAGGATTAAAAAGTGCATTTCTTTGGTTAATGAAGAATATTCTTATGCATTGTCACTTCAAGCTGATTGTGTACCTGACTCACAGAGAATGATTATTCAAGCTAAAAAAAAATTAGAAGGACTTGAGGCATTACTTACTCTTTCAGAATTTATATAAATTTGAGTTTTTTTCACTAAAAGAATTTATTATTCAACTTAAAAAGATTTTTTTTATACTTAAAAAATTTATAAATTAATATTATTGTTAGTAATGTAATTCCATAAACCCCCCCTAAGGGGTTTGTATTTATATTTCCAGGGCCTACTAACCAAATAGGTGCATCTTTTGAGATTTGTAATAACCCATTATTTATGAGAAACCATATACTTACAAGACCCCCATGAAACCCAGCACAACCCCACAAAGAATAATTATCATTTATTCTTTTTAATGATAAAAGAATACCAAGAAGAAATAGTCCTAAAAGGATACTAAACATTTGCCAAAAAGGTATATCAAATCCAATATGTACAACACTAAAAACTAAAGCTTGAAAAATTATCGCTTTTTTTAAACCAAATTGATTTTTTAATTCTTCAAAAAGCCAACCTCTGAATACGAGCTCTTCTGCAAAACCTATACCAATTAGTAAAAGTAGAGAATTTAAAAGTATTTCTGGTGATAATTTACCTATCCAATTACCCCATTGATTGCTAATGATCGGAATTGAAATTAGGGTTAACAAAATAATTGAATAAAATAAACCATTTAGGAAATAAAAAAATCTATTTTCTTTTTTATCAATTTTATTTATTCCTAATTTTTTCCATGGGTTATTAATTCCCCAACGTATTTCAAACCATTTAGGAATTGAAATAACAAATAATAAAAATGTAAAGATGGTGCCAATTAAAGAAATATATTCTTTTCCTATTCCAAGCAATAACAATGGTTTTGCCATAATCCAACCCAATAAATAAAGGAATGGAATGAACAGAACTGTTGACAATATTCTAGGTATATTTAGTAAGACTTTTTTAATTATTGTTTTTATTGGTTTTAAATAAATATACTATATTAAGAATGAACCTTTTCTTAAGAAATAAAATAAAATATCAAAAAAATTTATTTTTAATTTATAAAATTTTTTATAAAAATCTAATCAAATTACAATAGTTTCATTGGGTAGGAGCATTCGTTTTTCTTTTATTGAGAAATTTTCTGGAACTATGAATTCTTTTTTTGTAGTTGAGAGAAAAGATGCCCACCATGAAAAAGTACTGTTACTAAGGATCGCTACTTTTGAAGATCTGATTAAATTAAAATCATTTTTAATTGAATCTGAATTTAATATCTGTATTTTTAAGTCTGTAAAAATTTTTTTTATTGATTTTAGAATTTCTTCCCCATATATTTGGTCTTCAGCGATTAACTTGAAAGAACTATATCCCCTAGAAATAGCATAACTTATTGATTTTTTGTAGTACTCTAAATCACAAATATTCAAGTTTGGTATTTTGAGGAAATCTCCCCCCCTGAGATGAATAACTACATCTTTATTACATATCTGAAGATATTCTTTGTTTAATTCTATTTGTCTTAATTTTAATTGGCTAAAGGCTTTTTTTATCTTATGAAAAGTCCATTTTTGATTAAAATAACCATCTATAAATAATATTTTTTGCGTTGAAGAACGAAAATTTTTCGAACCAAAATTTCTATCATTTATACTTATGAATGGTAAATAACTCCCAAATCTTAAAGAGGCCGAGGTTTTAGCAATGAATTTTGTTCCAAAATTTAAATTATTAGAATTGTCATAATATAGCCAATTAGGTCTGATAAAAATAGAATCTAAGCAATTGATTCTTTTAGGAACATGAATATCTCCTAAAAAAGAAATAATAACTTTTTCTCTTTGATTTCTATATTTTAAGCAAGCAGCAGTTTGGAAAAGTTGATTGCCTAGTCCGCCTATCATCCTTGAAAAAAGCATATTTCGGGCAATATAAGGAATTTAATTTCTTAATAAAAAACTTAATTTAAGTCTCTTAATTATTTATTCTAATATATAGTATTTCTAAATAATTTCATCAGTAATTGAAAAAAAAAATTGATCCTCTACAAGAAAAAAAATATTTTTTTAATATTGTGGTCCCCGTATTTAATGCAGAAAACTATATTGAAAAATGTCTAAGTTCTATTGTGAAACAATCATATAAAAGATTTCAAGTACAAGTAGTTGATGATAGTTCTAGTGATAGTTCTTATGAAATAGCATCCGCGATATGTAAAGAGAACAAGAATTTTAAAGTTTTCAGGAACGATAGAAGAATTGGTGCATTGAATAATATATGTAATTTACTTGAGACAAAGATAAAAGACCCTTCAAGAACAGTAGATCTGATTATTGATGGAGATGACTATTTATATAGCAGTGATGTTCTTAATATTCTTGAAGAAAAGTATTTTCAAACAAATTGCTTAATTACTTATGGTTCTCACATATCATCAAAAGGTGTTCAAGGAAAAAAATATCCTCGATTAATTAGGGACTTTAATCTATTTAGAAAATACTTTTGGTACGCTTCACATTTAAAAACTTTTAGACATGATTTATGGTTAGCTCTTGATCCTGAAGATTTAATTAATAAGAATAGGGATTATTTTTCTGTCGCATGGGATTTGGCTATGATGTTTCCTATGCTAGAAATGGCAGGTAATAGACAAGAATTTATAAATGAAGTTTTATATTTTTACAATGATAATAATCCAATAAGTGACCATATAATAAGAAGAAAAGAACAAATATTAGCTGCAAGAGAGATAAGGCAAAAAAAGAGATATAAAAAGAAAAATTTTAAGTAGTTTTTAAATTTAGTTGTACTTTATTTGCCTAATACTTTAATAATAATTTGTTTGATAAAATTTGATTTTTTTTTAATTATCTTTCCTTCGATATTTTTTGCTAAATGAGATAAATCTCTATAAAATTTCCTTGTGATTTGATCTTCTTCTTCACTAGGCCAAATTAAATTAGAACCCTCTTCATATTTTTCGTTATATCTTTTTTTATTCATTTTTTTCATATCTAAACAATTTAGATTCTACTTATTGCCAATACTTAAAAGTATTGTTTACTTAATTTGTATAATTTTTTTAAATGAAATGGAACTTAATTTCAAAACTTTAATATTTACAGCCTTATCTCCAATACTTATTGTCGCAGCAATCCTTGTGGTTTATTTATTCCATTGATTTTATTTTTTTATTAAGTATTTTAATATTTAGGCCTAAATGTTTTAAGGATGAATTATATCCATTTTTTCTAAAACAAAGGATAAAAATGCTATCAATCCCATAAATATAAGGATTTTGTTCTTCTTAATGAAATCCATCTTATATATTAATAATTAAGGAAAGTGTTTTTTATTTAAGTTAATCATATTAACTTTGAAATTCAAAATTTATTTAAAAAAAATCAAATTATATTAATAAAATAATTCATTGATAAAAGATTTGAACTATTAAAGTATATTTATATTTAATTAAAAATAAATTTTATTTTATGGATAAAAAAGGTGCAAAAGGTTACTGGATATCAACGGCAAGAATAATTAATCAAAAATTATTTGATGAATATGTAAATAAAGTTGGTCCATGGTTAAAAGAAGTTGGAGGAGAAGTATTTGCTAAAGATTTAGAACCGCAGGGAAAGGAAAGAACTGAGGATTCTAATTTAGCCGTTATTTGTGAATTCCCCTCGATGAGAGACGCAGTTGAAGCTTATGAATCTGAAAAATATAAAGAGCTATCCAAGTTAAGATACAAAGCGACTAAGAATTCTACCTTTACAATAATGGAGGGTTTAGACGAAGCGTCAAAACTCAGAAAAGCAATGGGAATGTAATTTTAAATCAATTATTTCTTTCAATTTTTAATAGAATAAAATTAAATATTGCTTGAAACTATCAATGGATCCTATATACGTTGGTGATTTGGTACCTTCTGTAAATACCTATCAAAAAATTATTGCTAATTATGAAAGAGGTTTAACCAAAGGAGACTTTTATGAGGAGCCAATAGGGGAAGACCCCTTTGGTTATTTTTATCCAGACTGGTAGTTTTATAAGATAAGCTTTTGCATCCTGTTTTATCAAATAAAAAAATATTTATTTTTAAATAATCTTTTAGTATATTTGTTATTAACTTTCTTGGCTTATAAGAAATACTTAAATTTAAAAAATAATTAAATATTTATTTCTAATTTATTTGACAACTATATTAATAGGTGATTACTTTATTGAGCCTAATGTTGCTCTGATTTTGCTTATATAAGTATTACTGAAGTCCAGTGTAGCCGTCTGCTTAATTTAAAAAAATTCTATTTTATTTTACAAAAGATATAGTAAATTTATACTAAAAAAAGATAAAGGTTTATCTCTATAATTATTTTTTAAAAGTATTGGATCCACCTATATGATTTATAAACTCAATACTAATCATTTGGAGTCTGCGATATAAAAATAGAATTATTTGATAGCTGTAGGATGAAATTAATTTAATATAAATTTCAAGATTTATTTTCTAAATTATCGACCATTTAGTATTTTTCTTAGTTGAAAAATTGACAATAAATTAGTATAAATTTTGCTTGATTAGAATTAAGATCTATTTTATTCTGCGATGAAATAATATTTCAGAAATGTTTGCATCAAATCAAGCTAAAAAATCAGATTTCGAACTGAATAATAATAATCTAATTATAGATCCTTTAACAATATGGCTTATTAGAATTGCATGTATAATGATTATTTTTGTTTTTAGCGGTCTTTTATTAGGAATCCCTTTAGTAATATCATTTGTTCAGTCTATTCTTAATGAAACAGTACTAAACGCAAAAGAAATTTTGAAAAATCTTATTGACTTATCACTCGCATAATTAATTTTAAGGTTTTAGAAGAATTGGAAGTAGTAAGAATTGAATATTTTAAAAGTTCTACTTCATAATTCCAATTTGCTTTAACAATTTAAGGTATGGTAAAGCCCAATTACCTACAGTAAATGAGATCTTCGTTTTTGATGTAATTGGATTTAGTGACTTTGAACGCGTAGAAGCAAATTTCTTGATTTGCTTGATAGTCTCTTTTTCTAGAGCTTCCATACTCAACTCTTTGCGAGAAGATCGATCCTTCTTGTTGGGCAAATAATTTTCTACGAACCACAATATTTGATCCAATATTGATTTCTTGCGGGGTGCTTTTAATGGTTTAGATTTTCCTAGAAACATCTTTTTCTTATACTCTCTGAATTTAATTTGCCATCCATATATTTAATTGCAATAGCATGAATTTATATCTTAGGCTCTATTAATAATTCCATTTAAGGAAATGGGAAAGTAATAAAATCTGCTATTTTAGTTTTTATATTCTTTTATATAGGAATATATTTAATAGTTTATAATTATTATTATTACCTTCTTCTTTTTAATATTTTTTAAGAAGCTTTTGAGAGTGATTTAACCAATTAGAACTGTTTTTAGTAATTATTTTAAAAAATCTTTCTTCTTATTAAAAATGTTTTTATATTGGTAAAGATTTAATTCATATAGATTGTTAAAAAATGCTTTCAACAAATGTTACTTATGCATTAGCAGATTGGATAAGAGAGTGGCGTAAATGTAGAAAAGAAAATCCATCTATTGAAGATTGTATAAAATTTGTAGAATGGAAAATAGAAAATTATAAATTAAAAGATAGTGATCAAATAATAATTGAGAGTATTTTACTTTATGAAACTGAAGAAAGTTAAGAAATTATTTTATCAATCTAATTTTCATATAGTTTTCTTCCTTTCCAAGTCCATCCATTTCCAGTAATTGTTCTATAAATAGATAAAAAACTTATATAAATAACAATAAATCCACCTATGCTATTGAGGAACCAATAATCATTTGGAATATTAAATTTAATTTTTAATATTAACCTTTTTAATCCATTAATAATGATAGATATAAAAGAAATTATAAGAATGAGGAAATTGGTTTTAGGATTATCTGTAAAAGCAATCCTTACTAGTGAGGTAAGAAACAAAAGCCAAGGAAATGAATATAATAAAAATACAAATGTAGAAGCAGATAATGATTTCAAAAGGTTTTTCTCAAGTCCCAAGAACCAGTTTTTACTCCATCCTTCAATTAATGAATTAAGATTTTTGTACATATTTATAGATATATCATTTATTGCTATTGAAAAATTTAATTTTAAATTATTGGACTTTATTTTTTTTGCTAATGCTAGATCTTCAACGACTTGATTATATGTTTCTAAATGTCCTCCAATTAAATCATAAGATTTTTTTTTAAATAACATAAATGGGCCTGCCGCAAATGTATCTTTATTTTTTGCATCATTAGTTTTAAATATTGGGAAACCAAGCATAAGAAGACTGGTCATTATTGGTTGGACCATCCATTCTGATATGCAATTACAATTAATTTTTGGAGCTAAAGATAATAAATCTATATCATCTTTAGATGATTTTATTAGTGCATTATAAATACAATTTCTACCAATTATTACATCTGCATCTATAAATAAAATCCAATCAGAATTTACTTCTTTTGAACCTTTATAGCATGCCCAGTTTTTACCAATCCAATTTTTTTCAGTTGGTCTTTCTCCTGCAGAAATAATTTCTATTTCATGATTTTGTTTGAAATATTTTTTCTTGCATTCTAAAGCAGAATTATAAGTATTATCAGTACTTGAATCATCAACAACTAAAATTTTAAAAGTTTTACAAGGTTTGTTAACTTCACTTAATGCCTTTAGGCAATTATAAATATTTAATTCCTCATTATAAGCGGGTATTAAAATTGTTAAGCTCTGGTCAAGTGGCTTAAAATTTGAATAGTTTTCTAAAAATGGCGCATTATTAAAAATATATAATTCAAATAAAGCTGAAAATAGTATAAGCAAAAAAGATAAAAAACCAAAAAACAAGAGAATGGTATTTACTGTTAAAATCATTTTTTTTATTTTTTCTTAAAATCAGAATTTTTATCAATTCTCATATTAAAAGTATGGTTACATAATCTATATAGATAATATGAACAGACAAATCAATACTATCCTCGTATAAATCGATAAATAAGTAAATCAGCATATTTACGGATTTACTTGAAATAGATACAGGAGTAACTTATAAATGTTGAGTTAGGAGGCAATCTGAATGATTGATAGTCCGCCTGAAATTTAGCAAATTTACAAATATAGGAAGCGTATTCCTGAGAATGGGATAATTCGAAAAATAAAGTTCAATCTATTAGTCTGATAAGACTTCGCTTTATTATTACTAGCGACAATAAAGGACTAAAATTATCGAAAATTATCCCCAAA
>Ga0115013_10001121_pt1 | contig 15669 bp, 16 predicted proteins | sample SouAtlMetagenome_2_FD_88686 | JGI IMG/M metagenome (GOLD analysis project Ga0115013, IMG submission 88686) | Marine eukaryotic phytoplankton communities from Atlantic Ocean - South Atlantic ANT15 Metagenome | ecosystem: Environmental > Aquatic > Marine > Oceanic | place: South Atlantic Ocean...
CACTTAATAAGTAATGAAGATGAATTTTTTAAAATTGTAAATGATTGTTTTAATGTATGTTCACAAAATAATGTTCTCCTTACATTAGGAATTAAGCCCTCAAGGCCTGAAACTGGCTATGGATACATACAATTTAAGCAAGAAAATTCCAATTTACATAATAAAATACATATTGTTAAAACATTTACAGAAAAACCAGATAAAGAATTAGCTAAACAATTTTTAGACAGTGGGGACTTTTTATGGAATTCTGGAATTTTTTTCTGGAATGCTAAGGCTATTATACTTGGACTAAGAAAACATTTAAGAGATTTATATGATAGATTTGAAGATGGTATAGAATATTATAATACTAATAAAGAATTAGAGTTTATTAATCGGATTTTTTCAGGTAGTAAAAATATATCTATTGACTACGGTTTAATGGAAAAAGCAGATAATGTATTTGTTTATCCATCTGACTTTGGTTGGAGTGATTTAGGAACATGGGGCTCTTTATATAGTCATCTAAGTCATGACAAAAATAAAAATGGAATTATTGGCAATAATGTTATGACTTATAATTCTAAAAAAAATATTATCAATGTGCCAAATGACAAAGTTGTTGTTGTACAAGGAATGGAAAACTATATCATTATCGACAATAAAGATACTCTTCTGATTTGTAAGAAAGAAGATGAGCAACAAATAAAGAAATTTGTAAATGATATAAAAAGAGACAAAGGGGATGAATATGTTTAATCTATTTCTTTAGACTACCACACATATCTTCAGGACGAACCCACTTATCGAACTCTTCAGCAGTAAGGTATCCTAAATTGATAGACTCTTCTTTTAATGTTGTCCCATTTTGGTGAGCCATCTTAGCAATTTTTGCTGCTTTCTCATAACCTATCTTAGTATTTAGAGCTGTTACCAACATTAAAGAATTATTTAAGTTCTTTTTTAAATTATCGTAATTAGGCTCTATTCCTTCAGCACAATTAATATTAAAAGACACACATGCCTCACCAACTAGTCGAGCTGATTGTAAGATGTTAGCTGCCATCATAGGCTTGAACACATTAAGCTCATAATGACCTTGCATTCCACCAACACCGATAGCTACATCATTACCCATAACCTGAGCACACACCATTGTTAGAGCCTCACATTGTGTAGGATTAACTTTTCCCGGCATTATTGACGAACCGGGCTCATTAGATGGTATTATTATTTCTCCAATTCCACTTCGTGGTCCTGATGCTAGTAGACGTATATCGTTGGCAATTTTATTTAGAGAAACTGCTAATTGTTTCAAAGCATTATGAGACTCCACAATCGCATCATGAGCCGCTAATGCTTCAAATTTATTGTCTGCAGAAACAAATGGCAGCTTTGTAAATTCAGCAATTTTTTTGGAAACAAGATTGGCATAACCTTCTGGAGTATTAATTCCTGTTCCAACAGCAGTGCCCCCAATAGCAAGTTCTGAAAGATGGGCTAAAGTATTTTCAAGTGCTTTTAATCCATAATCTAGCTGAGAAACGTATCCAGAAAATTCCTGACCTAACGTTAAAGGTGTAGCGTCCATTAGGTGTGTTCTTCCAATTTTGACTATATGCATAAATGCTCTAGATTTTTCATAAAGAGTTTTTCTCAATAGTTCTACACCTGGAATAGTAGTTTCTAAAATCATTTTATATGCTGCTATATGCATCGCAGTTGGAAAAGTGTCATTTGAAGATTGGGATTTGTTTACATCATCATTAGGATGAATAAATTTAATTTCATCATTTAAACTACCGCCATTCAAAACATGAGCTCGATTAGCTATAACTTCATTAGAATTCATATTAGATTGAGTTCCGGAGCCAGTTTGCCAAATAACTAATGGGAATTCGTGGTCATGCTTACCAAGCACTATCTCATCGCAAACTTCAGAGATCAAATCTCTTTTTTCGATGGAAAGAACACCTAATTCATAATTAGCATGAGCCGCCGCTTTTTTGAGGTATGCAAAACCATAAATTATTTCTAAAGGCATACTTGCTGAATTACCAATCTTAAAGTTTTTTCTAGAGCGTTCGGTTTGAGCACCCCAATACTTTTCGGCAGGCACCTTCACCTCACCTATAGTGTCTTTTTCAATTCTATAGCTCATGATTTTTTTATTAAAACATTAACACTTACTTTTGTACAAAGTTAATTCAAATATTTAAAGATATGTTTATAGGTTTCGTCCTATTTTTAGCTATTGCAGGAATGGCATTTTGGTTACTAACTTTCATTGTTACATTTTTACCTTATTGGATCGGCGTATGGTTTATCGAGTCATACAAAAATCGTAATTTGACAGAAGACATAGAATAGATTAGTAAAATTCTTTAATCCTTTCCAACGGCCTCCCCAATATAGTGCCCTTTTTACTTTTAATTATGGGTCGTTCAATTAACTTAGGATAGTCGGCCATAGCAGCAATAATTTCAGTATCGCTCAAATCTTTTCCTTTGAATTGTTCTTTCCAAATACTTTCATTTTTACGAACAAGATCAATTGGCTTAATAGATAAATCATTAAGTAAAACAATTAATTCTTCTGTTGACAATAAGTCTTTCAAATATTCTATAACTGTAATTTTATATGACTTTTCTTCTAAAAAAGATAAGGCTTCTCTACTCTTTCTACATCTAGGATTATGATAAATTATTACTTCCATAATTTTATTTTTGACCAAATTCCATTAAATACGCTTTGATAAAATCATTGATTTCACCATCAAGAACAGCTTGGGTATTGGATGTTTCATATTCTGTTCTTAAATCCTTAACCATTTTGTAGGGATGCAAAACATAGTTTCTAATTTGAGAACCCCATTCTATTTTTTTCTTGCTACCTTCAATCTTATCTCTTTCAGATTGTCTTTTACGTAATTCTATCTCATATAATTGTGATTTTAATAATTGCATAGCTTTCTCTTTATTTTCTAGTTGAGAACGGGTTTCTGAATTTGTAACTATAATTCCAGTAGGAGCATGCTTTAATCGAACAGCTGTTTCAATTTTATTTACACCCTGACCGCCGGCTCCACCAGCACGAAAAGTGTCCCAACTTATATCAGAAGGGTTGATATCTATTTCTATGGATTCATCTACCAAAGGATATACAAAAACTGATGTGAAAGAAGTATGTCGTTTGGCGTTAGAGTCAAATGGAGAAATACGAACCAATCGGTGTACTCCATTTTCACCTTTTAAATTACCAAAAGCGAAGTCTCCATCAAATTCTAAGGTAACAGACTTTATACCAGCAGCATCTCCAGCTTGAAAATCTAGCTCTTTGACTTTAAAATTATTTTTCTCTCCCCACATGATGTACATACGCATAAGCATTTCTGCCCAATCTTGACTTTCTGTTCCCCCAGCGCCAGGATTTATAGTCATTACTGCTGTTAAGTTATCTTCTTCTCCACTTAGCATATTTTTGAATTCTAAGTCTGCAACCTTATGCAACGTAGAGTCGAAACTTTTATTTATCTCATCTTCTTCTAGTTCGCCTTGTTGAAAGAAATCAAAAAGTACAGAAAGGTCATCAAAAGCACTTTGCACATCTTGAAAAGCAACAACCCATAGCTTTTGTTTATTAATATTTTTCAAGTGATTTTCGGCAGATTTCGGGTTATCCCAAAAATCAACTGCTTGAGTTTTTAACTCTTCGGCGGCAACAAATTCTTTCTTTTCTTGAATGGATAAAAAGCCTTCTAAGTCAGCTATTCTTTTTTTAATATCGTCTATTTGTTCTTCTGTAACCATTTAGGCAAATTTAGTATTTTAAAGTTTGTGGACGTAAGACCAAGCCAGCTCAGATTCATAGCCCTTCCTAATTAAGTAGTCTACTACTTTCTTCTTTCTAACATAGATGTTTTTATTCTTTGACAAAGCCATTTTCTTATTCGCCAAATGCTTTATAACATCATTATAATCTGCATCATCTATCTCGGACATACCTAACAAAATACAACTTTTTGACACTTTCAACTTAGACAATTCGAAAGCTATCTTAATTCTTCCCCAGCGTTTTATTTTGAATTTTCCACTGCAATATGAGCGTGCAAAGCGTTCTTCATCAATGTATTTATTTTGAATCAATTCAATTAAAATCTCATCAGCTAATGCATCACTCACGCCATAGGACTTAAGCTTTATAATTACCTGATATTGGCAACGATCCATAACAGCACAATAATGTTTAATTCGCTCTTTTACAATTTTTACATCGAATATTTTGCCATTCATCATTTCAAAGGTAGTATTTTTGTACCCAATGAAAAATAAAAAAGCAATAGGATTATTATTTGCAGCTAATATCATTTCAGGCTTTGCACAAGGCATTAGTATGATTGCTATTCCTTGGTATTTTGCAGATATACTAGCTATGGGAGGCACATATGCTAAAGCTTACGCTATTTTAACATTTTTAAGTTTATTTTGGGGTTTATACTCAGGCACTCTTATAGACAGGTATTCAAGAAAAAAAATGTTTTTATACTCTAATTTAACTTGTGCTTTTATTATCGGAAGTATCGCTGTTTATGGGATGATTTTTGGTCAAACACCATGGATATTAGTATTAGCAGTATTTGGAACGACTATGTTTCATTATAACGTTCACTACCCCAACTTATATGCTTTTGGTCAAGAAATAACAGAGCCTAAAAATTATGCTAAACTTAATGCATACATTGAAATACAAGGGCAATCAACAAGTATTTTTGCTGGTGCGTTTGCCGCTATATTATTGACTGGCACACAAAATGGTATCTTAAATTTATTAGGGTTTAAGATTCAAATGCCTTTCAACATACAAGCTTGGCATATACATGAGATATTTTTAATGGACGCATTTACCTATGTTTTGGCTTTCATAATTATCCTATTTATAAAATATAAACCCTTGGTAAAAAATAATATTGATCAAGGAAATATGTTGACTCGTTTAATAAAAGGATTCAATTTTCTAAAAGAAAATTCTCTAATTTTTATTTTTGGCGTTTGTTCTTATGCAATTTTTACTTTTTTAATTGTGGAAATGTTTGTGTTAGTTCCCGTTTATGTCAGCAACTATTTAAAAGAAGGTGGAGATGTCTTTGCCTCATCAGAAGTGTATTATTCTATAGGTGCATTACTAGCAGGATTTGGAATAAGAAAAGTAATGTTAAAAAATAGTATTGTAACTAATATTATTTATTTGATAATACTTACTGTTTTAGGATGCTTACTTCTTACTTTTACTAAAAGTGTAGTTGCCTTTTTTATAGTTAGTTTTTTAATAGGATTAACTAATGCAAGCACACGAATTTTAAGAATAACTTTTCTATTTGAAAAAGTATCAAACAACATAATTGGAAGAACAGGCAGTGTATTTCATTCAATAAGCATACTCATTAGGACAACATTAATAATCTGTCTTTCTTTACCTTTTTTTAATCTTGGAGACAACATAAGATTTGGTTATTTGTTAGGCGCTGTGTTTTTATGTATGGCATTAATTCCGTTAATAAAATATCGTAATAAATTTATAGAATTAAAAAGTGTTAACACTTAAGTAGTAATTACTTTTCGCTGTCTATTAAAAAAGCGATATTGTAATAAATGATATGTGGTGTCTTCTTCGACTTGAAGTTTACATCCAAATTCTTTGGACCAAGTTCTTCTTTGATTTTTAAACCAACCTTTATTAATGTAACTCGCAACAAATGGATGAGTCTTCAAAATAATATCGTTGCTCTTATTTGTAACCTTAGCTAATTTTTGTTCAATTTCATCAATTAATAAAATACTTGCTTCTATTTTTCCAGATCCTTTACAACTAGGGCAACCTTCCTTAGTTTCAATATTTAATTCTGGACGAACACGTTGCCTAGTTATTTCAATAAGTCCAAAACGTGAAGGAGGCAAAATATGGTGTTTGGCTTTATCATCTGACATAAATTCTTTTAGAGACTCATATAATTTTTTTCTGTTTTCATTATTATACATATCAATAAAGTCAACAACAATAATACCTCCCATATCTCTCAATCTTAATTGACGAGCAACTTCTTCTGCTGCAATAAGATTAACCTCCAAAGCATTTTCCTCTTGGTCTTGTTTTGAGTTAACTCGCTTACCACTATTTACATCTATAACATGCATTGCTTCAGTATGTTCTATAACTAAGTAAGTACTTTTGCGCATAGTTACAGACTTGCCAAATGATGACTTTATCTGTCTTTCAATTTGAAACTTTTGGAATAATGGAATTTTACCTGTGTACTTACGAACAATTTTAGCCTGAGTGGGAGATATTGTAGAAATATAACCTTTAATTTCATTATGAAGTTTTTCATCATTAACTAGTACACTAATAAAGTCATCATTTAATACATCTCTAAGAAGAGAAGCTGTTCTGCCTAATTCACCAAGCACTTTATATGGAGGATTTCCTTTCTTAGTTTGCTTAAATAGAGTTTGCCATTTTTTATACAAATACTTAATATCTGCATCTAGGTCAACCACTTTTTTACCTTCTGCCACAGTTCGAATAATTACACCAAAGCCTGGCGGCTTAATACTTTGAACAAGTTTTTTTAATCTCTTTTTTTCTGCGTTAGACTCAATTTTTTGAGAAACAGAAACCTTATTTGAAAAAGGAACTAGAACCATATACCTACCGGCAATAGTTATTTCGGAAGTAAGTCTTGGGCCTTTTGTTGATATGGGTTCTTTGGCAACTTGGACAAGAATTTGATTGCCAGATTGCAGAACGTCAGTGATAGAACCATTTTTATCAATCTCTTCTTCAATTTTAAAATTTTTTAAAGAAGCTGTGTTAAGTTTTCCAGAAAGGTTTCTTTGTGTAAATTTTTGAAAAGTTTTGTATTTAACTCCTAAGTCTAAATAATGGAGAAAACCATCTCTTTCGTAGCCTACGTCAACAAAAGTAGCATTAAGTCCAGTGATAATTTTCTTAATCTTAGCTAAAAAAATATCACCAACAGAAAACTTTGTTCCTAGTGGTTCTTTATGTAGTTCTATTAATTTTTTATCCTTTAACAAGGCAATTACAACCTCATTAGGTCTAGAATCTACTAGCAATTCATATTTCAAAATAATAATGGCTGCGAGATCAAATATATTGAATAGTCGATCTCAAGTTAATACTAAAATAGCTTTAATTCTATTTTTTCTTATGTCTATTTTTTCTCAAACGCTTTTTGCGCTTATGAGTAGCCATCTTATGTCTTTTTCTTTTTTTTCCGTTTGGCATAACGTTAAAATTTTAAATTTCTTTTATTATTCAGTTAACTGAACATTAGTTTTTACTTTATTTACAAACTCTTTAGAAGGTTTGAAAGCAGGTACATTATGAGCAGGAATAATTATAGTTGTATTTTTTGAAATATCCCGACCTGTTTTTTGAGCTCTTTGCTTAACAATAAATGATCCAAAACCTCTTAAGAAAACATCTTCACCACTTGACAAAGAATTTTTTACTTCGTGCATAAATGCTTCAACTACAGCCTGCACATCAACTCTTTCTACACCTATTTTATCAGATATAGTGTTAACGATTTCTAACTTTGTCATAATTAGGTAAATTTAAATGATGTTTAAATATTTTAATTTAGCGTGCAAATATACTGACTTTTATTTAAATTATTTGTATTTAAATAATTATAACTAGCTAGAATTTACGACATTATGAATTTTTTTTCTGATATTATAGTCGAATGGTACTCTAAACACAAAAGAAATTTACCTTGGAGATATACCAAAGACCCATATAAAATTTGGATTTCAGAAATCATTTTACAACAAACTCAAGTAAAACAAGGATTACCGTACTATAAAAAATTTATAAAAACTTTTCCAAATTTTTCAGTTCTTGCAAATGCAAATGAAGAAAAAATTTTGAAATTATGGCAAGGATTAGGTTTTTACTCGAGAGCTCGAAATCTACATGTTGCCGCCAAACAAATAGATAAAGCCGGTTTCTTTCCAAGAAAATATGACGATATTATTTTATTAAAAGGTGTTGGAGAATATACTGCAGCTGCAATTGCTTCATTTGCATATAAACAACCTTACGCCGTAGTTGACGGAAATGTTTTTCGACTTCTCTCTCGCTTTTACGGTATTAAAACTCCAATTAATATCACAAAAGGCAAAAAACAATTTTCAGATTTAGCCCAAAAATTATTAAATAAAGAAAATCCAGATACACACAATCAAGCAATAATGGAATTTGGGTCTCAAATTTGCAAACCAAAAAAACCAAATTGCATTAACTGTCCTCTTAATAACAAATGCATAGCATATATTAACTCTTCTATAAATGCTCTTCCGGTAAAAAATAACAAGATAAAATTAAAAACTCATTATTTTGAATATTTTTATTTCAAAATGAATGGACATACATTAATTAAAAAGAAAACCGAAAAAGGTATATGGCAAAATATGTATGAATTCCCACTAATTATTTGCAAAAAATTTATGAAAAATGAAAATGTTTTAAAACATCACCAATTTCAATTGTGGATAGATAATATTGATTTTGATTTAGACTCAATTAGTGTTTTTAAACATGTTTTAAGTCATAAAAAAATAAATGCTCGTTTTTGGGAAATCAATTGTTTCAACGAATTACCTAAATACAATTTTAAAAAAATAAAAATTGATGAAATTGATGAAATTCCAATACCTAGAATAATAGAAAAATTTATAGAAACTAAAATTTGAAAACAATAATAATTAATCTATATTTGAATAATTCAATGCTTATAATTTCTAACTAAATGGCAAGCGTAAATAAAGTAATTTTAATTGGAAACTTAGGAAAAGATCCTGAAGTGAGACACTTTGAAAATGGCGGCTCACTAGCAAGATTTCCTTTAGCAACATCCGAAACATACACTAAAAAAGAAACTAATGAAAAAATTACAAAAACCGAATGGCATACTATAGTTACCCGTGGTGGTTTGGCAGCTAAAGTAGTTGAGCCATACCTCAAAAAAGGAAATAGCGTTTATATAGAAGGTCGACTACGCACTCGCTCTTGGGAAGACAAAGATGGATTAATTCGATATACTACAGAAGTCATATGTGATAGTTTAGAAATGCTTGGCAAAAAGTCAGATAATTTTGAAAACACAGCAACAGAATCAGCTAATAATTCAACACCTCCTATTCAAGATTCATCTGATGATGATTTGCCATTTTAAGACTAACTAAATATCATACTTTTGGACGAAGACCCTAGGCACCTAATATTATTAATACAAGACTCATTAAATAATAGCGCTAACCTAAACTTATTTTTAGCAATTATAGGAATATTAATTCTTTTGTATTGTTCAGCAATGATCTCTGGTTCTGAGGTAGCATTTTTTTCAATAGATGCTTCAAAATTGAAAAAAGAAAAGGATTTATCAAGTATTAGTAATATTAAAAAATTACTAAAAAGACCCAATCACTTATTAGCAACAATTTTGATATCAAACAACTTTATAAATGTAGCTATTATCATACTTTCTACTTATTTAACTAATGTATTGTTTGATTATAACCAAAGCCCAATTTTAAGCTTTGTAATTCAAGTAATAGCGGTCACTTTTGTGCTATTATTAATTGGCGAGGTGATGCCAAAAGTTTATGCTAATCAAAAAACACTAAGTTTTGCTAAAAAAATGAGTAGTCCTCTAATTTTACTTAGCTCATTATTTAGGCCACTTAGTCAAATACTCGTGTCTTCTACTTCAATTATAGAAAAAAGATTTAATACTAAAGGATATAAAATTTCTGTCGATGATTTATCTTCAGCGCTTGATTTAGCTGGAGAAAACGACACTAAAGAAGAAGAGAAAAGAATACTTAGAAGCATAGTTGAATTTGGGAATATTCAAGTTAAAGAAATTATGAAGTCTAGAGTTGATGTAAGTGCCCTTGAACAAAACACAACATTTGATATCGTTAAAAATTTAGTAATTTCTAGTGGATACTCAAGGATTCCTGTTTTTAAAGAAAATTTTGATTCTGTTGTTGGAATATTATACATCAAAGATTTGTTGCCATTTTTAAATCATAAAGAATTTAAGTGGAATAATTTGATTAGAACACCATTTTTCGTGCCTGAAGGAAAAATGATTGATGACTTAATGCGAGAATTTCAAGAGAAAAAAATTCACCTTGCGATTGTAGTTGACGAATATGGAGGCACATCAGGAATAGTAACACTGGAGGATATTATTGAAGAAATTATTGGGGATATTAACGATGAGTTTGATGATGATGGTATTAAATTTTCTAAACTTGATAACAATAACTATATTTTTGAAGGTAAAACATCTTTAAATGACGTTTTAAAAACTATCAATGGTGAAATCGGTTTTTTTGATCAAATAAAAGGAGAATCTGATACGCTAGCAGGGCTTATTCTTGAAATCAAAGGTAATATTCCTAAAATTGGAGAAATACTAAAATATAAGCATTATGCATTTACAATTGAATCTGTAGACACAACAAGAGTCAAACGAATTAAAGTCACAATAAATGAATAATACATTCTATCTTTTTTGCATTATAATTTTATTCTCTTGTAAAAATGATTACACCCCAAAACCTTGGGGGTATCCTAGATTAGATTTACCGATACAAAGTACCCAATTATTTAAAAGCGATTGCCCATATAATTTTCTAAAACCTAATTACTGTGATTTAAATTTTAAATATAAAAATGAGTGTTGGTTTGATATAGAATTTAAGGATTATAATGCTAAAGTACATATGAGTTATAAAAAAATAAATAATAATTTAAATATATACACCGAGGATTGTAGATTGTTAGCATATAAGCACGCTCAAGTAGCAGAAGCAATTAGCGAACAAGTTTTCATCAATGATTCATCACAAGTTTATGGGATGGTTTATACATTTAATGGAAAAACTGCAACACCTTTACAGTTCTATATATCGGATAGTTTAAATCACTTTGTTAGAGGAGCATTGTACTTTAATACTCCACAAAGTGATTCTATTTCTCCTATATCTAATTTTATTAAAAATGATATTTATAGAATTATTGAAAGCTGGGAATGGAAGTGATTGAGATTTTAAATGTTATAGATTACACTAAATCACTATAACTAAAAAAGCCTCAACACGATGTTGAGACTTTTTAACTGAACATTAAAATTTACTGTAACAATAGTGACTTAACAATTTGGGCAATGATTTTGCCATCGGCTTTACCTGCCAACTGCTGGTTGACTGTACCCATAACTTTACCCATGTCAGCCATACTGCTAGCACCTACTTGAGCTATAACAGCAGTAACGACTTCTCGAATTTTATCTTCACTTAACTGCTCTGGAAGAAACTCTTCGAGTATAGCAACCTGCGCCATTTCATCAGATGCTAAATCCTTTCGATTTTGTTCCAAATAAATGGCAGCTGCATCTTTTCTCTGCTTGACTTGTTTTTGTATGATTTTATGCTTAGCAGTATCATCAAGATCGCCTGCACCCTTTTCGGTTTCGCCAATAAAAATGCTGATTTTATAGCTCTTAAAGATGACAAACGCACCGAATCCTTAGCCAACATGGCTTCCTTTATTAATTGATTAATATCCATAATTAGTCAACGTTATCATGTAAAAAATTATTAGGCTTTAATCCTATATTTTTATCATCGTCTTCTCCTAAAACATAAGATGAAGCATCCGACTCTGAGGAATGCGAAACATCATCTAATTCGACGTCTCTTCGTTTATATGCTGGCTCACTTTCTAAGTCTGTAAGGCCGGATGGTGTGCGTAATTTTACAGTAATTTCTCTTAATCTTTCCATTCTCTGACGACTTCTTAATGCCATTTGCTCTGCAGATATCCCATGATTAATTTGAGTATACTCTTCCTTTTCAATATCATCTTTTAAATCAAAAATAACATCTTCAGCAGATTCTTCCGTTTCTAAACTATAAATAACTTTATTACCTTTTTCATCTTTAACTTCAACACCCGAATTTTCATCTTCATCATTGATATCATTATCTGATTCAATCGAAAAGTCTATAGTAAGATCTTCAGATCTATCTTCACCTGATTCAAAATTTAACAGTGGTTCATTATCAGAATCAAAATTTAATGCTGCTTGAGGTTTTTCAATAGATTCATCCGCAGCCTTATTGGATTGAAAATTTGATGAATCACTATTTTGTATATCTTTTGAGGTTACATCAATTTCTTTTTCGTCAATTACATCATTAAATTGCTCATCTTTTTCTAATTCATAAATTTTCGGTTTAATTGGTTTCGCTGGACCAATGTTTTTATTAACATTAAAACCAGTGGCTATAACAGTGACACTTATTTCATCATCCATACACTCTTCAACGCCAATTCCTTCAATAATATTGACATTTGATCCTGCAACATCTTGTATATGCTTCTTAATACTAAATAATTCTGTCATTCTAATTTCTTTTTCACCTGAACCAGTAACAATTTTTAATAGTACCTGTTGAGCACCCTTAATATTATTATCATGTAATAATGGCGAATCTAATGCAGCCTCTATAGCATCAAGTGCACGATTTTCGCCAGATGCATAAGCCTGGCCCATTACAGCACTACCGCTGTCTTTAAGTACTCGCTTAGCATCATTTAAGTCTATATTTACCATTAATGTTTGAGAAATTACTTCTGCAATACCTTTTGTAGCGGTATTCAAAACTTCATTAGCTTTAGCAAATGCTTGACTTAAAGTCAAATCTCCATATACTTCAATTAAACGATCATTATTTATAACAAGTAAAGTGTCGACATGCTCTCTTAATTCTTCTAAACCCTTCTCTGCATACTCTTTTCTATATCCTCCCTCTGTCCAAAAAGGGACGGTAACAACTCCAACTGTTAGAATTTCCTTTTCACGAGCAGCTCTTGCAATTACAGGAGCCGCACCAGTTCCAGTTCCACCACCCATACCAGCGGTAATAAATAACATCTTAGTATTACTCTCCAACAATTCATTAATTCTATCAATACTTTCTTCAGCAGCTTGGCGACCAACCTCTGGATTAGCACCTGCACCAAGCCCTTCAGTAATCTCGGCGCCTATCTGAATTTTTGTAGTTATAGGGCTAGCCTCTAAGGCTTGTAAGTCTGTATTACAAACCGCGAAATCTACACCATCAATACCATTTTCATACATATAGTTTACAGCATTGCTTCCACCGCCACCAACTCCAATTACTTTTATAACTGAAGATTGATTTTTTGGCAAATCAAATGCTAAAATACTTTCGTTTTTCATTGTTTTAATTATTAATTATTAATAGTTCAGTTTATTCATCATTTGTTAAATATTTGTCGATTTTATCGAGCATTTTTTTGAAAAAATCACCCAAACCTGCGTTAGATGTTCCGCCTTTTTGGACACTACTCAATTCATCGCCATTTTCTTCTGCTAAGAATTTCATCACTAATCCTACTCCGGTAGCATACATTGGACTACTTACATCAATTGGTGAAGTAGAGGCAATGTGCTCATTAGGATATCCTATCCTACATTCAATACCAGTATGAAACTCAACCAATTGACCTATATGCTTGAGCTGACTACCACCACCTGTTAGTACTATACCCGTAATGAGTTTATTTTCGTAACCAGAATTTTTGATTTCGTGATGTACTAATTCTATAATTTCTTCTACTCTAGCTTGAATGATATTAGCTAGATTTTTTAAGGATATTTCTTTAGGGTCTCTACCTCTTAGACCAGGAATTGAAACGATTTCATTTTCTTTATTTTGACTAGCCAAGGCTGAACCAAACTTTATTTTTAAAAGCTCAGCTTGGTTTTCTAGTATTGAACAACCTTCCTTTATGTCTTGAGTAATAATATTTCCACCAAATGGGATTACGGCTGTATGTCGAATGATGCCATCTTTAAAAATAGCTACATCGGTTGTTCCTCCACCTATATCTACCAAAGCTACACCTGCTTCTAATTCTTGATGGTCAAGAACAGAAGTTGCCGAGGCTAAAGGCTCAAGTGTTAATCCTGTCATAGCAAGGCTAGCATTATTAACACATTTTTTGATATTTGAAATCGCCGCAGTCTGTCCAGTTATAATGTGGAAATTAGCTTCTAACTGTACACCCACCATACCACGAGGATCTGGAAAGTTATCCAGTTTGTCAACTATGTATTCTTGAGGTATTACGTGAATTATTTCTTCACCAGGCACCATAACAAGTTTATACATATTTTGCATCAACTTGTCTATATCAGCATCATTAATTTCTGTTTCTAAATTTTCTCTAACTAACTGCCCTCGATGCTGTAAACTTTTGATGTGCTGTCCAGCAATACCAACATTGACATTCTTAACTTGCATTCCAGAAGAAGTTATGGCCTCTTCTAGAGCTTTATTGATAGACTGTGTAGTTTTATCAATATTGGCAACTATCCCACGCATAACACCTGTTGACGGGGCTTTACCCATTCCAAGTATTTCAATCTTTCCGTGTTCATTTTTTTGACCAACGATAACTGTGATTTTGGTTGTGCCAATATCTAAACCGACTGCTATTCCTGTATTTTTTTCCATAATTATCTTTTTACACAAACAATTTGATTCTTAAATTTTAGGTTAATTTCTTCATAATCATTCCAACCAACCTGATTGACTCCTTTTTTGTAAAATAAATATAGCCTTCTAAGTTTTTCTTCTACATCGGATATGTCTCCAAAAAGTATTTTGTGATTTCCAACTCTTGGGACAAGTTCTATTTCTTTATTCTCTTTAATATAAATTTGCATAATTTGAGAACTCCAAAGACTATCAGAAGATATTTGTTTTGCTAGATTTAAAACTGCAATATAATCAGCGGTATCTTGTATGTTGCCACTAGCAACAAGCAAGTGTTTAGTATAGTTATTTGATAATGCAAAAATTGAACCTTGAGCATCCATGTAAAAATCGTTACCAATTTTAGGACTTACACGAACAATAGCCTTTTTCTGGATAACATCTATATGTAACATTCCTTCCATATTGATGTAAACCTCAGCGTTTTGCACATCATTTAAACTCTCTATTTTACGTTCAATTTCATAGATTGGTACTTCAGCAATAGTTGTTCCTACAATACTATCATTAATAGACTCCATAAGTAATATTATCTCACCTCGAGTTATTAGTGAAGTGTTTTCGTCAGCTAGATTTATACGGTAATCTACACAGGTATTATTACAATAGCGTGTGTTGGTAAAAGCTAACAGAAAAATGATAACTCCTAAAAATAAAAATTGTGATATAATTCTAATCCATTTCATTGACGTAATAGTATTTTAATGGTTCAACGAATTGGTCGATATCTCCAGCGCCCAGCGTCAATAAAAGTTCTCTTTTAGGGTTAGTTAATTCCTCAACTAAATCTGATTTCTTTAGCAAGGACTTTTCACAATCTACTACTTGATTAAGTAGCATTTCAGAATTTACTCCTTCAATAGGAATTTCTCTTGCCGGATAAATATCCAACAACAACACCTCATCTGCTAGTGATAAAGAGTCGCCAAACTCAGCGGCAAAATCTCTAGTTCTTGAGTACAAATGAGGCTGAAATACTACCGTTATCTTTTTTTCTGGG
>Ga0115013_10001122_pt1 | contig 15658 bp, 13 predicted proteins | sample SouAtlMetagenome_2_FD_88686 | JGI IMG/M metagenome (GOLD analysis project Ga0115013, IMG submission 88686) | Marine eukaryotic phytoplankton communities from Atlantic Ocean - South Atlantic ANT15 Metagenome | ecosystem: Environmental > Aquatic > Marine > Oceanic | place: South Atlantic Ocean...
CCAGCACCTGGTGCCACAGACCCACGGCCGTGCCGCCATCGGCAGCTCCGTAATCGATCAGGACATGGCTGTCAGCGGCAGCAAGTTGGTCAACACAAGTCAGGGCCCAGTCTGAGGCGGCTTCGATGCAAAGCAGAGCGCCTTCAGTCTGTGCGCTGTAACCGGTGGTCATGGCGATGGCCATCGACCTCGTCAGCGACAGATCACACCGTACAGGAACTGTTTGTCAGCACCTCGTCACAATCCGTGCATTGGCGGGTTTCACTGCTGAGAAAGCAGTTGGCGCAGGCGTGGTTCCAGCAAGCTGAAAGCACGACCACGGTGACCGTGGGCTTTTTTCTCCTTCAGAGACATTTCCGCGAACGTTTTTTGTGTGCCTTCAACTTCAAAAATCGGGTCGTAACCGAAGCCCTGATCACCCCTCGGTGATCGAGTAATCCAACCCTTGCAGTGGCCCTCCACTTCGAGCAACACCGTGCCGTCCGGTGCCGCCATACAGAGGGCTGCACAGAAGCGGGCGGTGCGGTTGTCTTCAGATTCAAGCGCTTGCAGCAGTCGTGCGATCCGTTCTGGATCGCTTGGTGCATAGCGGGCGGAGTGAACACCTGGAGCTCCCTCCAGAGCATCCACGCTCAGACCGGAGTCGTCTGCAAGAGCCCACTCCCCGGTCTCTGCAGCCACGGCAAGCGCTTTGATGCGGGCGTTGGCGGTGAAGGTGCTACCGGTTTCCTCGATCTCTAACCCTTCAGGCTGTGCTTTCACAATCAGTGGTAGTCCGCTGAGGAGACCTTCGAATTCCCGCACCTTGCCGGAGTTGCCGCTGGCGATCACCAGGCTTTGCGTCTGCATGCTCAAGCGCTCTCGGCAAAGCTGCGGGCCCAGGCGAGCACGGCCTCTACACGATCGCTGTCGGGTGCTTCGCAATACAACCGGAGTAGGGGTTCAGTGCCGGAGAAGCGCAGCATCAACCAGTGGCTGGGTCCAAGCCTCAGTTTCACACCGTCCGTCGTGATCACTTCCGACACGGTCTGTCCTGCGACTTCAGCCGGAGGCTGGGTTGACAGCAGATGCTCCAGGCGTCGGCGGGACTCCATATCGGCCAGGCGCAGATCAAGCCTGTCGTAATGACTCGAACCTCCGCAGCGCAGACGCAGAGCCTGCATTCGAGCTCCCAGTGGCTTGCCGCCCTGAACGAGAGCCTCCAGCACGAGCATGGCGGCGAACAGTGCATCGCGTTCAGGCAGGTGCATGCCGAAGCCAACGCCTCCCGACTCCTCCCCGCCGATCAGCACCTCACCCGCCAGCATCTCGGCTGCGATGTATTTGAAGCCCACAGGAAGCTCCAGCACCTGCCGGCCATGGTCCTCCGCCACCAGACGCATCAGGTCGGAGCCACTCACGGTTTTGACCACGGTTCCAGGCAATTGCCTTGCTCCGGCGAGGTGATCGATCAGCAGTGGCATCAGTTGCTGGGTGCTGCAGAAACAACCGTGCTCATCGACTGCTGCGATGCGGTCGCCATCACCGTCGAAGACCAGACCCACTGCTGGCTGCCCGTTTCGACTGGAAGCCTGAACCGCAGCAATCAGCTCCTGCAAGTGAGTAGCGAGCGGTTCCGGAGGGCAGCCACCGAAGAGAGGATCACGCTGGCTGCGGATCTCGCAAACGAGGCCCTCGGCATCGGTTCCGAGCAAATCAGACACACAACCTGCCGCAGAGCCATGCATCGGGTCCACGATCACCCGCAGGCCCATGGCCTTCAGCCCAGAGCTGATGGCGCCCAGATTCAGCTGGGTTCGCAGCCCCTCAAGGTGTTCGCTGCGGGCGTCAAAGCGTGGCAGCTCTCCCGCAACCGGCGCGTTGATGCTGCCTGCAGCCAATCGCCGCTCCACCGCGGCAGTGAACGTGCCGTCCACGGATCCGCCGAACGGTCCTTTGATCTTTAAACCCAACCATTCGGGCGGGTTATGGCTGGCCGTGATCACAAGGGCTCCCAGTGCCCGGCGCTGCACCACGGTCCAGCTGCATGCCGGTGTGGGAACAGGAGTGCTCGTGAGTAGGGGTTCCAAGCCAACCCCGCGCACGGAAGAAGCGATCGCCTCCGCAAGTTCCGGTGCCAGGAAACGTCGGTCGTAGCCGATCACCACCGTCTTGCTGTTGAGCTGATCCGGTGCTTGATGGGCGAGTTCCTGGGCCGCCGCCGCCGCCACCGGCAGCAACCGCTCCACGGTGATGTCCACCCCGAGGATTCCTCGCCATCCGTCGGTGCCGAAACGGATCGGAGCTGCGCTCAGAGGGAGGGGAGCCGACGCCATGGCATGCCTGCAGTCCATCTGGATTTAGCAGTTGGCCGCCTTAACCTCGGGCCATGGGTGACACCCCTTCTGCTGACAAGCCACTCACCGACCGACTGCTGCGCAGCTGGTCCCGCTGCCGGCGTCGGGCCTGGCTCGATCGCCATGGTGATCAGGGCAAGAGGGTTTACACCGCCCATCGCACCCTCCAGCTTGATGATCAGCAACGCAGTTTTGTTGCGTTATTGCCGCACAAGCCTGGACATGGGCTCGCTGCCTGCGAGCGGGGTGAAGTCGGTGTGGTGGGACTGAGGCTGCGTGGACGTACTGCGGAGGGATACAGCATCGAGGCGCATCCAGCTCTGCTGCAGCGCCAGCCCGGACGCAGTCGCTGGGGTGATTACATGTATCGCCCCGTCTTGGCCAGGCAGGGGCGACGACTCACCAGGGAGCATCGACTGCAGCTGGCGTTGGCAGCTCGTCTGCTCGCTCTGTTTCAGGACGCTCCTGTCAAGGACGGGCTGGCTCTGGCGGGAGCAGGCCGCTACCTCGAGAAGGAAACTGTTGCTCTCGGTGAGTCCCTGCAGCGTCAGCTGGATGAGGCACTGCGCAAACTGGCATCTGATCTGGAGCGGGCCGAGCCACCTCCGCTTGCCTCTGACCGGCGTAAGTGTTCGTTGTGCAGCTGGCGAGGTGTGTGCAACGCCGAGGCCCGCCGGGTTGGACATCTCAGTGAGGTCAGTGGTATTGGCGCCAAGCGACGGGAGATGCTCCTCGAGCTGGGGATTGATGGCCTGAAAGCACTTGCTGATGCTGATCCGCATCGTCTGGCGGAGCAGCTGCAGCGATTTGGAGAGCAACACGGAGCCGTGGCGGCTCCCCTCGTAGCTCAGGCTCGAGCCCAGCGGGATGGGCAGGCGCAGGCTCTGGCCGATTCCTTGGCCTTGCCAGAACTAAGGAATGCGCCTGGGGTACTGCTCTATGACATCGAATCAGACCCGGATGCCCGTGATGACTTTCTGCATGGATTTGTCTGTCTGCCCCGGGATCCCGACGGCCGCTGGGCTCTTGATCGAGCCAGTTATCACCCTCTGTTGATGCTGCAGGAGCATGGTGAGAGGCGTTGCTGGCAACGCATCAAGCGATTTTTGAACCGTTATGAGGGCTGGCCCGTCTTGCACTATGGCGAGACGGAGTCACTGGCTTTGTGCAAGATGGCCCAACGCCAGGCCGTCAGTGATGAGGATCGACAGGCCCTGCGTTGCCGGCTGGTCGATGTGCATGCCCGGTTGCGCACTCACTGGCGACTTCCCCTCAATAGTTATGGGTTGAAGACAGTCGCCGATTGGCTTGGATTCAGCTGGAGTCAGGCTGGGGTGGATGGTGCAAGGGCGCTGCTCTGGTGGAGGCAGTGGCGTGGCACCGGACCGCAAGACCGTGGGCATGTCCAGGCTCTGCGCTGGATCTTCACCTACAACCGTGATGATGGCTTGGCCACCTGGGCGGTGGCTGCATGGATGCTCGAAGTTGACAGTCGCTCTCAACCTCGAGCGGGCGGGTCGCAGAAGGCACTGGGTCGTGCGATGGAGACCTCGACATCACTGTCTCCCGCTTGCAGTGTTTCCGCGTCGAGCGCCTGACGCCTGACCAGGGCGAGGCCGAAACTGCTCCCTGTTGCCGTGTCTTTGGAAACGCTGGTGATAATTCCGGCACGCGAGTCATTCAGCTTGAGCTGATCGCCGCTTGTCAGGACTGTTTGAATCTCAGAGGTGCTTCGCCAGCACCGCAGCTGCTGTTTCACACCACCGCGGGACGCCAGCTTGGCCACGGTTTCCTGTCCGAGATAACAGCCTTTGTTCAGCTCGACCCAATCGGACAAACCCAGTTCAAAGGGATTGGTGTCGCCAGTGAGCTCCTGATCTCCCAGCGGCCAGCCCTGCTTGTTCCGCCAGCATTCCAGTTCTGTGGCATTGCAGGCTCTGAGTTCTGCCCAGGAGGTCGGTGGCTCGCTGGCTTCACTCAGCCAGATCACCTGGGTGAAGTCGGGCGCCTTTCCAGCTTCAAGGCGTTGCATCCGGCGTTGCTGGCGCTGCTCTCCCAGCCGCACTTGGTCTGCGGGAAAGATCACCCGATCAAACCCGCAAGCGACGCTGCTGCTGTCTCCGTTGAGCACGAGCACATCGGCGCCAGCCGAATCCAGGCGAATTTCAAGCAGGGCCTGCACGCGGCCTGTGGCATTGAGCCAACAGGCCTGGATCAGATCGCCGTGGGTGGAGCCATCCACCCTGGCGCTGGTCTGGCCATGCAGAAAGCTGCTGCATCCTTCGCCCTCAAGACGGATGAGGGGGAAACGCGCATCCCAGATCAATGCTGTTGCGTCCTGATCCCTGCTCATCACTGTTCAAGCTCCTTGGCTCTGGCAGCCACCTCGCTCAGTCGAAACAGGCTGACCAGTTCCAGGCCCGCTTGATCCATGGCCTCCTGACCACCTTCTTCACGATCCACGATGGTGACCACGCGCCGAACGGCATATCCGGCTTCTTTGAGCTGGTTCACAGCCTGGATCGAGGACCCACCGGTCGTGACGACGTCCTCCAGCACCGTGACTAGGGCACCTGGTCCAGGTAATGGACCTTCCAGCCAGGCACCAGTGCCATGGCCTTTGGCCTGTTTGCGCACAATCAGTGCATTCAGATCACGGCCCTGCTGCGCTGCCGCCATGGCCACCCCGCTCACCAGGGGATCGGCCCCAAGCGTGAGCCCTCCAACGGCCGCGGCATCGTTGTCCACCAGGGCCAGCATGGCGGGACTGAGCAGCGCCAGGCCGCTGCCACTGAGGGCCACCGGTTTGCAATTCACATAGTGTTCGCTGCTGCGACCCGATGCGAGGGTGAACTGCCCGTGCCGATAAGCCTCCCGGGCCAGTCGGTCCAGCAGGACCTGGCGATCCATGGATGGGTCGGAATTGACGGGCATGGGGCTGGTGCTTCGCGGATCCTCTGCCTAGTTTGCGCTCAGTGGTGCCTCCTCCCTTGGACAGGCTTCGATTCAGAACTTTGCTTCTGCTTCTGTCACTGAGTTCGTTTCAGGCAGCTGCAGTGGCTCGACCGGTGGTCTGCTCCACCACATTGGAGGCTCCTTCGACTGCGATCTCTGCAGGAGATGTGACTCCATCTCCGGTTGAGGTCACCCGTTGCGGGCCGGTGCAGAGCACTTCAGCCTTGATGGAAGAGCGCTTCTACAGCTGGACAGCTCCTTATGCCAGCGGTGTGGATCTCCTGCACCAGGTCACGGACCTGCTGGGCATTGCTGTTGCCGGGCCTCAGGGCAACCGCTTCATGGGATTCGGTTTCCCTGATCAAACGATTATTTGGGACGGGACTGCTGTCGAGAACACCTACACGATGCTGCTTGAGGATCAGAGTGATCCGATTCCCTGGCGCACGGTTGATATTCCCAACGGCTTCAGTGGCAGCCTTGCCGAAGACATTGGCAGCCCATCCCCTGATCTCATTCAGGACGAGGATGCCTTTCAGCCGGTGCGTGCCCTGTGGTAAACCCACGGATCAGGGGGGTCTAGCAATCTGGTGAATGCAGCGAACTCATAATTCGCCTAAGGCGGGTTCGATCCCCGCGACCCCCATCGTTTGGTTCCAATGCGCACCCTGCTGCTGATCGCGCTGCTGGTTCTTCCGGCTCTGTTTTCAGCTGCTGAGGTGGCTCTCCTGCGGCTCAGGCCAAGTCAGGTGCAGGCTCTCAGCGAGGAGGGCCGCCCTGGTGCCCAGTCGGTGCAGCGACTGCAGCGGCATCTGCGCATTGCTCTGCTGATGACACAGTTCGGGGCTTGCCTGTCGCTGGTAGCCCTGGGCTGGATCGGTCGTGGATTCGGTCAGCGCTGGTGGCCCCTGGAGGTTCCTGCTGGCCGCTGGTGGGATCTCGCCTGGTTTTTGCTGCTGGTCGTGCTGGCCACCCTGGTTGCCGGCTTGCTTCCACGGGCCTGGGTGCTCAGCCGTCCCGAGTTCGCTGCCTTGCAGCTTGGACCTGTGCTCGAGGGCGCGATCCGGGTGCTGAGTCCACTGTTGTCGGCACTCGACAGCCTGGCTTCGCTGTTGCTGCGATTCGTAGGGCTCACCCAGCGCTGGGATGCACCAGTTCCTGCCCTCACGGCCGGCGAGCTGGAGACCCTGATCGAGAGTGGCGCGGTGACCGGTCTCAAACCCGACGAACGCAACATCCTCGAGGGTGTGTTCGCTCTGCACGACACTCAAGTCCGTGAGGTGATGGTGCCGCGATCCGGCATGGTCACCCTCCCCGTTGAGGTGCGTTTCGCGGAGCTAATGGAGGCGGTGCATCGCACCCGCCATGCGCGCTTCCCCGTGATCGGTCAGTCATTGGATGATGTGCGGGGAGTTCTTGATCTGCGCCGTCTTGCCGAGCCGATCGCTCGAGGTGAGCTGCGCGAAGACTCCTGGCTTGAGCCCTACCTGATGCCTGCGCAGACGGTGCCGGAAACCAGCAACCTTGCTGATCTGCTGGCCATCATCCGCTCGGGTAACCCGTTGCTGCTGGTGGTTGATGAACATGGCGGAACGGAGGGCCTGGTGACCGCAGCAGACCTCACCGGAGAAATCGTTGGCGATGAACCTGACGATGAAACCGATGAACCAGACCTGATGCCGATGGAGGGCCAGCCGGGAACCTGGCTTGTTGCCGGAGATCTGGAGATTGTTGAGCTGAATCGCCAGCTGCAGCTGGATCTCCCGGAAGCCAGTGACCATCACACCTTGGCCGGCTTCCTGCTGGAACGGCTCCAGCACATCCCTTCACCGGGCGAAGCATTGCGCCATCACAACATCCAGTTCGAGATTGTTGCCATGGCTGGTCCCCGCATTGTGAGGGTGCTTTTGGTCCTCATTGAGGAGCCGGATTCGCCGATCGACCCCGACAATCCTGACCAGGGATTGATGTAATTCACTCCCTATTGCACTGATCACCGATAATCAGCCGGTTCGTGCAGTCCCACTGATGACCGACGCCATGGTTCCGGTGAAGGTCGGCGTGATCGGGATCGGCAACATGGGTTGGCATCACGCGCGCGTGCTCAGCCTGCTCAAGGACGCGGATCTGGTTGGTGTTGCCGACCCTGACGCTCAACGTGGGGCTCTGGCCACCGAGCAGTTTGGATGTCGCTGGTTTTCTGATTACCGCACCATGCTCGAGCAGGTTGAGGCGGTCTGCATCGCGGTGCCGACCCTCCTGCATCACTCCGTTGGTCTGGCTTGCCTGGAGGCCGGCTCTCACGTGCTGATCGAGAAGCCGATCGCCGCCAGCCAGGAGGAGGCCGCTGCCCTGATTGATGCTGCCAGCCGAGTGGGCCGCTTGCTTCAGGTGGGCCATATCGAACGCTTCAATCCCGCGTTCCGTGAGCTCACCAAGGTGGTGGCGAACGAAGAGGTGGTGGTGCTCGAAGCCCGTCGTCACAGCCCCCATGCCGATCGGGCCAACGATGTGTCCGTGGTGCTTGATTTGATGATCCACGATCTGGATCTGGTGCTCGAACTGGCCAGTTCCTCGGTGGTGCAACTGGCGGCGGCGGGTGGTCGCAGCTCGGAGGGCCCGATCGATTACGTCAACGCCACGCTCGGGTTTGAAAACGGCGTGGTGGCCAGTCTCACGGCCAGCAAGATGAGTCATCGCAAGATCCGAACGCTTAGTGCGCATTGCCGGGCCAGCCTCGTTGAAACCGACTTCCTCAATCACAACCTGCACATCCACCGCCGGGCCCACGAGTGGTATTCCGCGGATCACGGAGAGCTGCTCTACCGCAACGACGGCTTCATTGAGGAGGTGAGCACCACCTCGATTGAGCCTCTGTATGCCGAGCTCGAACACTTTCTGCAATGTGTTCGCGGACGAGAGACTCCGGCAGTCGATGGTCAGCAGGCTTCGAGAGCCCTGCGTTTGGCTGATCTGATTGAACAGGCTGTGGAGCAGCCCGGCGTTGGTGTTGCGATCGAGACCCCCATCTGATTGGGATCAGTGCAGTCTTTCCTGATCCGCGAGTTCCCTCAGGGCTTCGATCTGCCACTGCCGGCATTCGGCCGGAGATGACCGGTAGAACTGATCCCAGGCAGCGGCTTTGTGCTGGGAATAGTCCACGGTGTTCTGCTCGGGATGACGATTCCTCCAGCCCACTCTTACTGCGTGGCCGATGACCACATCAAGGGCGATGTCGTCGTCGAAGCGCATGTCGGGATTGGCGGTTGAAAAGGCCATCAGCGAGAGCAGGCTTTCCGTGCAGAGCTGCCGGTATTCCGGAGCTCCAATGCGACTGAGCAGATGCTCCACCTGAATGGCGAAGTTGCGTTCGCCCGGGGTTTTCTCGCGAACCAGCGCGCTGGTCAGACGGTTGCGGCGCTCCAGTTTGTCGCCGATCACCAACCCACGGCAGTGGTGCAGCAGTGACCAGATCCCTGCATAAAACTCTTTGGGCACCTGTTGCAGTGAGCCCAGGCGGATCCGGTGTTGCAGCCAGTCGCTACCGCTGGGGCTTTCATCCAGGGGTTCGGGGATGTTCCATTGCACCTTGCCGCTCAGGTGCAACAGTTCCCGACGTTGCAGCGCGGCTCTGGCATGGTCAACGTCGGCCAGCACCGTGCGCAGGCGCAGGCTGATGCGGTGAGGAGGTTCATCGCACAGGGCTTCGAAGGCTTCGTCCTGACTGCACTGCTGCTCGGCGGCCAGCTCTGAGGTCAGCAGCAGCAGCAGCTGCCCGAGCTGGAAGGTCAGAGAGCCTCGGATCATGCTCGGTTCGCGCCTGGCAATCCCGTCCAGTGCAAGCAACAACTCCTGCTGGAGCATCCGTTCGCGTCCGTCACTGCCGCAGGTGCGGTCGATCAGTGCTGCGATCGACTGGCTGGAGACAGGACTGGTCAGCCGGGAGTCGCTGCTGTAGTTGCGGCCGATCACGACCTGTTTCTGGCGGCTCAGCAGGTCCGTGAGTGCGTCTTCCAGTTGAGGATGAACCAGACCCATGGCCCCGGCGCAGCGTCTGGCCACGTTCCAGTCCTCCTGGCTGAGGCCGCGGCGATAGATCTCCTGCAGCAGGGTGGACAGCTCAACTGGAGTTCCCTTGGGTCCGCTGAGGATGGCCTGCTGACCGAGTCGTTGCGTCAACAGCTCCAGGACTTCCGCTTGTTCCCTTAGCGAATGGCTGCTCCACAGCCTCTGGCGTAGCTCTTCCAGGGGAATGTCATCCAGTTCCTGCTCCTGGGCCGCTGTCAGGTCACTCAGGTCTGTGGAGGCCTGCAGCAGTTCAGCTGCCTGTTCTGCCTTGTGAGGCTCGGTCGTGTTCTCTCTCTCATCCGGCAGTGTTAACCACTGGGCTTTGCTGGCCAGGGTCTCAAGATCAGCGAAATCCACAGCAACGTCTTCGACGCTGCCGCTCTGCAGGCGTTGGGTGAGTTCCAGCAGAAGCGTTTGGTGTCTTTCCAGCAGAGCGGCTTGCACGGGGATCAGCAGCAGGGGTGCTCCCTGGCCCTGCCAATGCCGTTGGAGTAGATGCAGCTCGTTGACGATGCTTTCGATCAGCTGTCGTGGGTCATGGCTGAGAAAGAACGTGCCCTCCTCCAGTACTGCCGGCAGAAAAGCCAGTTGGTGATCGCCTTGGCGATAGAGGCGAGCCGTCACCGCTGTTTCCGGTCGCAGTGGTGGGTGACCGCTGAGACCCAGGGCGTCGTCGGCGCCAACGTTGCCTAACCGTTCTCGTAGGGCCTCAGATGGCAGCACTGGTAGGTCAGCGGCTTCTGGATCGCTGACCGGTAACCCGAGCTTCTGCAGTTGTCGCGCGACGGCATCAGTTGCAGGAACCAGCGACACCAACACTGTGTCGGCTCCCAGCGTGGCGGGCAGTCGCCGTCCGCAGGGGTCAAGATCCTCCGCCTTGATCAGTCCATCCAGCAGCATCTCTCCAATCCAGGCAAGGCTCTGGGTCCAGAGCAGCGGCACGTTCTCGTTGGCAATGCGGCGCTGACTACCGGGTGCCCGCCGTTCCAGCTCCAGCTGTTCGGCGGGCACGAGGTAGAGCTCTGGGAACAGTCGTTCTCCATCGCGTTCCACCTGTAGTGCCTGCAGACGTTCACGCCAGAGGTTGGCCTCGTCCCAGCGCTGCTCGAAGCAGGCGGTGACCAATTCGTAGGCGAGAAACAGTGGCCATTCCGATTCGATTCCTTCAAAGGTGGCCAGTTCTTCACGTTCGTAGTGCAGCCGGGTGATGTCTTCCACCACCGTTTGATGACCATCCCTGCGAAAGCGTTTGTAGCCGTAGGGACCTCCCAGTTCGCGCCTGATCCGTCTGTTGGTGCGCTCCACCAGCGCCCGGTCTTCCACCGCCCAGGCGGGGTAGCCGATCACCGAGAGGCAGGCGCTGTCGACTTCTTTGCTGGCTGATTCACGCGGCAGCAGCCCCGTCAGGGCTCGTCTCAGACGCACCACAGCACCGTGGGGAATCAGCACCTGCATGCTTCCGTCTCCGTGGGACGCGCAGAGGTCAACCCCGTCCAGTGCCTCCAGTGCGGCTTTGGCCATGCCGATCGAACTGGCATTCCGTTCCGGCAGGCCGTGATTGCCCTTGTCGCCCCGCTCCCAGATCCCGTAATCGGCAACGCGGTAGGCCCTGGCCACGTAGTACACCAGGTTCTGGATGAAGGATGCTTCGTGGTGGTTATGGATCACAGCCAGACCACTGGAGCTCAGCTGGGCCAGCTGCAGCAGAAACAGTGATGTGGCATCCAGCTGCAGATGCCCCCATCCATCATCAGGAACGACCGGGGATCCACTGGCACTGTCGTATTTCGCATGCAGAGCATCCAGTGGATCGAGGCTGCTTTTGAAGCGCTCCACTTTTTCGGCCTGACGCATCATGGCGTTCAGTAATCCGCGCATCAGGTCGATGACGCGCTGTTCGAGCTCCCAGCAACGTTGACAGCTGCCTTGTTGGCGCCGGTGGGCGATCGCCAGCCCCCAGACGCACTGAATCGAATAAATGCAGTCGCGAACCCAGGCATCACCGTAATTGCCATGCACGGTGTGGGCCGTACTGGCAGGCAGCAGCCCACTGATCGGGTTCTGTCGCTGCAGCACCACCCGTTCGATGGAGCGGTCGAGCTGTGTCAGTCGTTGCGCCCGCAGCTGATCCTCTTCACGGGTCGGGTTCGACAGAACCATGGTGGCTAACGCGACCGGATCTAGATTCTCTCGTGCAGCGGACACGCGGATGGAAGTACTGACAACGGGTCCGCGCGATCAACGTCGTTGCCACGTTCTCGATATTCCCGTTGATGCCTGCAGGGATGTCACAGCCGCAGCCATCGGCCTGCATGCGGAGGGTGGAGGTCAGATCGTCACGCTGAATGCAGAGATGACGATGCTTGCGCGCCGCAACATCGACCTGGGTGCTGTCATCCGCGCCGCGGATCTGGTGGTTCCTGATGGGGCAGGGGTGGTCTGGGCTCTCGCTCGCCAGGGCGTCAGGGTGAAACGCAGTCCAGGAATCGAGCTGGCCTGGTCGTTGCTCAATTACGCCGAAGCCCATGGGTGGCGCGTCGCACTGGTCGGAGCGTCGCCTGAAGTGATGGACAGGCTGTGTGACCGCCTTGCTCAACAGAGTCCTGAACTGCAGCTTGTCTTCGCAGAACACGGATATCAGGACGCCAGTGCCTGGCCGGAGCTTGAAACAAGGTTGCGGCGACTCAGCCCTGATCTGGTGCTTGTGGCACTAGGGGTGCCACTGCAGGAGATCTGGATTCAGAGAATGCGCGACCAGCTGCCCGGTCTTTGGATGGGCGTCGGCGGCAGCTTTGATGTCTGGTCAGGTTTGAAGCAACGTGCCCCAGGTTGGACCAGCCGTTTGCAACTGGAATGGCTTTACAGACTGTTGCAAGACCCAAGCCGCTGGAGGCGCTACCTCGCACTACCTCACTTCGCCTGGTCGGTGCTGTGTCGCGGAAAGCGACAGCGCTGAACGCTTCAGCGGAAACCGACGGAGGCCTGCCAGACGAAGGCCAGCAACAGGAAAAACAGAGGAATGATCGGGAGGATGTCGACCAGCGGACCGAAAGCCTGATAGGCCTCTGGAAGTTGGGCCAGCAGATCAAGTGAGAAAGCAGCCATCCCGGCGGAAAACGGTCAGTGAGCGGACGCTACCACGTGTGATGAGCCGGGGAGTCCTCTTCCCAGGGAGCGAAATCCTCTGAAAAACAGCCGTCCTTGATCGCCTGCCCCATGGCGGTGGTGAAGCGGATCAGATGCGTGAGGTTGTGCAGGCTGAGCAGGGTTAGCCCCAGCAGCTCATCACTGCGGATCAGGTGGTGCAGATAGGAGCGGCTGTGTTGACGGCAGGCCTGGCAGGGGCAGCTTGGATCCAGCGGTGTGTGGTCGTGGCGGAAACGGGCGTTGCGCAGATTCCAGCGTTCCCCACCCACCAGGGCTGTGCCGTGCCGGCCAAGCCGTGTCGGCAAGACGCAGTCGAACAGATCGATCCCGTTGGCGACGGCAACGCTCATTTCCCTCAGAGTTCCGATCCCCATCAGATAGCGAGGGCGATCATTCGGCAGTAGGGGAGTGACCTGGCGCACGATCCGATGCATGTCGTCCACCGGCTCGCCCACGCTGACTCCGCCGATGGCAATTCCCGGCAGATCGAAGCCGGCAACCGCCCTGGCGCTGGCGTCACGCAGGTGTGGGAAACATCCTCCCTGCACAATGCCAAACAGGGCCTGATCGGACTTCTGATGGGCGCTCACGCAGCGCTCCAGCCAGGCATGGGTTCGACGACTGGCCTCCTCCACATCGTTCTCAGTTGCTGGATAAGGGGGGCATTGATCGAAGGCCATGGCCACGTCCGCCCCGAGTGCCATCTGGATCTCCATCGATCGCTCCGGGGTGAGCAGGATGCGGCTGCCGTTGCGTGGATTGCGGAAATCCACGCCGTGGTCATCGATGCGATTGAGATCGCCAAGACTGAAGACCTGAAATCCACCGGAATCGGTGAGCATCGGTCCGTTCCAGCCCATGAACCGATGCAGCCCACCCGCGGCCTCCACCACCGCTTCGCCCGGTTGCAGATGCAGGTGGTAGGTGTTTGACAGCACCATCTGGGCACCGGTGGTTGCCAGCTGGTCCGTGCTGACCCCCTTCACGGTGGCCAGGGTCCCCACCGGCATGAACCGCGGCGTATCGACGACTCCATGCGGGGTTGAGAAGGTTGCACAGCGCGCTTCCGTGCGCGAACAGTGAGCGCTGATCTTGAAGTCGAACACGCGCACCTCCGCCCGACCTATGACCCTACGGTGAGTGAACTCCCTGATCTGCGCTGCTCTGCGGTCTGCCTCTCCCAATTGGTTGCGTGACCTGGCCGGTGCCTGGGTGTTTTATTCAGTGCTCCCTGGCTTGCAATGGCCCGTACCCCGTTTCGAGCGCATTGCCCGTTTTGCTCCCTTGATCGGAGCCGTGATCGGTGGGCTGATGGCAGCCCTCTGGCTGTTGCTCAGTGCTCTGAACTGGCCACCTGTGGCGATCGCTCCTGCGGTCTTGGCTCTTGGTCTCTGGCTCACAGGTGGGCTTCATCTGGACGGACTGATGGACACGGCCGACGGTTTGGCTGCCGGGAACAGTCGTTGTCTCGAGGCCATGGATGACAGCCGTGTCGGGGCCAGTGGGGTTCAGGCGGCGTTCATCGCGCTGCTGCTCCAGTTTTCAGCGCTGGTTCAGCTGGGTCGGTTCGCTCCTGCGGCCCTTGTGGTCTCCGCGATTTTCGCGAGGGTCTCGCCGCTTTGGGCCATGGGCCGCTTCCCTTACCTACGCCAGCAGGACACGGGGACTGCGGCGTTCCATCGCAGCAACTGGGGTGGTTGGCGTGAAGGCAACCCGACCCTGTTGCTGTTGCTTGCTACAGGCCTGCTGGTATGGGGGCTAGAGCCTCGGCTACTCATCGCGTGGGCCGGTGTTGCGTTGCTTGGGACCTGTGCAGCTCTTTGTCCTGCTGAGTGGCTGGGCCGGCGTCTGGGGGGACATACCGGCGACAGCTATGGCGCCACATTGATGATCTGCGAAACGCTCACGCTGCTGGGTTTTGCGTTGCTTGTTCCTGCTCTGTTGCCGGCAGCTTGAGCAGAAAGGCATTGCCCTGCGCAGGCAGATCTGCATCCAGCGTCTTCGGTTCGGTGTGAAGGTTCAGTGAGCCTCCGCGGTTTTCCGCCAGGCGACGGGCCAGCGAAAGACCCAGTCCAGAGCCTGGACGATCGGTGCTGCTGCTGCCACGTACTCCTTGCTGGAAAATGCGCTCATGCTCCGTGGCGGGAATGCTGGGGCCTGCGTCCCAGACGCAGATGGCATGGTTCAGGAGCTTCAGGCCCAGTGCGCAGCCGGGCGGGCTGTAGCGGAAGGCGTTTTCCAGAAGGTTGGCCACGATTTCAGCCATCACGGCATCGGCGGCCGGGCGAGCGGCTTGGGTCCAGGCAGTCCACTGGTCAGGGCCATGCCAGGGCCTGTTTTGCAGGGTTGCTGTGGCAGAAGCCCTCTGGATCAGAGGATTGAGCAGGTCAGCCACGGTCAGGTCAGGAGCATCCACGGGAACGGGTGGTAGCAGCAGAGGTGTGGAGGCATCCGCCTCCAACCTGAGCTCGCCCTGGCCGATCCGGTCCAGGGACTGGAGATAACGATTCAGTTGATCCTGTTCCTGAATCAGGCTTTCCACCAATGAGCGCTGCTGATCGTCTGGGCCGATGCGACGCAGCAGAAGCTGGGCGTAAGTGCGCAGTGCTGTTAAGGGGTTGCGCAGCTGGTGCACCACCAGGTTCAGTTGCTGGCGTTGCTCGTCCAGCTGGTGGTGAAGCTTTCGGCGATCTTGTTCCAGACCGAGAATGCAAGCGAGCGTTTCCGCGCAGATCTGCAGGCGAGGGTCATGGTCGACGGGCCTGCCTGGCAGCGGTTGTTGCTCGGCACGCAGCACGCCCAGGAGCATGTTCTCGTGGCGTAAGGGATACCAGCGACGTTCCTGGGCCACGCTGCGCAGGCTGGGGTCTTCGGCAATGGCTGGTGGCAGTGCTGAGTCGAGAGGCCACTGAGCTACAAGCGTCAGGGTCGGTGTGGAACCCTGCTCACGATCGGTGACATACAGGGCAAGACGCGCCATGGCTGTCTCAACCGCAAGAGACCGCAGCTGCTGCTGAGCCAGCTCTAGGAACCGATCGGACAGTTGCATCAGCCGGACTGCATCACGGAATACAGACGGTCTTGCGATACAGCATCTGGACTGCTTGCCAAATTGGGAAAAAGTCTTAAGATCGGAGATGCGACCGACAGCA
>Ga0115013_10001123_pt1 | contig 15656 bp, 17 predicted proteins | sample SouAtlMetagenome_2_FD_88686 | JGI IMG/M metagenome (GOLD analysis project Ga0115013, IMG submission 88686) | Marine eukaryotic phytoplankton communities from Atlantic Ocean - South Atlantic ANT15 Metagenome | ecosystem: Environmental > Aquatic > Marine > Oceanic | place: South Atlantic Ocean...
TATTTCGAGGTTAGGAATCGACACTTCATTAGTTAGATTTATTTCAAAATATGCTAAGAACGGTTCGGTAAATTTGATTAATCAGTTATATTTCAAATCGGTTGCACTAGTCACTTTTTCCGCTATTTTCTTCACTTTACTCTTATTGTTTTTTTCTGTTGAAATAGCAGAATTTATGAACCTCAACAGAGATTATTTGTTAGTAGTTTCATTTTCCTTTATTCCTTTGGTGCTATTTTATATGAATGTTCAGGCGATACGTGGACTAAAAAAAATGTTGTCGTATTCATTTCTAAATAATGTCGCAATTACATTAGGTGTATTCATCCTATTGGTAATGTTTTCTATGTTTACAACATCGGAGATGCTACCTATTTATGCATATGTTTCAAGTGTATTCATTCTTTCATTATTATCCTACTTTTTATGGTTCAATCACAAAGCAAAAGTTAGTGTAGAGAATATCGTTAATGAGGAGCCATTATCAACTAATAAATTACTTACCACTTCGTTTCCGCTATTGCTTGGGCAATCGATGATGATAATTATGGGAAAAGTGGATTTATTTATGTTGGCAAATATGAGTGGTTCAGTTCAAGTAGGGATATATAATATTGCCCTGAAATTATCAATGTTATCATACATGGGACTGATGGCAGTGAATAGTATTGCTGCTCCGAAATTTTCTGAAATTCATTCAACTGGAGATATAGAAGCGCTAAAAAAGATAGTCCAACAATCCACTAAAACAATTTTTTGGGTGAGCATTCCTGTACTAACTATATTGTTACTTTTTCCAGAATACATTTTGAGTGTTTTTGGTGATGAGTTTAAAGTAGCATCTTATACTTTAATCATATTGTCTATAGGTAAAATGTTTAGTGCAATTTCGGGTTCTGTAGGTACATTTTTACAAATGGTTGGCAAGCAAAAAGTATTTCAAAACATACTTATCTTAGCAGCAATCATTAATATAGGTTTAAATTATTTGCTGATACCTATTTATGGTATTGGTGGAGCAGCCATAGCAAGTGCAGTTTCTGGAATATTTTGGAATGTATTGATGATAATTTATATTAAAAAGAATTTCGGTTTTTTTACCATATATATACCTTGGATTAAATGATAAAGTATCCTAATTTTTTTATTGTTGGAGCTCCAAAGTCAGGAACGACTTCGCTTTATCATTATTTGAAGCAGCACCCTGATATATCTATTCCAGAGAAAGAGCCCAGATATTTCATTAAAGATTCAATTCTTGGGGTATCAGAGGAAGATCCAATAAAACCCTATCTGCTACGCAGTTCTATTCTAGATGAAAATGAATATTTTGAACTATATAAAGACAAGACGGAAAAGATTTTGTGTGACTCCAGTACTCAGTATTTGTTTCATCATGACGAGGTTATCCCAAAGATTAAAGCCTTGGAAAATGAACCCAAAATATTAATCTTATTGAGAAACCCAATCGATAGAGCATATTCGAATTATCAGCACAATCTATCAACATTTGAGAATCTAAGTTTTGAAAAAGCTATTAATCAAGAGCAACAACGCTCTGACAAAAAATTTAATTCTTTTTGGTATTATCAAGGCTTAAGTTTGTATTCTAATCAGGTTAGAGCCTATCAAAAAGAATTTAAAGATGTTAAAGTCTTATTTTTTGAAAATTTCATAAAAGATATCAATGGAACACTGTCAGATATCTTTGACTTTTTAGAAATAGATTCCTCTTTTGAGCCATCTAACTTTATGGTGAATAAGAAGAGTACAGGTGTTCCCAAAAGAAAATGGGTGAATTCTCTGTTGCAATATTTTTCAGGACTTTCATTTCTAAAAAACAGTTTTTATAGACTTTTTGGAAAGGAGAAAACTAAACTCATCAGAGAGTTGGTTATGCGAAAAAACTTAACCAAAACAAAGAAGGGGATTGATGATAAGCTTAGACTACAATTAGAATCTTTTTTCTTGGATGACGTGAATAAATTAAAAGAGATATTACCTTTACAGAATGTCAATTGGCTGAATAATGGAAAGGATTCATAATTTTTTAAAAAAGATTTATGATAAAGTATTCACTTTGCTTTATCGAAGCTCATTCAAAAAGCTGGGTAGGAAGTCCATGCTGTGTATGCCCTTTAGTATTAATGGGGCTAAATATATGTCTATTGAATCTGAAGTTTACATAAAGTCCAACTCTTGGCTTCTTGCTGTTGAAGAAGATGGTTCACCGAATGAAAAGCTAAGTATAGGAGCTAAAACATATATTGGAAGAAATGTACATATTGTTGCTCTAAGAGGAGTTCATATCTCAAGTAATGTGTTGATAAGTGATAATGTTTATTTAGCCGACAACTATCACCATTTTAAAGATGGAAATAAGCCTTATAAAGAGCAAGGCATTGGATTTAAAAAGGAAGTACTAATAGGTGATGGAACTTGGTTAGGAGAAAATGTATGCGTATTGTCCTCACACATTGGAAAGCAATGTATTATAGGAGCTAATTCTGTTGTTACAAAAGATATTCCTGATTATTCGATGGCTGCGGGGACTCCCGCAAAAGTGATTAAGAAATTTGATCAAACAACAAATACTTGGATTGAAGTATAGTAAATGGAAATTGATTTAAAAAAATATAACTTTAACTGGCTTCCAATGCTGCTACTTTTATTATCAGGGGGGAGTTTAGGTTTTGTATTTTTTAGAAAGGAATTACTATTCTTAATCTTCTTTTACTTTTTAATTCTATTTTTTATAAGTGGCCTATATAAAAATGAGCTTATTAAATTTTTTCAGCTCCTTAGTTTATTTACAACACTCCTATTAGTTAATTTTTATTTTGCTGATATTGAGCAATCTTTTCAAAAGTTGTTTGCAAACCTTTTGATATTTACATCTTCAATTTTTGCGTCCTTATACTACTCAAGAGATAAGAATAAAATTAAATTTATTTCACATATACGGACTGTATTAAAGTTTATTTTGCTGCACAGTTTAATTAACTTTTTTATATACCCATTTATTGAGCTTAACTTGACCGAAATTAGTACTGAAAGGTATGATTGCCTAACATATAATTACTTGTTTTATTATTTAGGAGAAACTCACCTCATTAACTTTTCTACATTTGAAATTGCACGAAATCAGGGCATTTTTTGGGAGCCTGGGATATTGCAAATCTTTATGAACCTCTTGCTATTTATAGAAGCTTTTATTTTGAAAAAAAGAGGACTAGTTTTTTGGCTATCTATACTGTCAATTGTTAGCACATTTTCTACAACAGGCTTATTAGTAATGTTTATTCAGTTGATTTTATATTTCTTCAACACCTTTAAGCAAAATATATATATATCCATTCTTGTTTTTGGTGTGATAGGCGCGATTTATGTTATTACTGCAGCAAATGTTCAGAATAAAATTTCTGGTGACGGACAAGTATCTTTTCAGGCAAGGTTATTTGATTTAGTACAGCCACTTTATATACTTGCGGATCATCCGCTAACGGGAGTAGGTTTAGATGACGAACAATATGTAAGTACTCGACAAAACACATCATATTCATTAAACCTTAATGCAGTTGATTTTACAAACAGAAAAAAAGGATCGACAAATTCGGTAAGCTTTTTTCTAGCCGCTGCAGGAATTCCTTTCTTCATTGTTGTGTTCTACATGCTTTATTCTCAGCAGTTCATTTTAGAAAAACGGTTATGGTTTTTTATATTTATAGTAATATCTTTAATGTCAGAGCCGTTATTACTTAGGCCTTTTTTCTTAACCTTTGTGATGTCTGGAACGATACATTTTTTTGAAAAATTCAGATGGAAAGAATATTAATTACAGGAGGAGCGGGTTTTATTGGCTCTGGATTAAGCTTGTGCTTAGTTGAGCAAGGATATGAAGTAACTGTTTTAGACAATCTTTCGAAACAGATTCACTCTGATGCCCCTGAGCAGTCGTTTTATATAATTCCATAAAAGATAAGGTTCGTTTTATTCATGGTGATGTACGTAGCCTTTCCGATTGGCAAAAAGCGATTGATGGAAATGATGTTATTGTGCACTTAGCTGCAGAAACTGGGACAGGTCAGTCTATGTATCAAATAGACAAATATGTTGAGGTTAATTGCGGTGGAACAGCCAAAATGCTAGATGTTTTAGCAAACTCTAAACACAACGTAAGAAAAGTAATAGTTGCTTCATCAAGGGCTATTTATGGAGAAGGTAAATATCTATGCGAAAAACATGGAGAAGTCTTTCCAGAAAGAAGAAATAAAAGTGATTTAGATAACGGAAAGTTTGAGTGTAAATGCAACCATTGTGGTGGTGAGTTGGAGCTGATGCCAACGGACGAAAATTCAAAAATTCATCCTGAATCAATTTATGGGATTACAAAAAGTAATCAAGAGCAAATGGTATTGATGAGTTGTGAAAGTTTGAACATATCTGCTGTGGCTCTTAGGTATCAGAATGTATACGGGCCAGGTCAATCACTGACAAATCCTTACACTGGTATACTATCCATTTTTTCAACTCGAATACTGAATAATAATTCAATTAATGTGTTCGAAGATGGTGAAGAAAGTAGAGATTTCGTCTATATTGATGATGTGATTGATGCTACTATACTGGCCATTCAAAAGGATATTAAAAATAATATAGCTCTTAATGTTGGTTCAGGAGTTTCAATAACCGTAAAGTTTTTGGCGGACAGTCTAAAAAAGCTGTACGATTCTGATATTGAGATCAACATTTCAGGAGATTATAGAATAGGAGATATTCGTCACAATAAAGCGGATATAAAAAAAGTAAAAGAAGTATTAGGTTACAGCCCAAAAATGTCTTTTGAAGTTGGCCTTAGAAACTTTGTTAACTGGGTGAAGGAACAAGAAATACAATCAGATAATTATGAGAAGTCTATTACTGAAATGAAGAAAAAAGGCTTAATGAAATGAAAATAGGAATTGTAACCGTTACGTATAACAGTGAACATGTCTTAGACGATTTTTTCAAATCAATTCAGCATCAAGATTATAAAAATTTCCTTATTTTTTTTATTGATAATTCCTCTTCTGACAAATCGGTAGAACACATCAAATCACGGGAATTTCACAATAAAGTGTTAGTTGAAAACGAGCAAAATTTAGGCATTGCAACTGGTAATAATCAAGGAATAAAATTGGCTATTGAAAACGATTGTGATTTTGTTCTTTTACTGAATAATGACACTGTTTTTGAAGCAAGTTTGCTTTCCAAATTATTGAATACTCAGCTCAAGTATAATTCTAGTGTGGTAGTTCCTAAGATGAATTATTTTTCTCTACCAAACAAAATTTGGTATGCCGGTGGGTTCTATAATAGAAATAAGGCATTTCTAAATTATCACAGAGGTCAAGGAGAGCTGGATACCCAACAGTATAATGAAGATGACATTGTTGATTACGCTCCATCATGCTGTGTGTTAATTCACAAAAAAGTCTTTGAAGATATTGGAAATATGGATGAAAAATATTTCGTTTATTTTGATGATGCTGACTTTTTTTACAGGCTAAAAATAGATAAAAGGCATAAGATAAGGTATATGCATGACGTAGAATTTTTTCATAAAATAGGTAGTCTAACTAAGTCCAGGAGCTCAAAGGGTTCTAATTATTACAGCGAATTTTTTATTAAGCAAAACTGTAAGAATCATGTGTATTTTTTGAAAAAAAATGAACCTCGTTTCTCATTTATATACCTTATTCAATTATGGTTTTATGTGACATTAAGGTTCTTTTTAAGTTCCAATTTTGAAAAGAAATGGAGCACGTTAATATTAATTCAATCCTCCTATTTTAAAGGGTTAAAAATGTAGCTATGAAGGTAAATACATTTATAGTTGGCGCGCCAAAAGCAGGAACAACCTCACTCCATTATTATTTAGGTAATCATGCAAATGTAAGCATGAGTACAGTCAAAGAACCTAACTTTTTTTCATCAAAAGAAGTATCTTCTTTATACTATGATTCTAAGTCAATAGATAACACTAAAAATTATCACAGTCTATTTTCTGAAAACAAAAAGATTATGGGCGAGGCAAGTGTATCTTACTTATTTTATGAGGATGTGCCAAAACGCATTCATGATTATAATGAGGACGCAAAAGTAATTATCATGCTTAGAGACCCACTTGAAAGAGCATTGTCTCATTACCTCATGGATTGTCGGCTAGGATTTTGTAATTTGAGTCTTGAGGATATTATTTCAAACAAAGAAAAATATCCGCAATTTTTTCAGCAATTTATAGAGTTAGGGCTATATAATAGTCAGCTTGAACGTTACCTTTCTGTTTTTGGAAAAGACAGAGTAAAAATCATTTTCTATTCAGATTTTAAAATTAGAACTGCTCAAATAATGAATGAGGTTACAGACTTTTTAGACATTGAAAAGTTGGATATAGATTTCGCTATTCAAAATCCTTTTTTGTCGCCCTCATCAAGCTTAGTATCGTTTCTATATAAGTTCAATTGGATAAGGAAATCAGTTAAGTTTTTACTATCAAAAAAGAGTCTTGAGCTCGTGAAAAAAAGAGTCTTTCTAAAGAAGAATAAACCCATTTTTTCTAATGAGTTAAAATCAAAAATTAGAGCCTTTTACCTGGCTGATATTGAGAAATTAGAATCCCTACTAGAAATAGATTTAAGCAGATGGAAAAAAGAGTAGCCATAATAGACCCAGTAGGGACTAAAAGCGGCATGAATCATTATGATATTTATTTATGCCAAGCTTTTGACGATTTAAACGTTCAGACGTTTATATACTCTAACTTTGAGAGCCATTCAAAATCAATAGTTTCCAAAGTAGTTTTTGGAACTTTCTTTTCCTCTAAGCTTCATCAATTAATAGACTTTCTTAAAGGAATTATCTTGTCTTGCATAGATTGTAAGCGACAAGGTGTAAAGGAGGTTATCGTTCATGTATTTTCTACTCACAATATGGCATTCTTAACTTACTTGATGTGTAAGTTGTTTGGCTTCAAAATAATAACTATTTCTCATGATGTTTCATCTTTAACGAATCAAGATAATAAAATATATCATCGATTGATTTACAACCATTGGTCGGAGTATATTGTTGTTCATAATGAGTATTCAAAGCAAAATATACTGCCCTTAATATCTCATAAACTACATTCGAAGATTCGCATAATAAAACACGGTGGTTTTATAGAACTACCTGACTCTAATATAACTAAGACTAATGCTAGAAAGGAATTAAATTTTGATATTGAAACACCTTACATTCTTTTCTTTGGTCGCTTGAAGTCTACCAAACGACTCGATATTTTGCTAAGAGCTATGGTAGGTATTAATTCTAGCATTCATTTGATAATTGCTGGTGATTCAGGGAAGGAAAGCTTTGATGAATATAAAAACCTTATCAATAAGCTTGGAATAAGTGATCGTGTAATTTTAGATATAAATTATGTCTCTGATTCTAAGAGAGAATTGTATTTCAAGGCAGCAGATGCTATGGTTTTACCATATGAAATAATTTTTCAAAGTGGTGTGTTACTCATGGCTATGTCCTATGGTTTACCATTAGTAGCATCTGATATCCCGCCATTTAAAGAGGTCATAGACCACAACAAAAATGGCTTACTTTTTGAATCACTTAATGTTAAAGATTTAGCCCATAAGATTAACACTCTTTTTGAGGATAACGTTTTAGTTCATGAGTTTTCAAAATCTGCAATTGAGACCATTAACACTTCATTTTCGTGGGATGAAATAGCAGCTAACTATAAGCAGTTGCTGTCTTAATCTTTTAATTACCTTTGTTTTCGTATGATAAGAATACTGTTTCAACTTATTTTTCTGTTACTAATTAAAGTGTCATTTGCTCAGTACAATGCTCCTTTAAGCCATACCTATTATGCTAATTTTGAAAAAGATTTGCATGCCATTGGAATTTCTGAACACACCTCTATTAAACCCTTCAAACTATCCGTAAATGATACGACCTATTATAATTCTATTTCGCCAATAGAAACAAAAAAGACGTATCTCCACAATTTTTTGAATGGTAATTTATTTTTTGTTAAATCAAAAAATTATGAATTTTACGTAAACCCTCTTTTACATATAGAAGTGGGTGCTGATGATAAAAATAGATTCGTTAACACGAGAGGAATTGAGCTTAAAGGAAGAATCGGGAATAAGGTGCGTTTTAACTCTTCATTCTATGAAAATCAGATGAATGTACCTGATTATATTTATGATTATATGTTAGCTCACGACAGGGTGGTGCCTGGTCAGGGAATGGCAAAAATTAACGGAATAAATACGAATTCTGATTTAGATTTTTATTTTTCCCAAGCTTATGTAGACTATGATGCCAGTGATTATTTTAACTTCGAAATAGGGCATGGCAAACATTTTTTTGGTGATGGCTATCGATCCATGTTACTTTCTGACAATAGTTTTAATTATCCCTACTTTAAACTAACCACTAATATTTGGAAAATAAAGTACGTCAATCTGTTTTCAAGTTTGCAGCAGTTGGACTGGACTACAGATCCAAGGGACATCAGTCGAGAAAAATTTAACGCAACTCATTATTTAAGTGCAAATATTGGCAGTAGATTAACCTTGAGTTTATTTGAGTCGATTTTAATTGGAGAGGACAGCTTAGGCAATGTATTTAATATAAATTATTTGAACCCCATAATATTTTATAGACCCGTTGAGTATTCGGTTTCTTATTCTAGACAAGGTAATGCCATTATGGGTTTAGGTCTTAAATATAAACTTTCCGACTTATCTCATCTTTATGGTCAACTAGTTTTAGATGAATTTACCTTATCAGAGTTAAGGGCAGGAAATAGCTATTGGGCAAATAAATTTGGCGGGCAAATTGGGTTCAAATGTTTTGACTTATTTGGTTATGAAAACTTAATTTTTCAGACAGAGATAAACTCTGCAAGACCATTTACATTCAGTCATAAATACCCTATTTTATCGTATTCGCACTATTCACAACCTTTAGCACATCCTTTTGGAGCAAACTTTTTAGAGAATGTAAGTATATTGAGGTATAGACAGAATAGATGGTCGGCTGACTTAAAAGTTGTTATTGCCAAACAAGGCGGTCAAATTGATGGGGATTCAAGAAACTACGGAAGTGATATTCTTATTAGCTATGACGATAATAGAGAAGATTATGGAAACGAAGTAGCTCAAGGAAATACGACTGACCTTCGGTTTGTTGATTTCAGGGTAGGTTATCTTATAAACACCATTACTAATTTGAAGTTGGAGGTAGGGGTCTCAAATAGAACTACAGAAGATTTAAGTACGAGTAATGAAAATCAATATATATTCTTTGGTCTGAAAACAGATTTGAGAAATATCTACTACGATTTTTAGACCATTTCTAAATAAGGAAATATTTATCCGTTTTACAGGGCATTGAAAATAGAAAAAGTGGTAAATTTACCCTTTGGAAAAAAACCTTCCAATTAATACTTAAGTTGCACTAAATCAACCACTTATAAAATGTCTTTAAACGACATTCTTCAGTTTTCAAAAATCAGACTAACAACTAGTGTTGTTTTTTCCGCTATTGCGGGCTTTTTTATTGCAGGCGGAGTATTTAATTCAATTGATTTACTTTACTTAGTTATTGGTGGCTTTTTAGTTGTAGCATCTTCTAACGGCTTCAATCAAATTATTGAAAAAGACTTGGACAAGCTTATGCAAAGAACTGCCGATCGTCCACTGCCTAAAAGTAGAATTAAAGTCAATCAGGCTTTTTCCCTGTCTGTGTTTATGGGAAGTTTTGGTGTATTTTTTTTATTTATGATTAATCTGTATTGCGGATTTTTCGGTGCTTTATCTGTACTTCTCTATGTGTTAGCATACACCCCTTTGAAAAGAACGACTTCATTTTCGGTTTTTATAGGAGCATTTCCGGGAGCCATACCATTTATGTTGGGCTGGGTGGCAGTGACTAACAATTTTTCAATCGAAGCAGGTATACTTTTTGCTATACAGTTTATTTGGCAATTCCCTCACTTTTGGGCAATAGCTTGGGTCTGTGATGATGACTATACAAGAGCAGGATTCAAAATGTTGCCAGGAGGAAAAGATAAAAACACAGCTTCAAAGACCTTGATATATACTTTATTCTTAATACCCTTATCTATTTTGCCAGTGTTTAGTTTCGCAGGAGCATTAGAGATGTCTATTGTAGCGATGCTTTCGGCTATTTTACTTGGCTTATGGTTTTTTACAAAATCTCTTATTCTTTTTAAAACCTTGAGAGATGAAGACGCAAAAAAACTCATGTTTGCCTCTTTCTTCTATCTTCCTATTTTACAATTAATCTACGTTATTGATAAACTATTATGACAACATTTGAAGAGCAAAAAAAGAAATCGGCTAAGCCGTTATTATGGATTTCAATGATTAGTATGGCAATGATTTTTGCTGGTCTTACGAGTGCCTATGTGGTGCGAAAAGCTGAAGGCAATTGGTTAAATTTCGAATTTCCTGTATGGTTTTACTTAAGTACCGTTTTTATTATTCTTTCCAGTTTTACCATTAATTGGGCAAAGAAGAGTATTAAAAATGATGAATTAGAAAAAGCTAAAAAAGGCTTTAATTACACCCTCATATTAGGCTTAGCTTTTACCTTATCTCAATATATAACTTGGAAGGTACTGTATTCCCAGGGTGTATATTTTACAGGTCCAGGAAGTAACGCTTCAGGTTCATTTTTATATGTACTAACCCTTATGCATTTATTCCATTTAGGAGGCGGATTATTAGCATTAGCGTATACGGCTTACAAAGCAAAAAAAGGAGCGTACAGTAAAAATAATTATCTAGGGGTTGAGCTTTGTGTTATTTTTTGGCACTTTCTTGACTTTTTATGGCTCTATTTGTTCCTGTTTTTACTATATAATCATTAATATTGCAAAACTTTTCAAACCTAGAAAAAATGACAGACATTTCGAAAAATGAAAAAGAATCATGGTCTGGTGGAGATAAACCATTTGTAGCGAGCTACGGAAAGCTAATGATGTGGTTCTTCCTAGTTTCTGATGCACTTACTTTTTCTGGATTTTTAGCGGCATATGGTTTTATGCGATTCAAGTACTCGCATTTGTGGCCAATTGCTGAAGATGTATTTACACACTTCCCTTTCTTAAAAGGTGACCACCCTTTATTATTCGTTGCACTTATGACTTTCATACTTATTATGAGTTCGGTAACAATGGTATTAGCTGTAAATGCAGGAAATAAAAATGATAAAAAAAGTGTAACTCTTTGGATGTTACTAACCATTATTGGTGGATTTACTTTTTTGGGCTCACAAGTTTGGGAGTGGGGGCACTTCATTCATGGCGATAAAGGTGGTATTGAATTGCCAAACCATGAGATAGTTCATGTGGTAGATGAAGACGAACACTTTTACTCTATATACGACTTGGTAGGGGTAGATTCATATGCCGATGATGTAAATATCACTATTGATGACGTAAAAGAAGCTTTAGCTCAACGTACAGATTTAGGAATACGATTGAGTGACAAATCAGTTGTAAGTGATGCGGCGGCACAGGCGTATTTGAATAATGCAGAAGTAGTATTGGGAGCAAACCTAATTCGCAACGAATATGGACATCAGCTATTTGCTAACTTTTTCTACTTCATAACTGGATTTCACGGCTTCCACGTTTTCAGTGGCGTAGTAATTTTAATTGTGATATTTATAAATGTAATCAAAGGAACATATGAAAGAAGAGGACATTACGAAATGATTGAAAAAGTTGGCTTGTATTGGCACTTTGTCGATTTAGTATGGGTATTCGTATTTACATTCTTCTATTTAGTTTAATAACAAAAAATAATATTATGTCAGAGCAAACAGGAACATGGTGGATTTGGAGAGTATTTTGGATACTACTAATCGTTACCGCTGTTGAGGTTATTTTAGGAATTATAAAGCCTGCAGTATTGATTGACAATTCGTTTTTAGGAACAACCCTATTAAACCTAATATTTATTGTTTTAACCATCATTAAGGCAGCTTATATTGTAATGGAGTTCATGCACTTAGGACACGAAGTAAAGGGTTTAAAACTATCCATACTATTACCAGCAGTTGTATTGATTCCTTATTTAGTTTTTATTCTACTCACAGAAGGTCATTACATCTTCGGAACCTTATAAAAAATGAAAAAGTATAAAGGCTTATTAGCAGCGCTAATTCTGATTTTGCCGTCAGCTATTTATATTTTCTTTAGCTATGGCAATCATAATTTTGCACACCTACCATACGTTGGTGGAGAAGATGAATCCCAGCATCAGTACATTCCAGAATTTAGTTTTACCAATCAGTTCGGCGAAGAAGTAAGTAAAGAGGATTATCAAGAAAGTATCTATCTAGCTAATTTTGTTTTTACAACTTGCCCGACTATTTGTCCTGTGATGACATATAATATGCGTCGAATACAGCAAAAGATGGAAAACTATTCTGATTTTAAAATCATTTCACACTCTGTATTTCCTGAATACGACACTCCAGAAGTACTGCTCGAATACGCTCAGAAAATGGAAGCCGATCTATCCAATTGGAATTTTGTTACTGGCAATAGACAAGATATTTACGCTATAGCCAAAGACTATTTTGTAAGTGCAATGGAAGACAGTACTGCAGAGGGCGGCTTTTTGCATTCAGAGTATTTTGTTCTTGTCGATAAAGAAGGCCGTATTAGAGCCAGAGAAGACGACAATGGAAATAATATTGGAGTTTATGACGGCACAAGCGATTATGAAGTGGATTTACTCATAGATGATATTAAAGTATTAATGGCAGAATACAATTTAGCCAAGAAGAATAAAGATGAATCAAAACGATAAATTTTATATTCCGCTTATTGTAGCATTATCGGTTATTATTCCATTAGCCGTTGCAGGACTTATGTTTTTGCCAGATGATTTAAGACTCTCTTTTGGTGGAGCTGATTTGAGGTCTTTACCCTTTTTTCATGCGGTTTTAAATGCATCTACGGCGGTACTCCTATTTGTTGGTTTTGTCTGGATAAAAAATAAAAAGATAGCCCTTCATAGAGTTTCTATGATGAGTGCATTTATTCTATCGGCTATATTTTTAGTGTCTTACGTCATTTCAAAATTATCTAATTCGCCAGTGCCTTATGGTGGAGATGGATGGTTGAGACCTACTTACTTTTTTATTCTCATTTCCCATATCCTATTATCTATTCCTGTATTGCCACTTGCTTTACTAGCAATTTACAGAGGAGTTACTGGTGAATTTCAGAAGCATGTGAAAATAGTAAAATGGACCTTCCCAATTTGGATGTATGTCGCCATTACAGGTGTGTTGGTTTATCTTTTTATGATGCCGTATTATGCGTAAATTTGTTATTATGAAAAAAGTATTATTATTTGTCGTTTTAAGCTTGTTTGTTAGCATGGACGCTTTTTCACAGTGTGCTATGTGCAAATCTGTAGTAGAAAGCAATATTGAAGGAGGCAGTAGTATTGGCGCGGGTATTAATGATGGTATCCTATATTTGATGGTGATGCCATACATTGCTTTGGCTATTGTAGCTTTATTATGGTCAAGGTATAATAAGCGTCATAAAGCTTAGTTAATAGTTTTATCTAACTTTGTTGTTATGAAGAAAGTCATCTTTCTATTATTCTTTAGCACTCTTACATTACATTTATTCTCTCAAAAATTATGGACTCTGGAAGAGTGTCTGCAATATGCTCAAGAAAATAACTTGACTATAAAACAAGCCTATTTAAATGCGGACTTGTCAAAGCAGAATTTATTTCAATCTAAAATGGGGCTCTTGCCATCTTTGAATGGAAACATCTCTGACAACACTAATTTCGGACGAAATATAGACCCTGTTACCAATGAGATTACGGTAGATAGAATACGAAACAATAACTTTGGTTTAAGCTCTTCCGTTACGCTCTTTAATGGCTTTCAGAACCTTAATGCTATTCGCAAAAGCAATTACGATTACTTAGCCTCAAGGTACGATGCTGAGAAAATGGCTAATGATATTTCAGTAAATATTGTAACAGCTTATTTGCAATTGCTATACAATGAAGACTTGATTTTGGTAAGTCAACAAAAAGTTGATGTTTCAGAGTTACAAGTGCAGCGAATTAGTAATATGGTAGAGGTGGGCAGTTTGCCAGCAGGAGACTTATTAAATACAGAAGCACAAAAGGCTCAAGAAGAGTTACAACTTATTAATGCTGAAAGCCAAAGAGACATAGCTTTATTGAATCTTAAGCAGATGTTGGACTTACCGTCTACGGAAGATTTTAGTATTGTAGACTTTAACGTAGAACCTTCTGAACAATTTACAGTATTGAGTACCGATGATATATACAATCAAGCCATTCAGAATTTGCCAAACGTTAAAAGTGCTGAGTCTAAACTGCAAAGTTCAGAACGTTCTTTAGCCATAGCACAAGGAGGGCGAAGTCCACGCTTAAGCATGACGGCAAGTTTAGGAACAGCTTATTCTTCAGCAAGTAGCAAGTTTATAGGCTATGATTCCTTAGCAACTTTGCCTTTACCAATTTATGAAGATTACTCTTTTGAAGACCAATTTAATGATAACGTAAGTCAGTCTATTGGATTGAATTTGAGTATACCAATATTTAATGGATGGCAAGCCAATAACCGTATCAGTCAGGCGAAGATAGGTGTTTTGCAGTCGCAATACGGATTGCAGCAGTCCAAAAACGATTTGAGAAAGACCATAGAACAAGCTCAGAACGATGCCCTTTCTGCTCACAAGAAATACCTTGCCTCAAAGAAAACGGTTGACTTTCAAAAGCAATCCTTCCAATATACGCAGGATAAATACGATTTACAGCTCATTACATCATACGATTACAACAACGCAAAAAACACCTTGTTTAGAGCTGAAACAGACCTATTACAAGCAAAGTACGATTACATTTTTAAAACCCAAATATTAGATTTTTACATGGGTAAACCCCTTACTTTTTAGATTATGAAAGCAGTATTATTTATTATTATAGGTGCCGTCTTATTTTACTTCGGAAGAAGAAAGAATACCAAATGGATGAAGGTTTCAGGACTAGTCATTGGAGGTGTTTCCTTGTTCATTTTCATTGCCATTCAAGTAGGTTGGATATCTTCTGAAGACCCTATTTCTGTAAAAACAGAATTGGTAGAGAAAAGAGATATCATAGAAACCGTTTCGGCAAGTGGTAAAATACAGCCTGAAACAGAAGTGAAAATTTCACCAGATGTTTCTGGTGAGATAGTAAGTCTGTACGTTATGGAAGGCGATAAAGTTGAAAAAGGCGACTTATTATTAAAGATAAAGCCTGATACCTATCAGTCGATGTTGGAGAGAAGCCAAGCCTCTCTAAATACCTCTAAATCGGCTTTAGAAAAAGCCATTGCTCAGCTTTCGGAAACCGAGTCGAACTTTAGTAGAAACAAAATTTTATTCGAAAACGGAACAATCTCAAGATCTGAATTTGAAAAAATAGAAGCTTCTTACAAAGTAGCTACTCTAAGCGTAGAAGATGGAGAGTACATGGTATCAAGTGCCGAAGCTTCTTTGAGAGAAGCACAAGAAAATTTAA
>Ga0115013_10001124_pt1 | contig 15649 bp, 10 predicted proteins | sample SouAtlMetagenome_2_FD_88686 | JGI IMG/M metagenome (GOLD analysis project Ga0115013, IMG submission 88686) | Marine eukaryotic phytoplankton communities from Atlantic Ocean - South Atlantic ANT15 Metagenome | ecosystem: Environmental > Aquatic > Marine > Oceanic | place: South Atlantic Ocean...
CTTGCCCTGGGTTTCCTTGTCGATGGTATACTGGTTCGCAAAAATCAGGAGGACATCATACTTGGCGAGATTCTCCGGCGTCAGTGCATCAAGCGTGTGGGCGTAGGTGATGTTCACGGCTTTCGGGCCAAGCGCCTCTCTGAGAACCCGGAACCGGGTTGGGGGATCGTGATTGGATCGATTCTCGCTGCCGAGGAAAAGAACTTCAATCCTGCGTTCGGGAGCCTCTGCCTCACTCGCTCGCTCGGCACGAGATCCCCAGGAAAAGGCGACCACGAATAAGACAAGAGTAAGCGGATAGAGTATCAGGCTCGGGAATCTCACCATGTCACAGTAGGAATTGTGTCGAATTTGAAAAGGGCAAAGCCCCGTGGGCAACTACTTATTCAAAAAGAGATCACTCCGAACGACAAGATGCACGAGATCGCGGAGACGGTTCCCGTTTTTCTCCATCTCCGAAACGATGCGGTTGACTTCACCGCGATCACCAACTTCAAGCAAGCGACCGGTGGCGTAGGTGAGCATTTTTTCGGTGAGGCAGTGGACTACTTGTGGTTCGCGCTCGAGGAGCATTGCTTTGTATTCAGTGAGATTCTGAACTTCGCGACCATTCGGGAGAACAGAGGAGGAATCGACAGGGAGAGTCTTTTTGGCCTTCTTATCGAGCTTGGGGTAATCATCGCGCCAGCGGCCGATCGGGTCGAAATTTTCCAGCGGAAATCCCATCGGATCGATTTTTTGATGACAACTTCGGCACGCTTCCTGGTTCCGGTGGGCGGCGAGCTGGTCTTTGAGTGTCGTGGTTCCGCGCAAGTCGGGTGAGAGCGGTTCGACGTCGGGCGGCGGCGGTGGTGGCGGAGTGCCGAGGATGTTTTCGAGAACATAGACGCCCCGATTGATGGGGGAGGTTTCCACGCCGTTGGAAGTGACGGTCATGATGGCGGGCAGAGTGAGTAGTCCTCCGCGCCGTGGGTCATCCAGTTTCACCTTACGCAGATTTTCTCCGGGGCTCTTCTGTTTGTAGATTAATTCCCCGAGGAGTTGGTTCATGAATGTGTAGTCGGAATCGATGAAGTCACGGATTGGCCCATTGCGCTCGAGGAGGTCTCCAAAGTAGGCGTCAACCTGCGGAATGAGAAAATCCTTCACGCGGAAGTAGTGGCCGTAAGGGCCCCTCTTATCCGGCTCCATGCGACCGAGTTCGTGGAGCTTCAACCAACGTTCGGGGAAGTGGCGGACAAAGGCCGCCGCCTTGGGGTCCTTGAGCATGCGCTCGACCTGGCGATTCAATTCCGCCGGAGCGGAGAGCTTTCCTGCGCGTGCGAGGTTGAGCAAGGCCTCGTCGGGCATCGATGACCAAAGGAAATAACTCAAACGTGAAGCGAGTGCGAAGTCGTCGAGCTTTCCGGATTTCTGCCGAAGATAGACAAAGTCGGGCGAGCAGAGGAGCGCGGTGTAGGCACCTTTCATCGCTTCCTGTCGTGAGCTTCCTTCGGATTCAAGTTTTTCTGTGAGCTCAATGAAGGGTTTGATCTCCGAAGGATCGACCGGACGACGGTAGGCTCGCTCGGCAAAGGCGTGGAAGAGCTTCGGGAGATTTGCCTCTTCAATGGAGCCCTTCCCATAGAGGGCGGTGTGACTCCCGGGTGGCCAGTCTTCGGGGACAGGTTCGATTCGGTATTTGTGCACTCGCAAGGTAGGTCCGAGGTATCCTTTTTTGAAAAGGATCTCAGCGACGTCTTTCTTGAAGCCCTTTTTCTTTCGGTCGATTTTTTTGTAATCCTCGGGATACCACTGATCGAGGAGGATGTGGAAAGCGTTGTGTTGAATCCAGGGGCCATTTTCCCAACCAATCCACGTGCTCCAGGGATCATCAATCCAGGTCTCAAAAGAGAAGGTTCGCTTCTTTCCATCCGGAGGCAAAGTCCAATGGGCGATGCGATGCTTCTGCTCTCCACGGAGGTGTTCGTGTCGTTCGAGATAAAGACCGACTTCGAAGGGAGCATCGAGGCTTTCGCGGCCGTGGTGGATGAGCCGGCCCTCGTTCACGGTCCAGTTTCCCCATTTGTCCCCTTTCGGATTATGGGCTGAGATCTCGACCGTGACGCGGTAGTTGTTGGGACGACGAATTCCTCTATGGTATCTGTCCGGCCCGATTCGGTTGTAGCGATCCCAGCGCTGGAAAACCTCATCGTAAGGATCTCCATTGTCGCGTTGATGTTTGTCGAGGCTGTCGCCGTGCAGAGTCTTGGTGCAAATGGGAGCGGTGAAGGTTTCTGCTTCGAAGGGCTTTTGGGGCTCGTTGTTCGTGGCCATTTCAATCGATTCCTCCGCAGCCGAGATGAGCATCTTGAGGAGGAAGTCTGACATCACCAAAGTGTCGCCGATGTTGTCAAAGCCTTCGGCTTCTTCGTCGTCCTGAAAACTTCGTGTGGGCTCGATGGTTTTTTGTGCCGTGATACCGTTGCCATTGAAATCGTAGAGTCCGGACACGACGGTGGGATCGAAATCCGGGTGATTGAGATAAAACAAATCACGGAGGGTGTTGCGCAATTCGAATTTGTTGAGCCTCCGAATGACGGCCTGCCCGCCGGTGCTTTTCTGAGAGGCGTAGGCTTTTTGAAGCGCGGGAGTGAGAGTGGCGATGACTTTAGCGCTCTCTTCCCGGGAGGGTTGTGCTTGTTTCTTCGGGGGCATTTCGCCGAGGTTGAGTTGATCCAAAATGCCCTGCCAAAGTTCCAGCGTTTGCAGGTCGGAGAGATCATTCTTCAAAAGGTCGAAGCGATAGTCGCCTTTTTGTTTTTCGGGGCCGTGGCACTCGATGCAGTGTTTTTTCAGGAAGGGGGCGAGAGTGTTTAACGAGGGATCGGCTTCGCCAAAAGCGAGCAGACTTGTGAGAAACCAAACTGGGAATAACCGTTTCATTTTTTCACTTGGTTAGTGGGAGAAAAATCGAGGGCCCGCAGGAAGATGCGCTCGGGTGCTTGGGCGAGAATTTTTCCGTCACGCTCGGATTCCTTGCGGGCTTTTTGCCAAGTGGGATCGGAGGAAAAAGCCTTCCAATTGGCGTCGGCTTGCTTCCGGTCGGCGTGATGAATGAGATAGATGAGGGTGTTTTTCGAGTCGGGCGTATCGAAAGGTGTCCAGTAGCCGAAATTCTTCATGCCATGCTTGGCGAAGAGCTTGGCGGTATGGTTTTTAAAACGTTCGTTGAGCGCGTCGAGCTTGCCCGGATGAGTGACGTAAGTTCGAAGTTCGAAAACGCCTCCCTTCTGGTCGATGGCATTGCGGACCTGCGCCGAATAGTCCGTTTCGTTCATGAAGATGCTCGTGGGCTTTTCGGAAAGAAGTCCCTGAAATTGTGGTTCGTCGAGAACTCTGTCCCATTCGCCGTCGTTGTTGAAGTGAATCCAGTTTTGATAAGCCGTGTAGCGTGAAGGGTGCTTGAGAATGTAGATCAGACGACGACGTTTTTTGGCCGGGCCTTCGGTGGGAACCCAGTATCCGATGGATTTGAGGCCACGTTTCTTGAAGATACGGTCGGTGTGCTCGCGGAAGCGTTTTTCCAAATGATGGAGTCGATCTTCATTGGCGGCGTAGATGCGAAGCTCGTAAATTGGTCCATCCAGTAAGCGGGGCGCGGGCTTTGGTTTTGGTTTGGGCGGGAGAGCATCGAGGGCTTTCATTGATCCGAGAACGACCGACTCGGGAGCGCGGAAAACCCACGCCATGTTGTCGGAGTTTTTGAAGCTGGAATCATGTCCTGCGATATAGATGTCCTTGTCGCCGAATGGTGACTCGCAAAAAGTGCGGGGAGAAATGAGGAGTTGCTTGCCGGGTTTGTAGCGGTTGTTGACTTCAAGAACCTGATAGCTCTGGTCGGCTTTTCTCACGGCATAGAGCGCGCCGGCATAAAGCGCGCTGCCTTTCCAGCGGAGATGGTTTTTGGATCCGCGAATATTCCCCTGAAAGCCGATGATGTGAACGGTCTCTCCAGTGGCTGGATCAGTGAAGGGGTAAACCATGTTGTGCGCGCCGAGCGTGTAGGTGACTTCGACGTCGAGGTAGTCCTTCATTAGGTCAATGATGCGGACTTCATCGTGCAAGGTGTAGCCGCCCTTGCCGTCGGGATCGAGTCGCTTGACCGCGCTGGCTGATCGCTCGCCGGGAGCCCAGATGAAGAGAAGCGAGTCACCTTTGCCATTCGGATTGTCGACGCGAGTCAGCCCGCGAATACCGCCGACGTCGGTATCGGTGTCTTCGAAGAGTTCGAAGATCTCGCGGTAGGTAGGTCTTTCACCATCGATGCGTTGATAGATCGAATCGCCTTCGGAAAAAAATAAAGAACCGTTGGCTTTCGTGATGCCGAGAGGGCGGGTGCGAAAACTTCCGTCGGTGAGGAAGGGATACTCCAGATTGCGATCCCAGCGAATGCGGCCGGGAGCGGCGGGGTCATAGACACCCGAGATGATGCCGGGATTTCCGAGCGACATGAAGATGCGTTCCACTCCGGTGACTTTATCGCGATAGACCTCCATATCGCGCGGCACCCAGCGAACTCCGCCGGCACTCGAGCCATGGCGGACCAAGGTGTGCGTCCATTTGTCCGCAGAGTCATCGCGGACCCATGCCGAGACCGCGCCGCCGCGTTCGAAATTCGCACCCGCAGCCATCACCAGGAGAGACTCCGGCTTGGCGAGCGGCTGGCCTTTGGCGTCGCGCGTGAAGGTGACTGACTTAAGAATGTTGCCCTTCATGTATTCCAGGCCGAGGTCGTCGTTGGACTTTCCCATCTTGAGGTCGACCTGCCATTGCGCATCGGATGAATCGAGGCGTAAGACTTGCGCGGACTGGCGTTGGCCTTCGGGAGGAATTACCCAATGGGAATCCACCCAGTAGCCATTGGAGGCGTAGAGCTTTCCCTTGTGCGAGGCGAGGTGCATCATCTCGGATCCGCCGGCCCAAACGCCATTGGCATCGGTGTATCCTGCGTCGTAACTTTGCACCCAGCGCTCTGCGCCCTTGGCTTGAACAAGCCCGGCCGCGATCAGGAGAATGGCATGAAAGGTTTTCCTCATCACGCCCACTCGAGTCCCGTCAGGGTTCCCGTGCTTGTTCCGAATTGATCAACTTTCAGCCCGAAATTTTGCAGCATGGAGAGGAGGAGGTTGCAGGCTTTCACGCGTTCGAATTTCCCTTCGGGAAGAACGACGTGCTCGCCCAGCTTGAACCCGCCACCGGCGAGGACAAGGGGCATATTTTTGCAGGAATGCGTTCCCGTCGCCATGCCGCATCCGTAGAGGATCATTGTGTGATCGAAAAGCGTGCCGCCGTTGAGAGTGTCTTCTTTCCCTTTGAGCAGGTCGATGAGGTAAGCCATCTGCGCGATCTGATTTCCCTCGATTAATTTGAGGGCATCTGTTTTCTCGGCGAGTTCGCCGTGATGGGAAAATCCATGGTAGCCGCCATTCAAGCCGAAGTCGCCATTCGCGAATCCACTGGCAAGAGTCATGATACGGGTGGAGTCGGTTTCGATGGCCAGTGCCATGAGCTCCATCATGATTTTCATCTCGTCGGCGGTCTGTCGGGCCGGCCGGGGTTCTTCCATTTCGGTCGTTGGCTTCGGCTGATCAAGCCACGGTCGCTGCAGGTCGATTTTCTTTTCGAGGCTGCGCACGGAGTCGAGATACTCGGTGAACTTATCCTGATCCTGTTTGCTGAGCTCCTTCTTGACGTCCTTGGCTCTTCCGAGAACGGTGTCGAGAATGCTGCCGTGTCGTTGCAGGCGCAGCTCTTCTTGTTTCTTGGCTTCGGCTGAGTCTTCGAGGAAGAGCTTGCGATACATCGCGGTGACATCGATGGAAGGAACCTGTACGCCGGTGCGGGTGAAACTCGTTTGGTTGTTCTCCTTCACCTTGAGCGTCATCGAGGAATAACGCGTGGCCGCTCCGACAAACTCGGCGGCCTTTTGGTCCATGCTGATGTTGCCTTCGGGGAAGCTGGACGACATGTCGGGGCGGATGCCGTTGAGGAAAGTCGGGACGCAGGCATGTCCGCCGGTGAGGCCATGATCGAGATTAGAAAAGACGGTGAAATCCTCGCGATGTTTTTCGAGCGGCTTGAGAGTGTGCGACATCTCGTAATCGCGGCCGCCTTGGGTGGGGAAAAAGGCCTTCTGGTAAACGCCGTAGTTATTGGAAAGGCAGATCATGCGCTTCACCGGTTTTTTTGAGGCTTTCGCGGGCTGAGCGAATGACTCCAGAGAGGGGAGGGCGATGGCAATTCCTCCGGCGCGGAGGAAGTTCCTTCGGGTAAAAGAAGTTTTCATGGGATTCTCGGGGATCATACAACCGAGGAAGTCCATCCGGCGAGGCGATTTTTTGTGTCATGTTAGCGACTGTGGATCAACGCGGCTTGCTTCGAAGGTCCCTATCTGGCAATTAGGGTCCGTGAATGGATTGCATCAAACAGTTGAAGGGTGGATAGGCCGCGGCGCGGGGAGTGGCGCCAATTGGGTCTCGGTGTTGGCGGATGTCTTGATTCTGTTGGGAGTGGTGCTGGCTGCGATCGGGATCTATTTCATCGCCTGGCGACTGGTGGTGCGTTTGCTTCGGGCACTTGTTAAGCGAAGTGATAATACCTGGGACGACGAACTGGTTAAAAGTCGTGTTTTCCAGTGGATCGCTCAATTGGTTCCGGGAATGTTGATATGGTCCGGAGGGCAGGCTGCGCTTCGTAATCCTGCGGCGTCCGAAGTCGTCAGAATTCTCGCTGAGATCTACATCATTGTTTTGGCGTTTCTCGCTTTGAGTTCCGTTCTCAATGTGTGCGAGCGTATCTATCGACGCTTTCCGGTATCTCGGGAAATCCCCATCAAGGGTTTTCTTCAAGTCATCAAGGTTTTGATTTTTGTTGCGGCGGCGATCTTTGTGGTGGCCTCGGTGATTGGGAAATCACCGGTGCTGATCTTCAGCGGGCTTGGCGCTTTGACGGCAGTGTTGATGTTGATTTTTAAGGACGCTATTCTTGGACTTGTCGCAGGCGTGCAGCTTTCCGCGAATCGAATGGTCGCGAGGGGGGACTGGATTGAGATGCCGAAATTCGGAGCAGACGGCGACGTGATCGATGTCGCATTGACGACGGTCAAAGTGCAGAACTTTGACAAAACCATTACCACCATTCCGACTCATGCCTTAATTAGCGACAGCTTCCGCAATTGGCGGGGGATGAGTAAATCAGGAGTGCGGCGAATCAAGAGAAACCTTCTTCTCGACATGAACTCGGTAGGCTTGCTCGACGAAAACTCCATCGAACGATTTCGTAAGATTCGGCTGTTGCGGGACTACCTCGATCGCAAGGTGAAAGAACTGGATGAATGGAACGGGCAGTTTCCAGGCGAGGAAAGCGTGGAACCGGTGAATGCACGGGCTCTGACCAATCTGGGCACGTTCCGCGCCTACATTGCCGAGTATCTCAAGAGCCATCCAAAGATTTCCAAGGACCAAACCCTACTCGTGCGGCAATTGCAACCGACAGAGAAAGGGTTGCCGATTGAGATTTACATTTTCACCAATGACAATCGATGGATTGAGTATGAAGGAATTCAGAGTGACATTTTTGATCACCTTTTGGCCGTGCTACCGGAGTTCGGACTGAATGTTTTCCAGTCGCCAACGGGGACTGATTTTAAGAACCTCCATGAGTTGTAGAGGCATTGATTTGTTTCCGGGGTTTTCGCGGGATTGGGGGCCCTGGTAGAGGGGATTCTCATCCGGGATGAGCGCTGGCCTGAGAGGTCAGGCGAATCCCTTAAGTGATCAGTAATAAGGTCTTGAAAGGAGGGCTTGCGTGGTAGGGTATCATTTCAATCCCAAATAGTTCATGAAATTACGCCTTCTCTCACTTCTTTGTTTTGCCTCTGCCACGATTTCTTTGCTGGCAGCCGATCGCCCGAATATTGTGTTCATTTTCACCGATGATCACTGCGAGCAGGCCCTCAGCGCCTACGATCCGTCGCGTATGACGACTCCAAACATGGATCGTCTTGCGAAGGAGGGGATGCTTTTCAACCGATGTTATGTCACCAATGCGATCTGCGGTCCCAGCCGGGCGGTGATTTTGACCGGGAAATATAGCCATCTGAATGGTTTCATGACGAATGGAAACTCCTTTAACGGAGACCAACAAACCTTTCCGAAGCTCCTGCAGAAGGTCGGTTATCAGACAGCGGTTCTCGGGAAGTGGCATCTGAAGACCACTCCACAGGGCTTCGATCATTTCCAAATTCTTCCGGGGCAGGGGGCTTACTACAATCCTGCGATGCGGTTGATGGGGAAGGATGGAAAGGAGGTCCCCACCAAGGTCACGGGATACACCACCGATATCATCACGGATCTGACTTTGGATTGGCTGAAGGAAAAGCGGGATGACTCAAAGCCCTTCATGGTGATGTGCCAGCACAAGGCCCCGCACCGGAATTGGCAGCCGGGGCCGGATTATTTGACCTGGCTGGATGACAAGAAGATCCCGGAACCGGAGACTCTCTATGACGACTATAAGGGTCGAACTTCGGCCGCGAGTGGACAGACGATGGAGATCAAGCGTCATCTTAACTCGAACGATCTTAAGTTGAACAAGCCGCGCGGACTCAATCCCGAGCAATTGGAGAAATGGAATGCGGCTTATGGTCCAAAGAACGAGGCTTTTGAGAAGGCGAAGGCCACCATGAGTGAAAAAGAAATCATTCAGTGGAAATATCAACGTTACGTGAAGGATTATCTTCGTTGTGTGAAGTCAGTGGATGATGGCATTGGAAGAATTCTCGACTATCTCGATGAAAGCGGCCTCGCGAAAAATACCATTGTGATCTATTCATCTGATCAGGGTTGGTATCTCGGAGAGCACGGTTGGTATGACAAACGCTGGATGTATGAGGAGTCTTTGAGAACACCTCTCCTTGTGCGCTGGCCAGGAATAGTCAAAGCGGGATCTCGTAATGAGGATATCGTTTCGAATCTCGATTTTGCCGAGACCTTTCTCGATGTTGCCGGAGTGAAGGTTCCTTCCGACATGCAAGGGCGTAGCATTGCGCCATTGTTAAAGGGCGAGGCTGCCAAGGATTGGCGAAAATCATTTTATTATCACTACTACGAGTTTCCCGGAGCACACAGCGTCGCGCGCCATTACGGGGTGACCAATGGACATCACAAGTTGATTCACTTTTACCAAAAAGAGGAGTGGGAGCTCTTTGATTTAAAAAAGGATCCCAACGAGATGAAAAGTGTTCACGGTGATCCGAATTACGCGGCCGTTCAGAAGGAAATGGAGATTGAACTCGCTCGTTTGCGTAAGGAATTCAAAGTTCCCGAGGTTGACCCGTCGAAACCGAAGCGCCAAAAGAAGCCGAAAGCCGGGAAGAAGAAATAGAGAGCGTGGCTTTAGTTGGCCGCTCTTATGAGAGAAAGCAAGGGCGGACGTTCCCCGAGAAAAAAGAGGAGCTTGTTTCTCTATTGATTGGTCGTCAAATGGCTCGGACTAGCGGCATACTGTGTCCAGTTTCCTGAGGATGGAGAGTTGCCCGGAAGGCGAAAATTGGCAGCTGTGAAGGGTCCATGGATTTGTTAGCAACTAGAACTCGAGGAGGGGTTCGCCTCACCTCAATATCTGGAATCAAAAATTTGATTTTTTTGATTCCCCGTCGATGGAGTCAAATTCTGCGAAAATGGGTCTGAGAAGATCGAACTCTGGGAGAACTTTTTCGCAGCCGGACTTAGGAAGCTTTAGCCAGCGCTACCACAACTTCCTGCTTAGAAACGACAACCCCGCCGGGTTGCTCCAAGGTGATCACAAATGCCTTGGGATTAGTAATCACGAGCGGGTTGCGAATCGGAATGATGGTCGTGCCATCACCTGACGGGATATCAAAGACTCCGCCGTCCACTGGTTTTTCATCGCGGGTAGGATCGACAATCCAGAGTTGATATTGATTAGTGCCGGGGTTGTTGGCCGGAAGATTGGTGAGGCTCATGTATCCCTCCTGAAGTTCGTCACTCCAGACTACTGTTCCGGACATTTCTCCATAGCTCTCGAGCCCTCCGAACTCTGATCGAACCATATCGCTGGCCTTTGAAATAAGGATGTCACGGCTCTCTTCCACCGAAGGCTTGTTGATTTTAGCCGTTGCTAAGACCTTGGATTCCTGAGGCATCCTGTCGATGAGTGACTGGGCGACTAGGAGAACGGCAAAAAGCGCTGCGATCGCCCACCCGGTTTTCGGAGCGCCCAGAATAGTCTGCCAATTCGCCGGACGGATAACGTTGTCTTCAGATTCTTTAGGCTCTTTCGGGACAACAAAGCCGGCCATGTCCTCTTGGAGTTTGCCGAGGAGTTTCTTTGAAAGCCCAGTCTCATCGTTCTCGAGATATCTGGACTCGAGCGCTGCGGCTGCTAATTCAAGGGACAGATCGAACTTACAGCGAGTGTTGGCAGAAAGCTTTTCCCACTCCTTGATCTCAGTGGAATCGAGGTCACCAAGAACCCGTCCAGCTTCAAGCTCTTCGAACCGATCTAAGATATCTTGGTCGTTCATGAGGTAGTGGGGATTGATGGTTGCCCGCTGTCTTGGCGGCGGAGGGTATTTCTAAGGTCGATCAAACCGCGCCTCAGGCGCGTCTTCACAGTTCCGAGAGGCAGGCCAGTTTGTTCGACGATTTCGGGATGGGTCATTCCCTTGTCAAAGTGGAGTGAGAAAATGTGCTGGGTCTCTTCGGAGAGTCCTCTAAGAGCCGAGCGAACATCTTCGTTTTGGCAGCGGAGAGCTGCCGAGGATTCAAGAGCAGGTTCTGGAAAAGATTCAGTCTCGGGGAATGGTTCCAGCTTTGGGCGGCGGTTTTCCCTACGTGCATAGTCGATGGCGCGCCGCCGAGCCAATAGTCCCACGAAAGTAGATTGGGCGGCAATGTCCGGGTTGTAGCGCTTGGCGGATTTCCACAAGTCGGTGAAAGTCTCTTGGACGACATCTTCGATTGCGGAGTGGTCTTGCAAATGGCGCTTGGCGATGGACCAAACGAGCGGGCCGTATTTGGTGATACATAATTCCATGGCTCGTTCGTTTCCTTGAGCCACCTGAATGAGAATCACATCGTCTGAAGTATCTTGCAGTCGATCTGTCACTGGTTTAAGCAGCTTACAGTTTGGGGGAGAAGTGTCTACCCCGGATCCTCACTCGAGGACCCGAGGTAGGAAGTTGGTTCGATTATTTAGATGGTGGGAGGATGACGTTGTCGATCACGTGGATAACTCCGTTGGAGCACATGATGTCTGCTTTCACCACCTTTGCGGTGCCATTGAGAGTGAGTGACTCACCTTTGACCGCCAGAGCGATGTCCTTCTTGTTCAAGGCGGTAGCCTTGCTCAGAGTGACGGCTTTCTTGGATCGAACTTTGCCTGAGACAACGTGGTAGGTCAAAATGGAGACGAGCTTACCCTTGTTCTCAGGCTTAAGAAGTGTTTCGACCGTTCCTTCCGGGAGCTTAGCGAAGGCCTCATCAGTTGGGGCAAAGACCGTGAATGGACCTTTGCCTTTCATGGTTTCGACCAGATCGGCAGCCCCGAGGGCTGCGGCGAGAGTTTTGAAGGAGCCGGCGGCAACGGCCGTATCGACGATGTCTTTCTTTCCCTTCTTTTGTTTCTCTGCCGAGGCAGTTGAGATCAAGGCGAAGAATCCGAGGAGGATGGTGATAGTGAGAGTTTTCATGCTTTTTTTGTTTGTGTCTTTTTTCCAAGCCCTTCTTGGGCTTACAGAAATGGTTTCGCTGGATTTCCAAAGATGGATTCAAAATAATAAATGTTTTTTGCGAGCGGTTTAAATCTTCTGGATTCTTGTGCTGGGTAGTTCTGCGAAATGCGTTGGTGGAGTTGACCTTGCTCCATGATTGGCGAACACTCACGGAGTGAAAGTGCTGCTCTTCTTATTTGCGCTCCTGCCGCAGGTGCAGGCGGCCAGGCCCAACGTGGTGATCTTGTTCACCGACGACCAAGGAACGCTCGATGCAGGCTGTTATGGGGCCAAGCACCTCATCACGCCGAATATTGATAAGCTTGCTGCGACGGGAGTGAAGTTTACCCAGGCGTATGCGCACACCGTGTGTTGTCCGGCGAGGGCAGCCTTGTTGACCGGGCGGCATCCGCAGCGGGGCGGTGTGGTGCATTGGACACAGGGCGATATGAACGCCGCGAAAGGTATTAACATGGCCTTGGAGGAGGTGACCCTGGCTGAGGCCTTGAAGCCGGCGGGCTATCGCACGGGGCTTTTCGGAAAATGGCATCTTGGGGCGCACAAAGATTACGGTCCGAAAAAGCAGGGTTTCGATGAGTTTTTCGGGATTCGCGATGGCTTCATCGATAACTACAATCACTACTTTTTGCACCCGAGGGGTTTTCATGATCTCTACGAAGGCACCAAGACGGTAAAAAAGGCGGGTGAGTACTTTCCCGAGTTGATGGTGAAGCGCTCCCTGAAGTTTATCGAAGAGAACAAGGAAAGTCCCTTCTTCCTCTATGCCGCTTTCAACATCCCGCACTATCCGGAACAGGCGCTCAAGAAGCACGAGGCCCTTTTCAAGAATGAGCCGAATCCGGAGATCCGTTCTTATGGGGCGATCATGGCGACAACGGATTACTATGTCGGTCAGATTGTCGACAAGCTGGAGGAATACGGGCTTCGCGAGAATACCATTTTGATTTTCATGAGCGACAACGGACATTCCGAGGAAACGGGAAACAAGATTCGTAACGACGGTCACTTAAGCGGTCATCCCAAGGGGCATTTTTATGGGGCCAGCGGTGGAGGCTACACCGGCAAGTGGACGGGGCAGAAAGGCTCTTTTCTGGAGGGCGGGGTGCGTGTTCCCACGATTGTCAGTTTCCCAGCCAAATTTCCAAAGGGTGTGGCGCGGGACCAGATCATGACCGCGATGGATTGGTTTCCAACGGTGCTCGATCTTTGCGGAGTGAAGCAGGCCGAGGGGGCACCTGAGCTCGACGGGCACAACCTCCTCCCGTTGATTGAAAAGGCGAACGCACCGTCAAAGTATCAATCCCTGTACTTTGCCTGGGGCACCAAGTGGGCGGTTCGGGAAGGGGACTGGAAACTCATCGGGAGCACCCGTAATGAAAATGTCTCGCTTCACAATCTGGCGGAGGAAAAGCCGGAGGTGAAAAACCACGCGAAGGATAAGCCTGAAAAGGCGAGCCAACTGCGAGCACTGTATTCCAAGTGGGCCGAACAAGTTAAAATGAAATGGTAAATGATGAATATGCGACTTTCTTTTCTTATTTTCTTCCTCACGAATTTGCTGCTTTCCGCGCAGGAATTTTTTCACATCTATGCGCCCAGTCGGTCGGCAAAAGTTCTCCGTGTTCTTGAAGCCAAAGTTGATGGCGAGGACCTTCAGTTGAAAAGCGTCGTCGATTACCCTCTCGGGTTCACCGCGACGACAATCACGGCTCACCCGGAAAAGAACCTTCTCTACGTCACGACCAATGGCGGGCCAGAGGGAGAGTGCCCGGCTGCAACTGTTGTTCTCGATGAAAAAGGCCTCCCTCAAAAACATCACTCGCATCTCCTCAAGAATGGTTATGCCGGACTCGTTGTGAATGCAAAAGCGGGCTGGCTTGCGGGGGCTTCCTACCGCACCGGTTGGCTCGATCTCTATCAACTCGATGACAGGGGCCGGATTGGCAAATCTCTCGTCAGTCGCTACGAGGAAAAGAAGAATGCCCACTTCGTTCTTATCTCGCCCGATCAGAAGAACCTCTACGTTCCCTACGTGAAGAATTTCAATGCCCTCATGCAATATGGTATCGATGGGAAATCTCTTACTCCTCTTGATCCCCTCAATGCCAACCCACCTGCAGGAACCGGACCCCGCCATCTCGCAAATCATCCCGGCGGAATGTTTGTCTATTCCTCCAACGAGCAACGTCCCGGTGCCTCCGTCTACCAACGTCTTCCAAATGGTCAATTGAAGCACCGGCAGGTCTGCGATGCTTTCGAGAAATTCCCCCGTGACACTGGTCTTTCGTCATCGGCTATCCGATGTGCTCCTGATGGGCGATTCGTCTTTGTCGGAATTCGCGATCGCGAAAAAGAATATAACGCCATTGCTCGTTACAAGGTGAACGAGGACAAAACACTCACCTTTCTTGGTCGTACTCCCGCCGATGCGGTTCCTTGGGGACTGGCCTTCTCACCGGACGGGCGCTATCTCCTTGCCACAGGGACAACCGCTGGAACACTTCAAGTGTTCCGCATCAGTAAGGAGGGAGGGCTTATTCTTGCCACGAGACACGGATGGGATGACAGAGTCACCGACCTTGTCACCCGGGAAATTAAACGCTGAGACGTGGTGCGATTCTGGTCAGGCAGCGCCCAATCGTCATGCTTCGAAGAATCATTTCGGACAGTGCCCCTGCTTTTCTGAGAGGATTGATCGAGTGAAATACCGAACGGAGCAGTTCGGGAATCTGAGTGCAAGATAAGTAAAGATCACCTTAATCGGTAGCCGGTGGTTCAATGCTGAAGGCGGCGGTCACCCCCGAGTGAACGGGATTGGAGCTGGCGCCCTCGCCGAAATTGGGATGTCCGTGAAGTCTGGCAGAGAGCAATGAGGGCACAAATCGGAGTCGCGACAGTGAGAAAAATAAGAGTGTTCATGCCTCTAGTTGGGTTGAAACTCATGAACTACAGAGAGTGTTTCGGGTGTGACGACCGTTTTGACTGACTCGGCATAGGATTGTCCAAGGAGGGCACTGAGAAGTCGGAGGTAACGCTCTTGTTCAGCCATCTTGGCCCCACAACGTGAATTCTCCCTTACGGTGTTTGCTTTTGTTGAGTAATTTCCTTTCATTGTTTGTTTGTTGTTATACTTACGATTACTCATCTCTCGGTTTGATCAACCGTTTTTAGGGGAAAACTAGAAAAGTTCCGATAATGTTTATTTTTTGTTTACTTTTTCGTGTTTGGGGGGAGGTTGAGGCATGGATAAGGAAATGCAAGATGTCTACGGGATTGCTGCGGTAGCGAAGAGGACCGGGTTGGCAACGCCCAACATTCGGATGTGGGAGAAGCGCCACCAGGCAGTCGTTCCTGCGAGGACTGACACCAACCGGCGGCTCTATTCGGCTGAAGATATCGAGCGACTCATCCTCATGAAGCAACTGACTGATCGTGGACATTCGATCAGTACGATTGCGGGCCTGACCTTGCTACAATTGAGTGAGCGCTGTGATCAGGAGCTGGCTTCTGCGGACAAGGAGAGTGATCCCTCCTCTCGTAAGAGCTTTATGACCATCGGGCCGGTCGTTGCGGCTCTGACCGAAGATGAAGAGTTTCTCAATGCGGCGGCGGTTGCTGGGTATGACACAATTGAAGATGCGGAGGCTGATTCTGAGTTAACGCCGGTTGATCTTCTGGTCATTGAAACTGAAAGTCTTTTCCCTGAGACAGTCACGATGATTCGTAACCTCGTGAATCGTACGCAGTGCTCGGCGGCAATTCTTCTCTATCGCTTCTCTACTTCGAAAACGGCCACCGCCTTAGCTCGTGCAATCAGTGGTTTAACGCTTCTCAAGGCACCGGTGAGTGATC